>Ga0208868_1000205_pt1 | contig 13459 bp, 13 predicted proteins | sample CryBogCBE23Oct07_FD_184583 | JGI IMG/M metagenome (GOLD analysis project Ga0208868, IMG submission 184583) | Freshwater microbial communities from Crystal Bog, Wisconsin, USA - CBE23Oct07 (SPAdes) (version 2) | ecosystem: Environmental > Aquatic > Freshwater > Lake | place: Crystal Bog... | reverse complement strand
TTATCACTATTTCCATGTCCAAGATTTTGAAGAGTTTTTGGCACTCTGATCGATTGCGATCAAACAGAGAATAGCGCCAATGCCGATCTTCGATGTACTCTAAATAATCTTCTGCGTATTCCAAGAAGATTAGTGACGAGTAGATGCCCACTGGAGACCACTTCAAAAAGCAGTATGCGAGGTCCATTGTTGCATACCTAAAGAGAGTAAGTTATATGTACAGATTGAACGGTGTTATATTAACAATTTCTTTGCATATGGTTCATCGACAATGGCAACCTTTTGAAAACGTTTTCAATTTCACATCAGGTCATATCGAGTTAAAAATATAGTAGGCTATATCATACCTCGTGTGATGGTAATCTTGATGTCCTCGTAAGCCACATTTGGAGCACAGCTCGTACAAAATGTGACAGTTTGCTGGCTGGTGGCCGATTTTTTGGCAGAGAGGATACCGGCATCTCAATTGTCTGGAGTTTATTTGGCACTTGTCTCTCTGATGGCCATAAGTTCCGCAGAGCTTGCAACGAGTTCCAGCTTGAAACTTCTTCTGGCACGTACGATTGTTCTTTGGTAGTGCCTTTGGATACGGCCAGTTTGCCATTGCCATTGCTTTTCGATCTTGGCCCACAAACAAAAAGTCGCCTCTGGGTTCGAGTTCACCTGAAAGTGTGTTCTATATGTAACTTATGTTGTGTAAGTTTTAATGCATTTACCTTTTTTATTACATTACGAGATAAGTTGAATTTATTCCTACTACTGTAATTGCTATAATCCTACTATTCAGTGTTAAAATTTCTTACTTGGGAGATTGAATTCCTCTACTGGTGTGTAAAAGCCATCAGCAGCCATCAGGTCCAGAAATCGGTTCTTCACGAAAGCGAAACGAATTCGCTCCTCCCAAATTAGGCGTGATTTTGCCTTCTCCGTCTCTCCAGTGGTGGTGTCCTCGGCAAATGTCAAGTCAAGGAAGAACTTGTGCATGTGGCCTGGCAGCTTTGGTATTTCAACGCACCCTGTGATGATGTACCGAAGATGGGGTAGGACATTGGCATCATAAGGAATGTCGAAGTCGTCACAATACTTTTCGACGATGAGCCCCAGAGCCGCCATTGGAATCCTTACATCCTTTAAAAATGAAACAAATATTTATTACATCTTATAATGGTAATGACTTAAAAATATTTAAACCAAATTGCTAATTAAAAGTATGTCAATGCTATGCAATAACGGACGTCATTTAATTATTCACCTGCACTGCATGTACCAATGACTTCGTTTCCAGTTTTTTGTAGGTGTCAAAGAAACATATTTGTCGATTTGGCTTCTTTGAGTAGTACAGGATAGACTCTTCATTGATAAGGTCAGCGGTGTACTTTCCACCAACTTTAGCCCCAGGCTCTTGATCTCGATTGGCTCCAAGGAAGACCATGTTGATGTTCGTGGCATCGACTTCACCATTGATCTCTGCAGCCTGTTGAAAAACATAAGAACGTAGAAATTTACGCAATGCCGTCATCATTTAAATTTGCGAAATTGCCTTATATTGGTTTTAAGTAAATTTAAAGAAAAGTGCGATTAGGCTTACTGGGTGTAATTTGGTCTTGTCATCCAGAGCGTCGTGTTGCACCTTATGGAAGCTCCCCTCGGCAAGTAGGTCGAGAATCGACTGAGGAATAGAACCGGGCATGTGGAAGATGTAGGCTAGGCCGTTTGGAGCTGCAAACTAAATAAAAAAAAAACATTTGCAATTTGCTGCTTCGATAATAAACACTAACCTCACATAAAACGTTACAAGCTAGTCATAAAACGTAACATAAGATACAATGACAGAAACAAACTATTTCATCATTACCTGGCTCATGACGGGATGAACTTCTCTTTCAGTGTCGAACGACATGAATCCTTCTTCCTTGACGCTGTTCACAAATGATGCCAAAAATTCGGAATCAGTATTGACTGTTTCACCCGGTAGTACTTCTCTGACGCTCCTCCAAAACTTGCCTGATAGAACAGATTGCGTAGTTGTTCTGTACCAAGAACCCTCTGCCTGCCATCTTTCTCGGAAAGATTTTCTAGAGCAAAATCCGGACTTGTAGAAATTTATTTCTTTTGTTGCCAAGAAACCTAGGAGTCGGGGTTTTGGTGCCGGTGTAACGGAATGGACGTCAAACTGCTTCAATGCGTCGTGTCTTGAAACAAACCTCGTTGTTAATCTTGACTCATCATCAGGATGGCCTGTCTTGCTTCCGGTAATTGCTGTTGAAAGTGCGTGCCTCAAGACATTGTCCTTGATTGGTCCACGAACATTTTTCTCCGCCGGATAAGCAAGATTGTTGACGTACTTTGTGCTGTCAAGGTGTCTTGCAGCTTGAGAACGGAGCTTTTCCCTATGAAAATATTTGATATTGACATAAGTAACTATACAGTGACCATAACGTTATTGTACAAAACTATTTATGTAATCTTATTAATTTCAATTTACTTAGTATAAACTAACTTACGTGTAGTAGTCAACAGATTTGACGATTTCTTCGACAAGTAGATCACGTCCGTTGCCGTTCAAATTAGTCCCATCTTTGCTTAACAGAGAATGGTGTCCCGTGAAATTATTGTCCACAAAGATGTTTGAATGTGTGGCGGCAAGTTTTTCCAACTGGAGCGCGAGGTATCGCCTTATCTGTAAAAAAATGATTTTTTATTGTGTAATTGTGTAATTGTGAAATTGTGTAAGAATTCGTTGACACCTTCGTCACTTTTGTTTCTAAACGAATTATTTAAGATTGAAACTAAACATAAAACGTTATTTACCTCGTTCAGTTGGTTCCTGAACAGAGAATTTCTTTCATCAAGCCATGGAAGTTGAACGACGACAGGAACCTTTGGCACTTGAACCACAAAGTGGCCAATAACGTCACAAAAATCAGCCACAATGTGTCGCCAGTTCTTCTTCTTGTCCTTGCTGATGAAGTGGTACATGCCTCCCACGTAGAAACATTTTGCCTTCAGTTTTTCTGCGGCTAGGGTTGGCAATAACGCTTTCAGTCCTTGAATACTGTCCGCGTACTTTGTCCTAGAATTAAGAACAATAAAATTTTTAAGATACGAACAAAATTTGATTTCAACTACGTAAAATTTTGGTAACATTATAATACTCCATTATTTCATAAAAAAACACTCACTGGAAGTTTGAAGCTTTCGGATAACTCAGGCAATATTCGTTGCCGCCAATGACGAAAGTTCCTTCCGTTGACTCTTCTTCCAAACGTACATGCTTTGCCCTTAGAGTAGTACAAATTATGATTTCAACACATATAAAATAATAACGCAACACAGATTACGGTTAAATTTTCGTAAATACTTTAAAGTTACAATAAAGTGATAAATAGCAATTGCTGGAAATGTGATAATAAATACTTCATTACGTAAAATAGTACATATAAAAGTAATCTCGTAGCTAAAATAGCGATAACGTAGGTCACGAAGTATTTACGTTGGTGACCCACAAAATGATTTCATACGTATTGAACAATTGTACTCATTAATATTTCGTACCTTTTATCTTCTCCGTCATCTCGTTTGGCACTTGAAGACTTCGATGCCGCCGAAGAGGGGAGCCAGGGTCTTTTGTGTGACATGTTGAAAAGAGTGCGACTAGCGCTACTCAGTGACACTTTTCAAAAAGAAAGTCTTCAAAAAAGAGGTCGACAAGCGAAACTCAATGTCTTTGATGATCAGGCACGCTTCCAAAGAATGCGATAAACGCAATCAAAACACTTTTACAATTGCAAATTATAAATAATACAAAACGTCCTTACCGTTAGGAATATACACAAACACTGATTAATTAATTAATGATGTAATTACCTTTGCGAAAACAATTCTAATTAAATGGCGAAATTAATTAGTATGTGATGATTCACGGTCCTTCTTCGATACAACAATCGGAAATGAATTTGTTGTTATTTCCGGTTTGATTACGTATATCACCACCTATCTTCACTGTAATAAGATGTCCCGTTTATTAGGGAATGATAAATTTTTTTGTTTTTGTATACGAGCGTTACTCTAAAAGTTTAGAACAGAACTGCTTTTTCTGCACCACCTTCATGCTGCGCGGAGGAATCTTATTCATAGTACTTGCTGATTCTAATCCGGGTTTACGCCATGGTTATGAATTATCATTATAAACAAAGTTAAAGTTGACCAAAGACTGCAGGAAAAAACGTGGAAAAGGTGAGTTTTTCTTTGAATAATATTTCAATGTTAGTGCAGTTAAATATATTGCACTATTTGAAAAAAATTTAGAAGCCTCCCTTAAACGAATACATTTTACCCATCGACCAGAACAGAGAAAATGACTACCACGAAGTACATGGGCTTCACGGCCGAGGAGATGACGCCAGAGTTACACTGCGAGGTGCGGGAGAACATTTCTGCAATTTTTCAAATTGCAAGAGGCTTCATGTCGAAGGAAACACTCGTGAGCAATGAGGAGAAGGACGAGGTAACTGTTTTATATGAACTTAAACAAAGTATAACCGATGATATATATATTTGGTTGAGCTATTGCAAATACGAAAGTAACATTATCAATATTTCACGCTTAATTACTATAATTTATTTGAACATTTCAGATATTTGAAAAATTCAGACGCGGACAATGCTTTGCCGTCCTGTTCACCAGAGAAGCAAGGCCAGGGGAAAGTACCTTCAACACCTACATCAACTTTGGCATTGTTAAGGTCGACTGGTACTTTGAAAAGTTCGCCGAAACAGAAGACCATTTCGGAAGAAACGACCAATTTGCCTGTTTTCAAGGTTTTACATTCAAGACACCACACAGTTATGTTGCCCATGAGTGGCGTCCATTTGTCAAGTTCAATCAGATCCGTCAAATTCAGCGCTACCCGAGAAAGAAGTTTGACCTCATCAGGTAAAAGTTATTTTCAAAGGAAGTACATTTTGTATTAATTATTATTAATTATTTATTAATCGTTATCGGTACACCGTTACAGGAAGTACCTCCAACTGTGGAATTCAAATACATATCCGCCCACTGGCCGAGTCAGTTTCAGGTGTGATCGTGGCACAGACACTGGAGACGAAGATACAGAAGATGAGGACACAGCAGTTGCTCTCTTTGAGTCAGCGCGTTTGGAAAGAGGACTAGAGAGTTCTTTTGATTCCGATACTAGTACAGACTCTGACCTGCAGGACTACCCCCTCATGCCCCCCAATATCTGGAAGGCAAGATGTCTTGCGCAAGCCAAGATCCTCATGTCGCCGGAGCAAATCGAAGTCATTGGACACCCCTTCAACGATGAAGAACACAAGTTTAGGGTAATGCCAATTTATATGTTTAGAAAGAAGAATTTTGAGATTTATATCATTTTATTAACAATATGATGAAGTAATTAAAAAATAATGTGACGTTAATAATTATTTCCTTCTTTAATTTTCAGGTTGCCCTTAGAGGCATAATCGAAAAAGGCTATTACATCCAATGGAGAACAACTGACAATACACTGATCAGTGCCTATGGAGTTTTGCGCACCAAATCGTTCATTCCAGCGGACACCCACAACAATTTTGAGCAGGGTGCGTTTCTCACTTTCTCTGGAGTCATTGTGTACCCCATGGAACATGTTGAGAAGCGTAACTTTGTCGTCGACGTCGACAAATTGTTCAACCTCAATCCCATCAAAGACGTGAAGCTCAGCAAGGTCTACAGAGTCATGGACATGTTCCTGAAGAACGAAGATAAAGAAAACATGACTCCATCTTCACCAAGTTTGGATCCGGCCTCTGAGGCGGCTGAGGCAGAGGAATCCTTTCCCCAACCAGTTGAGGAAGCAATTCTTGAAGCGATTGCAGATGATGAAGCTGTCCATGAACGCGTCCTTGAAGAATCATTTATGCTTTCGTCGGATTCTTCCAGCTCCGGATTTGAACGCCTAATGGCCGAACATGACGTTTAATGATGGACCTTGCGTCCTTCTTTTGAACGAACATGACGTTTAATGAAGGACCTTGTGTCCTTCTTTTGAAATAACTCTAAAAATAATAACTGACATTAATCCATGTATATAACCTTAAATTTCTTTAAAATAGTATTTTAAATTAAGATTTCTCTCCAGGTCATTGCTTCTGATCCCTCCTTCAAAGATGGCATTTGTTGTGCACAACTACAGCGAAGAAGGTAAAAAAAATTTCATATCTTACATGTACCTTACAGTAAAATTCATGTCGTGTATATTGAACAACATTAAACTGTATAAAAATCATGTTCATATTCATAGAAATTGCGGACCTCACCACAAATGTCACCAAAGCCACCCAAAGTGTTAATGATGTAAAACGACAGATAACGGAACTTCGACGTACCCATAACAAAGTGAAAGCAACGTACAAGAACTCCCTGACTGACATCAAGTAATTAAAATGTTCAATAACACATTTGTTATACTGCAATAAGTTAATCCCTATGTATAATTTTTAAAATATCACGCGTGCGACCTTAAATACATTACTTTTTAATTAGATTCGAGATGGAAAACATTGCTTTCTGGGAGTCCGACTCCTACTTTGATGTCTGCCACCGATCAAACGTCTTCAAGAAAGCGTGGAGATTGGAAACGTTGTTCTTCCAAGAACTTGAGAAGTTCAATTCGTCAATGGAGGAAGCAAAGAATAAATTGAAACAAACAAAAGAAGATCTCGAGACAGCAAACCACTACGTATTGCTATCTAAATGTTCCTTAAAATGAAAAATATTTGTTGTGCTTCGTAATGTAAATAAATACGTAACCTACTTCCTCAACATCTTTTACATAAAGCTTTACATAGGAAGAAAGTAACCAAGCATAAAATATGGTTATTTAAGGTACACAATTATGATTTTCACTAGTATTATCTACTTTTACTGTACACTGGGGTCTCGTTATAAGTATTTGTTTTAAGTATAACTCATTTTAAGTATTAGACTCTTTATAACTATTTTTGTACTTATAACGAGTACAGGCCAAAAATGGTCTTAACATATGTACATGCCTGTATTCGTTATAAGTAATCTTTAAAAATGTTTGAGTACTTATAACGAGTTCAGCCGTACTCGTTATAAGTATTTTAGGCCAAATACTTATAACGAGACCCCAGTGTATGTACATAGGTTACTATGTAATCTGAAGTACTCGATAGGTACCCGGTAATAAATCCATACCAAAAAGGTACATGTTGGAATGACATTTATTTCAAGTTTTAAGGGAAAAGTCATGCAACTTGTTATTATAAATACAAAATAGTTAAATGTACAAAGTTAACATCAGTAGTAGTACTTTGCATTGGAGCAAAGTAGCCCGAATTAGTTATCACAAAGAAATTTAGAATGAAATATAAACTTTCAAAATATCAAAGACAAAAATTAGAGAAAATTAGAAAAATCGTAACAAAAGAATTTAAGTTATGGATATAACAGGTCAGACAAAGTTCGTTGCAGGTTGAAGACGGTGACGTTCACAAAAAAAGCTCAACAAGTGCGCTTACTCCATCACTGTTGTCCCTTCAAGTCTGGACGCCTCCATGAGCCAGTTGAACAAAGCAATGGCAACTTCTGGATCAATATCGACATCGGATTCTGCAAAACCAAACAAGGGATTAGGTCTCCAGGCCAGATTTGGTGTAGGATTTGTTGGCAGGTAGTCCATCGGAGGAGCCGGAGTAGTAACTTGTCGATGTTCGTAGCCGAATGTTGCTTCAGGTGTAGGAAATCCGTTGTAGTTTGGTTGCACCCACGTTGGGCACATTTCGTAGTTCATGGCGTGACCTCGGACAAAACCGCAATCAGGTCTATTTGGAATCCACCTCATTCCCCCCTCACCCGGTGCAAAGTAGAACGAAGGTGCATTGTAGAAGAGTCTAAGTACGCGGTCTGGAATGGGATACCCATTTTCTTCGCAGAAAATCTTGAACGAGTCAAAAATTTCTTCGCGCCGGTCCTTCTCTTCCGCCGGTTCTTCCTCGTCGAAGTCAATTCCATGTCGAGCCGCAGCCCGTCTTCTATTCCGGAACGCGTTCACCTGCCAAGCGTGACTTGTCGGAGGCATCATATTAATAATGCCACGAACGAATTGCTCCTGAAGCCATTCCATGGCCTCCAACGTAACCTTGAAGTCCGAAGAAATGACTGCCGATCCAGGTACGCACCTCAGTTGGGTAAGGTGGGACGATTTCTTGACGTAGTCCGGATAACATTTGCCATTTGAAAAGCACCCTACGATTTGATCCGATATTCCCATTCTCACACAGGTGTAAGTGTCGAAGGATTCTTGTGCTTCGCAAAGATCCGTAGTGTCGTCGTACTCGTAACTCATTTCGTGGTCTTCATTGACAAAGAAGAAGGAAAAAAACGAGTAGGCGTCAGACAATCTCGTCCCCAGAGTACGATCATAGGCCATTGGACCATACATGTCAGGATCAAGTGGACCTCCAATCCGGATGATGTGCTTGTGAGAGAAGTATCGGAACTTGTAGTTATTGATGCAATTCGGTTTGGCCAATCCTTGACGTTGTCTTGAAGGTCGGACTGTCATTCCACCATCTGGATTACCGGGTACGAAATTGAGATTGTACCTTTGTTGTTGTGATCCAGTACCAGCTTGTCCTCCTCCGAACGATTGACCATGGGGTGACGTCACACCTTGACCTTGAGCTCCCTTTGCGTACTCCACAACTTGCCCGAGGACCGTCTTAGCCGACTCGATGTTGTTGATCGTGAACATGTTGGTCAGGAAGTGTTCCGGAATATCGTCGTTGAATTCAACGTTTGACATATTGAAAACAAGTATCGTCAAACCAGTGAAATTCAGGTCTTTCACATGAAACGGTGGCAGCGGAGTTCCTGTTTGCGGGGTGCGAACGAAGCCTTCATCCGAATAGGTTGACATGTCGACGGAGGAACCAGAGGTGTCCACTTGTTCATTTGCCGGTGGTTGGAGATGTTCAACAGCAGGTGGTGGTGTAGGTTGGGCCGGTGTTCCAGCTGGCGTGTCCGCATGTTTCTTGGGAAGTACTTCGTCGCGTTGATTTTGAGGAAATCCGGACTGAAAGTAGATACCAATCATCGCTCCAGTGAAAAGAAGGAAAAGGACAGCGGGCTTCATCTTCACCAATTTGTAATCCAAATGTCCTCGAAAAAGAGTGCAATAAATGGACTCGATGACCTCGAAAAAGAGTACAATAAATGGACTCGATGACCTCGAAAAAGAGTGCAATAAATGGACTCGAAAAAGATAGGACGTCCTCAGAAAGATACAAGACCTGTTAATGATGAAAAGAAACAAATAAGTTTGAAAAGAATACAACAAAAAATAAGTTAATTGTGAAATGTTACAAAAAAAGGTGAAAGCCGGAACCAACTTAGTTTAAAGTACAAAGTACTACGGAAATGAACGGATCAGTTTTAAGTACAAATGTGAAATATGCTACCACAACTAAAAACAACCTTGTTTAATAAGTTTTTTAAGTATAATAAATGTTAAAAGTTACCTTTTGTGAAATTATTAATTAAACTTAAAAGTTTAAATCTTTTTCGCGCCAGATCGAAACGAAAATGAAATTTGCAAGTAATGTTATCGTAGACATCTATGAATGACGCAGGGCCCAATCGTATAAAACGTTTAGGCGCTTATTTAGGCGCCTAGCTCAGTCGATTTAATGCAGTTAGGCGCCTAAATAAGCGCCTAAACGTTTTATACGATTGGGCCCAGTTCAATATATTGACCCATAGATTTCTAGACAAACAAATAAATTTAAATGATTGAGAGTAACTGAAAAACAAGAAATAACAATGTAATTATTGTAATTAGTGTACTTTTTCACTTTACCACAACAAAAACATTTTACGAAACATAAGAAACAAATGGCTGGCCAACAAGACGTGGACTTCGAGGCTGAGTTGGCTCGTTTGGCTCGCGACCTCAGGTAAAAATTGTTATTTTAATGAGGTTCCATTTGTCAATATTGTACCTATAGCCTCGATTTTTAGTACTTTTTACTACTTTTTAGCTTCTTCAAAGTGGCGCTCAAAGGAGCGACCTCATCGCCGGAGCGAGTCCAGATCCTGATTAGGATCAGAGACACTGAGGAGAGGATCCTAGAGGTTCTTGGAGCCCAGCGAGAAAAGATGCAGCGGGAGAATGACAATATGGCAAGAGCTCTTGCCATCCTTGAACAAAGGACTGTCCTTGGTCCCGACAACAATTAATTATGTTCTATAAATTTTCGGACCTTACAAAGAAAATAAATTCTTGTTTATAATATTTTGCCTCTTATTTTTACCTATTACACCTCGTAAAGAAATGAAATAATTACAATTTTGGTAATTAACATTATGTATTGTGTCAACGATATTTTATACAACAGGGTACATAAATTTACATTGCGTATCTATTAGTTACATGATTGATTCATCGATCGAATGATGGTTGCCGTTGCTTATGGTTGATGACGGAGTGACACAATAGGTTGGAAGGAGCGCAGATTTTGAAAGTCGCAAAGATTGACATTAAGCCAATCATACAACAAAGCATGTAAATTCGGTAAAATCGAATATCGTCAAAACCTGGGACTGGAGAAAACATAATGTCAAGTGGTTATGTTATATTAATTAAATCTACATTCAGTTATTAGTATGAAATAAAGATAGTTAAAGATGACGTTGCAAGTCGCATTAGAGATTGAGACATTAATAATAATCAAATTGAAGGATAAAATATTGTCATAATTATATTTTTGGTGTGTGAAAGATGAAACGAACCGGAAATCTAAATTAGGAACAAAGAATTGAACCCAATATTAATTTTTGTTCTTGCAGCATTTGTCGCTGCACTTGTAATCTGACGAGCATGCCTTTCTAATTTTTTCAACAGTTTCGGGGTCATTCAGGTTCATGGCTTTCAGTTGAAGGTACAAGCGGTACTTATCAGAAATATAGACTTGCTTCCCATCCTCTGAAACACCTCCCCGCGGGAAAAAATCCTTGGCAATGAAAGTCCACTTTCCCGAAGATTGTTTGATAAGATCAAAGCCCATTGAAGTATACTGAGAGAACCGTTGCCTGACCCACTTCTGTGGCTGTTCTACTTCAGCAAACATGGCCTCATTAAGTGAATCATCCTCTGAAGGTGAATTAACTTCAGACGAGGACCTACGACGGGACAATTTCGGCCTCGCACCAGTTTCCCTAGGTTTGTCTAACCTAATACTTGAGGCAATGGATTCTTCGTTTGTAGATTGATAATTCAAAAACTGATTTTGCCAATTTGATACTTCAGGTTCAGACAAATGGGGTCTGTCGGGAACAGGTTTATGTTTCTTAACCATACGCCTAAAGTATGCGTCATCACTTTCAAGAGGTAGTTTCTCAGACATTTTAGTACCTGAAGTGGAATGATGGGGAACCTCACAATAACCTTGAAAGACGTAGAATGACGTAGAATGACGTTGAATGACGTTGACCTGATATATATACATGAAAATGGGAATTAATAAATAAAAAGTAACCAATAAACAGAAGTTCAATGACACCTAAAAGAATTAAGAAAGAAATGACAAATTTACCTCCTCAATTGTCGAGTGCAAAATTTTGTTAAGGTGAACAAGTTCCAAAGAGCAACATAAAGTAACTCGTTCAAGTTTACAAAGCAAAAAATTGTTGTCCGGATATATCGTGTGAAATGACGTGTTCAAGTCGCTGAAAGGCAATAAAGTTATGATAAATTTGTGGAAGGTGTAAAAGTTCAGACAACAGATGAACCGGTTTGTTGAATTCATTTAGACACGTACGTATGGGACCCAACCATCAAAGATTATTACAAATCAGAAAATTTTTATGAGAAAAGGATTAAGGACTCGATTAATGATTAATACAGTACCTACACCGACCCAACTTCTACCAGTTTATGGCGAAGTCGAAGGCAATGACGTTGAAGGGAGTCGTCTAGCTCGGAGGTGACCAAACTGTGCAACTGTTCGCACAGCTCAATCTGATTGTTGATGACGGAAGCCAATGACGGAAGAGGCATTTTAACCAATTTCCTGACATTGTGTTGAAGCATCCACCTCAAGGTTGACAAGTCGGATTCCTTATAACGTTTGTTAGCGTCACAAAGGCGAACACGGCAATAATGTATCCTATCCATGACCTCTTCGCGATCAGCATCAATGCTTGAACTTGAATAGGACATTCTCTTTCGTTTCTAACCTTTTTTACACCTCTTTTACTAAAATGAGATACTTAAATATCGGTCCTAAAAAATAATAACAGATCAACCAGCTGATTTCTAAAAAATAACTCAACTAGCTTTCACAAATTCATTCAGAAAAGCTAGGCCGTTCCTTCAAATAACTACGTAAAATTTGCGTTATAAATCATGTTGTATTATTGCTCCTAATGAGTACCCAAATGAAACTCTCCAAATAAAATAAATTTTCCAAATGTTTAACAATCAAAATTTTATTTCCAATTTACAATGTACAACAAAAAGCAACAGAACATAAATTAAAGATGCATGATAAGTTTTTGGATCATCCAATACAGAAAACAGATCAGATGGGCAACAACGAAATGTTTCACAACGGAGTACCATTGAACGCTGCGCTCAGATTTCTCCGCTTTCTCGTTCAGAGGCTGATCCAGAGGCTGTTGGTTCCCTTGTTGAAACCGAAGTGCCGAAAAGGCCATTTTCAGGCGATCTCCGATGAGGTTTCTATGTTGAACCAGATGAGGATCATCCCATTGTAGTCCGCTGTCTCTTTGCAATTCGTTCAACCTTTCAATTGCAAATGTGTACATCAGCAGGTGATCTTGCGCTGCCTCCAGACGACCCTGACGCACATTTCGTATCGGGCATCGTGTAAGGATCCGGACACAGTCACAAATACCCCGCACACTGAAAAAAAACATTTCAAATTTATTTCTATACTTTTTTCAGAAAAGTTAGACGTTACAGCATCAGAAAATAAAACTTAATTTTATGGTAATTAATTCCAACAACGGGTAATTGAATTTTTAAAAACTTACGCTCGATGATGAGCAACAGCAACAATGTTCGGATAAGCTGGTCCACAAGCCGGACATTGTTGAACGTGTTGGCACACCCGCCGTCCAAAACGAGAACACAAAGGAAACGGTCGTGCGTCAATGTTCATGTTGAAGGGACCTTTAATAATTGAAATGATTCAAAGTTAATTTTATTGAAATTATTGCTTAAACGTACGTACGCTAAGTGAAAAATTAACACAGATTTCTTTCATGAATGTAAATAAAATGACAACAAACTTACTGTTTTGCTTTGAAGACGTTGAAAGATGAAAAAAAGAGTAACATAAAGTTACTCGTTGAAATGATGGTAGCCTTGTAAAATACTTATAAAAAGAGAAACATAAAGTTACTCGTTGA
>Ga0208868_1000203_pt1 | contig 13495 bp, 18 predicted proteins | sample CryBogCBE23Oct07_FD_184583 | JGI IMG/M metagenome (GOLD analysis project Ga0208868, IMG submission 184583) | Freshwater microbial communities from Crystal Bog, Wisconsin, USA - CBE23Oct07 (SPAdes) (version 2) | ecosystem: Environmental > Aquatic > Freshwater > Lake | place: Crystal Bog... | reverse complement strand
AAATAACTATTTTAAAGAATAGATAATGGTTTAAACGAAAAGAATGCCTGCGGCCTACCTATGAATTCCAATCTCTATTCTCAATTGAGATAAAAGTTTTGTGGCAAACATCAAAAGAAGTTCTTACAGGGCACCGCATTTACACTAGTCGAACTCTAGCGTTCTATGATTTAATAGTTCTGTCATTTTCAAACGAGTTATTATGGCAATGCCCTACTCGTAAATTACTCGATCAATTTAATAAATATGTTAGCAATAATCATTTGGATATTGGCGTTGGCTCTGGGTTCTTCCTAAATCATTGCAATTTTCCAACCCAAGCTCCACGCATCGGCCTTATGGATCTAAACACTGAGGCATTAAAATATACTGCAGCGCGCATTAGCCATTATCACCCAGAAATATATGTTCAAAATATTCTAGACCCGATTGTTTTTAATCAAAATAAGTTCGACTCCATCAGCATGAACTATTTACTTCATTGCTTGCCTGGTCCTATTGATAGAAAATCTGTTGTTTTTGATCATATTAATGTCTTGGCTAACCCAGGCGCTTTATATTTTGGCGCAACTATTCTCAACTCTCAATCATGGGCAGCAAAGAAATTAATGGCGTTTTATAATAAGCGTGGGATCTTTTCGAATAGTAGCGACACTGTAAAGGACCTTGAGGAAGCTCTCGAGAAACGATTTAGTATAATATCTTTCGAGATAATCGGATGCGTAGCTCTATTTTGTGGTAGAATTAATTCGTCAATTTGATCAACGATCGATGCTTATGTATACTGCACATTTTTATAAACTGTCACGACTTTCTCTTATCCAACTCAGCAGGTCTGTCGATTTACCTTCAATTAATTTAAGCCATTTTGTTGAATGAATAGTCTCTCCATCTGCCGACTCCCAGAATTCACTAATAATCATAATACGCCAGCATGCCTTACTTAAATTAACTGAAGATATTTGCAACACATTGGTATGAAAGCTATATTTCTCACCAAGATAAACATGTCGATCTAGAAAACACTCAACTCCTTTTATTTTCCAATGTCGTTGACCCAATGCAGGTCCTGGATCATTTACTATCGCCTCAATATCATTGATGTTTCTGAGGCGAGACAGTCTCAACACTTAAGCATTCCTTTTTTAAAATCACCTATATAATTTTTTTAATTTCCCTGGTCGTATAAAAAAAGCTGCCCATTTCTAAATCGTCCGACGCGCATGGTTTCTGAACCTTCGACAAGCTCTATTTCTGGTTTTTTCTTCCCACCATCAACAATCACGCAGCCAGCCGCCTCAACTAGCTTCTGCTTTTCTTCAAATGGTAATTCAGGAAACTTTATACCTATATAAATTTTTGCAGGCTTAGCGTGAGAGTCAAGCTTATCTATATTATCAGCAAATATATGCATCGCGATAACTGCTTGGCAGTTTTTCATTCGCTCTTGCTTTATGACATCAGGGATCTCAAGGTCGGTCTCATCTTCGTCGATCTCGCAAAGATCAAGATCTTCACAAGCAGGACGCGCAGGAGGCATCTCATGCAAGGGTTTTGGCTTTGCCATTACTGATTGAGAAGCACACAAAAGAACAAACACAAAGAGTGTATTCTGAAAATTAGCGACATTCTTCTGCATTCTTATCCCAGCAATAGTTGTTAGGAATACTTCTCGTCTTGTTACTTAGCTTTACCCAGCTAACGCTACCTTCTGTATTTTTGGGAAAAAGACATATTCCCAATTGGTTATATTGCCTACATCTGGCGCCGACTAGTAAAAAATAATACGCGATCTCAAAAACTAATTCTGTCTTCTTTTAAACACACGACTGTTTCTTGACCGCTGAGTTAAGCCAAGCTGCCGACATACATGATAATCAGCAATGGCCATGACTTTGTAGTTGAACGGGAGACATAATTTTTTGTGGCCAAATTACAACACCTCATCAAAATAAGGCGTAAAGCGCCAAATATTCATGAGAATAGCTTGAAAACTTTTTTGGTAAAGACAATCATTAACAAAGAGTAAATTCCTTTTTGCGTAACGTTAAGCAGCATCAAAGGCGCTTCACATGACAACGATAATGAATAAAGAAACCCTTGCCGCCCTAATTGCAGGTACGGCTATCTCGATTTTTATACTTGGGCTATCTTTGACGCTAACAAATTGAATCAGAGCGACCGATTACTAATTTACTTAATAAATCTCTCCGGTAATAATCATCGCAAACAGCAACCAGGCGGACGCAACAAAAAAAAGCGTAATGCTGTTCTCTCTAAATGTTTCGTTGAAATAGTTGCGGGCGAATTCTTTATGATTTCTGTAAGTATCACGCATGTTAGCTAACCTCGCAGTCGCCTAAAGTTGTCGCCATTCGCTTAAAACACAGTTAACAACGCCGAATAATATCTCTTAAATTATGACTTTCCGATGGCGTTTTGCCGCCGAATGTATTGAATGGGGCCATAGCCAGACCGCCCATAGAATGTAACCTATTGTATATAAAGGTATTAACTTCTTCTATCGCTAAGGCGGTCATTATTTCCCTTAGACGATAAAATTGTTACTAACTTTGCTAGGCAGCAATAACGTATGCTGGCGGTATACAATAAAAGGCTCGGGACGGCATTGCTAATATTACATCTTGCAAGATAATGCCTTTAGTTCACTAAACGACGGCGGACCGCCAACAATTTTGGAAAATTTGTCAATGTCACGAAACCTTGTTCTCGTTCGCCATGGCCAAAGCGAATGGAATTTAAAACGACTATTTACTGGATGGCGTGACCCAGGATTGACAGATATTGGAATTGAAGAAGCTCAAGACGTGGGCAAAAAACTTGTCGCTCTAAATATGTCTTTTGAAGCCGCCTTTGCCTCGGCGCTATCGCGCACACAACATACCCTTGATTTAATCTTAAAAGAAATCGGGCAGACTGACATACCAACAACATACAGTATGGCAATTAATGAAAGAGACTATGGCGATCTTTCTGGCATCAGCAAGCTTGAAGCAAAAGAACAATGGGGAGAAGAACAGGTAAGGCTTTGGCGTCGAAGTTATGACGTAGCGCCCCCGAATGGGGAGAGTCTAAAAGATACTGTCGCCAGAGTATTGCCATTCTACTGCACCGAAATCTTACCAAGAGTGATGCGGGGAGAGTCAACAATCGTTGTTGCACATGGCAACTCCCTGCGTGCGCTCTGTATGGCTCTTGACAAGCTTACGCCCGAGTCAGTGTCCTCACTTGAGATTTCAACGGCTGATTTAATCATTTACCAATTAAATTCAGATACAACTGTAGCTTCTAAAAAAATATTTAAAAGCCTTAAGGCAATTCATGATAGCTGACGGAACGTAAATTGAGACAAACAAATTCTAAATAATTATTTCGCGCTCAATCTTTGGTTCGTTGTCGGCAGAATGGACACCCAAACATTCGGGTCTTCTTGAGACTGTCGCTTAACAAAACGATAACCCGTCGCCTCCCAAGGTAAAACCTCATCAGTCAGATTGTCTAGTATTAAATCTCCCTTGTCTGTTTTCACGGTAAGTATCGCGTGACCCATGCCATTACGATCACGCACAATTGTCATAAGCAAAGCTTGACGAGGAATTCCTTTTTCTATCAGTAACCGGCGTTTTTCTAGAGCATATATTTTACAGTCGCCCTTACCATCAGTGGGATAATCCCAATGGTCTATGATTGTGCCCCAATGCTCCAAATTAGAGACAGGCTCTATAGATAAATTTACACTCTTATTAACTTTGCGAAGAAGGACCCATTTCGCTGAGGACAAAAGAAGGTCCTCAGCAGGAAGCGCCGCTTGTTCACATTCTTGAGGCTGGCGATTACAAAAATCCACCCAGCCATAAGGAATAGCTGCTTCCTCTCCAATCATGGCAAAACTGGCATGAGGAACATCTGCTTGGACAGTAGTCGTCTGGATCGCCAGGGCCACCAAGGCAGCAAGAAAACGGCATTGGTATTTGCAAATCATAACCAGACCCCTAACAAACAGCCACACCTTGTAAACACAGGCATTACCTGTGGTTGCAGTCAGCCGTGACTAAGGAAATGGTAAATGAAATCCTAAGAAGTCTGAAGGCAAAGATTAAGAAATGGTTAATAGCTTCAGCTCCTAAATCGGAAAACGCCATCTAAACACGATGACGAGACCTAGAGCCAATATCTGTCTTCAGACTTAGTGTTGCAACGCCTATCTCTAAAATCTAACAATCCAACAGTAGAAGCATCATCTTTTATGACCAGTCTCAATCCCTACAGTGAAAAAAGAAACGTTCTCTTCCAGAAATTGGCATGTGACGAGGAGCCTCATATGCTTACAACTTATCAGGCATCTGAGCGGTAAAACCGTACGACATAAAATTCCCGACTTATACTCAATATCGCCCAATTGAACCCATAATTAAAACAGCTCATTTTCTGTTTGATTGAATAATTGACCAAGGAGACCTGAAGATATGAGATGTATATTGTAAAAGACACCCAGCAAAATACTGTATGGTTATTCCATATCTATTAGCGCTAAGATACGATCCCAGTTTTTTAAAAATCCACCACGGATCACCACTTAAAAAGTATTTCTGAAAAAAACTCACTGGAAATAAGTTAAATCATTTAAATGTGTTTTTAACCAAACTTAAAACAACAACTAGACGAAACATCTAAACGGCCATTCTATGTCTCCGTCCACTAGAAAACCTGGTGAGTAACAGGCTCAACTTGGTTCAGCGTGAGAAATCACGCTGAACCCCTTTTATAAATCAACATACAGGATTTATATATTTTGTATCTGCTTAGGCCGATGATATAAAAATAGATTCTACTTCTTCTTAATTTTGGAACAAGGTTATAATCGACTTTCTGAGAAAGAAGGCATCATAGATCTTTTCGCCTGTACATTACGAATGGCTTCAGGCCCATTATCATGATAAAAATTATTTCCTTATCGATATGAAAGCGCCGCCTTTCTACGGGAGCCAATGAGAAATGAAAAATTTATTATTTTTTGTCATCGCCATTACAGCAATCTTCTTTAAAATTGATTACGTCCTCGCAAAACAAGTGAACCAGAAGGTTTCTTGCCCTTCTGAATTCGACGAAACAGAATGCGACTCATTCCAAGACGGCATCAGAAATGGAACGCTAGACCAAATGACCGGCGTTCCAAATCCATTTTCTGAAGAAACAAAAGATAGCGCCATTCACGCCATGCCCTACATAAGAGGTTATGAACTAATCAGAGCAAAAAAACCCAAGCGTTAGCTCTAAGAAAACAGAGCGCAATCGTGTAGTTCTAAACGCCCACGCTCAATTCTACGCAATTTTTTCATCTAAAAAACAATTCTCTAATGACTATTTCTCGCGCTGTAATGGATAATCATCCCTGTCGTATAAATCTCGAATAGCCTCCCGGGCATATCGAGACTCATCTACCTCAATTGAACAGCTCCCCCTAACGCTTTCCGGCAATGTCTCTATGACAAAACGGATCGCCTCCGCAGCAGCTTCAAATCTCAGACCTGTAAGAGGCGAGTACTTATGACGACCAATCTTGCGATAAAACACTGTCGCAGGCACGCTAAAGTCGAAAGCCTCCAATTCCAAACGCCCATCTCCTGAAAGAATTAAAATAAATAAAAAGCAAAGAAAAACACCAACCATCAACCTGTTTGAGAGCACATTACCTTCCCTAATGTAGTGCCTTTAATCACGATTACAATAGAAAAAGCTTGTAGCTTAAATTACAACCCTGTTAATTCAATAATTAATTACTATCCGCAGGGACCCCTTGCCCTATTTGTGGAACAAAAAACCATCCAGATTATTGAGCCAAAGAGGAAACTATGACAATTGATGCTGAGCAAGCAATAGCCGACTTAGTTTCAGGTAATGTTAGATTTTGTAAAGGCTTGAGTGATAAGCAGTCAGTCAACTCAATCAATAAACTCCGTGAATTCGCGCAGAAAAGCCAAACACCAAAAGCTATCATCTTGTGCTGTTCTGATTCAAGAGCGCCGGTTGAAACAATATTTGATCAAGACATTGGAGATCTATTTGTTATTCGCGTGGCAGGTAACATAATCGCTCCCTCATTGATTGGCAGTGTAGAATTTGCCGCAAACGCTTTTGGGACAAAGCTTGTTGTTGTAATGGGCCACACTCGTTGCGGCGCAATTAAAGCAACGCTCGATCATATACAAAACTCAGAGTCTCTCGCGACAGAAAGCATCCACGACATTATCAGCAGAATAAAGCCACACGTTTTTACAATAACAAAAATTAAAGAAATTTCTGAAAATCAAAAGCTTGATCTGGCTGTTGAGGCCAATGTACGGGCGTCGGTGAGCCAACTCACACATTCTAGTAGATTGATTGAAGGCCTAGTAAACAATGGAGAATTGAAAATCATTGGCGCTGTGCTCGATCTTGATACTGGTGATGTCAAATTTTTAGAACAGCCATAGACAGAGACTAACCACTGGACCAAACATCCATGAATGCCAATGCCGCCCCTCACATCATCCCTTAGTAAAACCCTCAAGTTAAAGTGGCTTTTTGCTGATCTGAATAGCTATTTTGCGTCCTGTGAACAACAGGAGAACCCAGAGTTACGCGGCAAGCCCGTAGCAGTAGCTCCGCTAATCTCTAATTCGACCTGCGCTATTGCCGCCAGCTATGAAGCAAAAGCTTTTGGCATTAAAACCGGCACGAATATTGGCGAAGCTAAACGTCTTTGCCCAAGCCTGAAAGTTGTTCAATCTCAACCAAAGCTATACGTCGAATATCACCACAAAATCCTGAATGCGATTGAAAGCATTATCCCAGTTGAGCATGTTATGTCGATTGATGAGGTAGCTTGCATACTGGATCGTAGCGAGCAAACATCTGAAGCAATCATAAAATTATCTGCAGAAATTAAGCGCGTGGTTCGTGTTAAAGTCGGAGAATGTCTGACCCTGTCTATTGGAGCCGCCAGCAACAAACTCCTTGCGAAGCTTGCCTCTGATATGCAGAAACCAGACGGACTGACAATCCTTGAGCCTGAAAATATGCCTCATAAAATTATGCACCTTAAAATTCAGGATATCTGCGGCATTGGCGTCAATATGACCGACCGCCTCAATAAGGCAGGTATTTCTACGATGCATGAGCTTTGGGATGCAGATGCTCGCAAGCTTGAGCGTGCTTGGGGCGGCGTCCTCGGCAAGCGTTTTCATGCCCTGCTACATGGCGAGGATTTACCCTCTCCGCCCCGCCAAAAAAGAAGTTTGGGCCATGAGCATGTTCTTGCGCCCGAGCAGCGCTCGCTAGACAAAGCCAAGACAGTTTTACAGGAGCTTTTAATTAAAGTAGCCCTACGCTTGCGCCAGGAGAACCTCTACTGCCAGCGTCTGGTCGTTAATGTTAAATGGACTAACGATGAAGGATATTGGTCTGAAGACAGAACTTTCACAGAATCTCAGGATAATCTCCTGCTCGGTCGCGTATTTTTAGAAATTTGGAAAAAAGCGCCAAAGAAGAAACCATTACGCGTTGGCGTCTCCTTGACGGATCTTGTTTATGCCAGCCAACACCAAGCAGACTTGTTTGATAAACCGCAAAATGAAACTCTCACCAAAGCAATTGATGTCCTCAATGAGAAATTTGGCAAGGGTTCTGTCGGCTTTGGACTGGCTACGTCATCGGCTAAAAAGCTAACAAGTAAAATTGCTTTTCAGAGAGTTCCTGATCTTAGCGAGTTTTAAAACTCTTTCAATCACTACTCGTTCCTTTATGACGAGCTCTCTCAATCGACTAATCGTCATAACAGCCATCTAACTTTTTACGACGAACAATGTCAGTGAAATTAGAATGAGCGCAAGAAATACGCCAAAAAAAATTGCGACTGCATCAATAAGGAATTCAAAGCTTGTCATGACAGCCTCCAAAAGAGCGTAATAGCTCAGTAATTCGGCTTTAAATGCACCCGTCACATTAAAGACACATGCAACATCTTCTCTGCACGAATGCTACTTATTTAAATCCAATCTTAGCGAGTAAAAATAGCAAACAGCATCGGCAGGACGATCATTGCAAAGGCTACGATAAACCAGTCTTGCACCATCTCTGCTTGATCAGAAAGCAACAACTGAACATTATAAGCTGATCTTTTCTCATTTTTGCCTCCTTCAGAAGGCACAAACCGCATTCTATTGTATTGCATTGTTATCCGCGGCTTAGGGTAATAGCGTCTAAACACAAACTCTACGAAAAAGATGCTACGCTTTAAGCTTAAATAAGCAAGAGAACTCTATCCTTTAAACCCTTAGGTTAGGCTTGGGTGACCGGTCGAAAATGGAACCAGTTCACCATAACTATCACGATGAAAATTAGCTATATGCCAAATGATTTCAAAGCTCATGCTTTTATCATTCATGATGCAAATCAACATACGGCATATGGTCTGTTTTTAGTCTCATAGCGGCTTGAGTAAGGTTTTGTGTTCAAGAAACTGAGTCTTGTGAATATTTGCTCTGGCTACTGGCGCATACTGCAGAGGCAAGAAGAACAATAAATCCCGATGAGTAGAGGCGATTTGAGAGGTATCAGTCCTTGTAAAGGACGGATCACCTCTATGGTTAAATATCCTGACTAACGCCAAAGATCATGCGAGCAATCCTGGAGCAGCGTCAGTCCCTGGATCTGACGCCATCCAGGATGCTTCGACTGGCTAAAGATCTTCCCCCAAGCTGGGACGATCAGCATCGCTTGCTGGGCATCCCAGCCTGATCTTGGCCCGGCTCGAGGCCAGTTGGGATCTGAGCCTGATTCTGATACCGCATGAGGCCAGTCAGCATCCAAGCCAGCCCTTCATCCGGTATGAGAGCAGCCGAGATCCATGCGCATCCCAACATTAACTCCTGACTCAAAATTGGGCCTGTGAGACAAAACGGGCCAAAGACCTCTGAAAGCCCAGAATTTCTGTCTCTCTGGGGCTTACCTGAAAATTATAATTCCATAAATAATTGAAAAATAAGAGTAATATCGCCTCTGGTGAGAGACGTATAATTTTAGGGGAATTTGGGAGTTTTTTGGCTGGGGGACCTGGATTCGAACCAAGATTAACGGAGTCAGAGTCCGCTGTTCTACCGTTGAACTATCCCCCAGCAGCCCAACCGCATGGCTTGCTTTAGGAGCGGGAGGTCTAGAGACGGCCGCCCGACCTGTCAACACCGCGCATATTGGGCCTACTCCCATCGGGTATATCGCCGATCAGAGGTGTCCGCGATCCATCAACTTGCAGGATTGTCGGCGATCCTGCATGAAACATCCTGACTGATAAACTCTATCGTTCGCGCTCTAATCGCGACGCGCCAGATTTGGCGGGAGCATAGTTTTGATAGGCACAAATAGGCCCAATGACACGCGAGTGGGCTCTGACATCAATGATCTGGGGTTCTGCCGCCAGACAGCTGACGTGCGCAACAACCAAAGTTCCGAATGGACCGTCAACCATACTGAAATGTCTGACGCTCAATCACAATTTCAACGCCATACCTATGCCGCTCTTGATTTGGGCACAAATAACTGCAGATTGCTCATTGCAAGGCCCAAACGGCGCACAAGGCGACGCGATACAGACCTGCTCCATGTCGTAGACGCATTTTCGCGGATTGTTCGTCTCGGCGAAGGACTAGCCCGCGCAGGCAGCATCAGTGAACCAGCCATAGAACGAACGATTGAAGCGCTAGAAATTTGCCGTGATAAAATGTCAGCGCGAAACGTCACTCGTGCAAGACTCATCGCGACCCAAGCATGCCGAGGAGCAGAAAATGGAGACGCTTTCGTTGAACGAGTGCGTGAACGCACTGGCTTAACGCTCGAAATAATTACACGCGAAACTGAAGCCCGATATGCTGCTCGTGGATGCGCATGTCTTGCCGATCAACATGCTGAAAGCGTGTTGTTGTTTGATATTGGCGGAGGATCTACTGAGCTGGTGTGGCTGACCCGCGCACCTCATTTATCGGCGCGACAGTTGCATTCTTGGACATCCCTTGAACTTGGAGTCGTGACGCTTGCTGAACATTTTGGCGGACGCAGCGTCGATGCCGAAACTTTCATGGCCATGAAACGCTATGCTCAAGAAGCTCTGCAACATTTTGTAGAGAAGACGACGACAGCGAAGAGATGCCCTCGATTCCATCTTCTCGGCACGTCAGGTACAGTCACGACTCTCGCCGGCGTCCATCTCGGATTAGAACGTTATGATCGATGGCGTGTTGATGGATTATGGATGAGCGACGATGAAACCTCCCGAGCCATCGCAAAACTACGCGACATGAGCTTTGAACAAAGAGTTGCAAACGGCTGCATCGGCCCACAAAGAGCAGATCTTGTTCTTGCCGGCTGCGCTATCTTTGACGCGATCCGCGATACTTTTCCAGCTAACCGCACGCGCATTGCTGATCGCGGACTGAGAGAAGGCATGCTGCTGGAACTTATGGAAGCTGATGGCGTCTTGTCTCAGTTGAGCTAAAAACCAACGAATCATTGATAATGTTAAACGAGCTGGCTGAATAAGGTCATGACCCAGAATAACCTCGACTATCGTCCCTGTGTTGGGGTCACTGTTTTCAACCCGCAGGGACTTGTCTTTATTGGTCGTCGCCAAAGCAAAGGCGCGCATGATATTGTTGAGACGCCTTATCTTTGGCAAATGCCCCAAGGCGGCATTGATGAAAATGAGACGCCTAAAGAAGCAGCCGTTCGAGAGCTCTATGAAGAAACCAATATTTCAAGCATAACTTATCTCACAGAAACGCCAAACTGGCTTCAGTATGATTTGCCCACAGAATCAACACAACGCTGGAAGGGAAAGTATCGCGGACAAACGCAGCGCTGGTTCGCTTTTCTCTTTACCGGCAGTGAGAATGAAATCAACATTCTGTCTCCGGGACAGGGAAACCACGCCCCCGAATTTGATGCCTGGCGCTGGGAAAAACTCGCTGCGCTACCAGAACTCGTTGTGCCGTTTAAGCGACAAGTTTACGAGCAAGTCGTCGAACTTTTTATGCCACTGACGGCACGCTGAAACTTTCACCCTCGCCGTTCCAAACGTGCTGCAAAAAAGCCGTCTATGCCAGATAGTCGAATATCATCATTGGGAAGCAACGACGGGTAAGTGCGCAAATCGCCGTCGTGATTGATGAAAGCCATGGGCAACCCATCGTTTAAAGTAATGGGATCGCGCCGAAACTCTGGGTTTCGCCTCAGAAAATTGCTAATTTGCACCTCCCCCTCTTCAGGCTCAAGAGAACATGTGCAATAGACGATACGGCCTCCAGGACGAACGAGAGCAGCAGCTCTTAAAAGTAGCCTAGCTTGAAGCGCAACAAGAGAGTCTATGTCTCCAATTTTTTTCGTCCAAGCAACATCTGGATGACGACGAATAGTGCCTGTCGCAGAACAAGGCGCATCAATCAAAATAGCGTCAAATAACGAGGCCTGATAAGTCGCCGCATCGCCGACTGCAATTGTTGCGTGCAAGTTGAGGCGCTCAAGATTAGACGATAAGATTTTTAATCGTTCCGCTGATCGATCTAACGCTGTGACCTTCGCGCGCGCTTGCGCCAATTGAGCTGTCTTCCCACCAGGAGCCGCGCACATATCCAGCACACGCTCCTCAGGCTGAACGCGCAAGAGACGAGCTGGCAAGGCTGCCGCTGCATCTTGGACCCACCACTCGCCATCAGCATAGCCTGCAAGTTCAACAATTGGGGTATGAGACTTTAGTCGGACTGAACCAGTTGCTAATACAACGCCATCTAATTTATCAGCCCATTCATCCGGATCAGATTTTACCGTTATATCCAAGGGCGGCTCTCTCATGTGTATTTCAGAGATCGCCCGAGCAAGGTCATCGCCATAATGCCTACGCCACCGCTGCATCAACCAAGCCGGGGTATCGAAATCACCCATCCCAGCAAGATCAAGAAACTCGGCGCGTCGACGAATTAGGTTACGCAATGACCCATTAACGAGACCAGCAAAACCAGCTGTTTTTGGTTCATGTCGCGTCGACCGTACCGCAAGATCAACGGCGGCATGATCAGCCGCATCCATAAAAAGTATCTGAGCCGCGGCGGCGATGAGAGTAAATTCCAAACGACTTGCCTGACGAGGCAAGCCTTTTTCCAATAGCTCAGAGAGAATGTGACGGATAAGACCAAGGCGTCGCAAGGACACCGTAACGATTGATCGCGTCAATGCGATATCGCGCGCATCCAAACCGGCAAGCCGCGAAGGAACCGCGAGCGGAGAGAAACACTCATCAAGACGATGACCGCCTTGAACAACATCACATATGATTGCGGCAGCGGCTAAACGCGCGAGCAATCCAGGCGTTCGCGCCGCTTCGGCCTCCCGAGCTGCTTCCGCTGGTACAAATCCTTGGCGAGACAAGGTGCGATTAGGTTTCGATCGCGCAGAAAATGTCCTAGGATCTTGCGTCACGAAAACATCGATCTCCAGCGCCCAGCCCAAATCACACAATAGCACAGGCTTATCGACACTGTGCGAAGAAAGCGAAGGAAATCAATTTTGTCCAAAATTGACTGTAATCTAAAAGAAACTTCCTCCGATGGCGGGCAAAGCGATACCGCCGACCTGCTCACTCCTGCGGCTCAAAGAGCATTATTAGAGGCCGCCAATCGGCGAAGCCAAGTCAAATCGGCGCCAGTCGCGGAAGTAGAAATCGGCGGTCGCGGGGGATTAGACCCGTCACGTTATGGAGACTGGGAAGTCAAGGGGATTACGAGTGACTTTTAGTGCAGCCTCAAATAGAAACCCTTAGGCCCTGAGCTTGTAAAAATTCGCACATTCGCGCCCAAGCGTCCTGAGCATTTTCTGCACAGTAGGTATCGCGATAATCCGCATTAAAACCGTGCGGCGCTCCCTCAAAGACAACTATACGCGCTGGGGCCTTTGCTTTGCTCAACTGCTCCTGAAAGGCAACAATCACGTCAGCGGGTATGGATGGATCAGCGCCGCCATAAAGCCCAAGCGAGGGAACATGAAGGTCTGTGACGATATCAACCGGCCAAAGCGGGTGCTCAGTCGTGCGCAGTCCATCAAGCCGACCATACCAAGGAACACAGGCCTTTAATTGTCGATTATGCGCGGCATAAAGCCACGAAAGTCGACCGCCCCAGCAAAATCCAACAATACCGACATGATTGGCGTCACCTCGAAGCGTCGTCGCATGCGCCACAGCCTCATCAAATATCGATAAAACTTCTGTATCAGGAACTTTTGAGACAATTTCTCTTATGGCTTCCAGATCCTGAGCGTCACTGGGATCACCGTATCGAATAAGATAATCCGGCGCGATCGCTAAATAGCCGAGCCGCGCAAAGCGACGGGCGATGTCTCGTATATGCTCATGCAAACCAAAAATTTCTTGGGCAATTAATATTACGGGCAA
>Ga0208868_1000202_pt1 | contig 13545 bp, 9 predicted proteins | sample CryBogCBE23Oct07_FD_184583 | JGI IMG/M metagenome (GOLD analysis project Ga0208868, IMG submission 184583) | Freshwater microbial communities from Crystal Bog, Wisconsin, USA - CBE23Oct07 (SPAdes) (version 2) | ecosystem: Environmental > Aquatic > Freshwater > Lake | place: Crystal Bog... | reverse complement strand
TTCCCCAATGCGGCTATTGTCAAAGCGGAATGATTATGACTGTCGCCGCCCTGCTCGATCAAAATCCTTCCCCGACAGATGCAGAAATTGACGCAGCTCTTACCAACATCTGTCGCTGCGGCACATTCCAGCAAATCCGTGAAGCCATCCACGCAACAGCCAAGGGATGAGACGAGACATGACGCCCGTCACCACACTCAATCGCCGTGATTTGATCGTTAACGCCTCAAAAATTAGCGCAGGCCTGACAATTGGTTTCGTCATTCCGCAAATAGCTGGATCAGCAACAGCTGCTGAGGTTGCCCCTGAAGAGATTAACGCCTGGGTTAAAATTCTCCCCAATGACACTGTGGTTATTCGCATCGCCCGCTCAGAGATGGGACAGGGCTCGCTTACTGGGCTGGCGCAATTAGTGGCTGAAGAGCTCGACTGCGACTGGTCGAAGGTCACAACAGAATATCCAACGCCTGGACAAAGCGCCGCAAGAGGTCGTCCATGGGGGGAGTTCATGACCGGCGGCAGTCGGGGTATTCGCGCATCTCAAGAATATGTTCGAAAAGGCGGCGCCATTGCGCGCATCATGCTCATTCAAGCAGCTGCCAATCAATGGCAAGTCTCAGCCTCAGAATGTATGGCGTCCAAGGGCGTGATCACACATCAGCCCTCAAACCGATCAACAAGCTATGGCAAGGTCGCGGACGCTGCCGCCAAGCTCCCTGTGCCCAAAGATGTCACGCTCAAAGATCCAAGCGTCTGGACAATTGCCGGCAAAAGTCTGAGGCGTCTGGACACGGTCGATAAAACGACAGGCAAGATGATTTATGGCATCGACATCCGCCTACCAGGCATGCTCAACGCCGCCATTAAAGCCTGCCCGATATTTGGCGGCAAATTGAAAAGCTTTGACGCAGCCAAAATTGCAAATTTTAAAGGGGTAAAAAAAGTTGTTGCAGTCAATGATGTCGCCGTCGCCGTCATCGCTGACACCTGGTGGCGCGCAAACATTGCACTCGAGGCGCTGCCAATCGTTTGGGAAGAAGGCCCAAACAAAGAAACATCAAGCGCGCGCATCTCAACATGGCTTGATGAAGGGCTAGACTGGACGCAACCCGCCGTTATTGGCAATAAACAAGGGGATGCAAGCACAGCAATTAACACCGCTGCAAAAAAGTTAGAGGCGACATACGCCTACCCGCATCAAAATCATGCGGCGCTCGAACCCTTAAACGCGACAGCGCTTTATACGCCAGAAAAATGTGAAGTCTGGACAGGCACACAAAATGGCGAGGCCGCCTTTGCAGCCGTTATGTCGGCTTCTGGTCTGCCGGCTGAGAAATGCGAAGTTCATAAAATCATGCTGGGCGGCGGCTTTGGTCGCAGAGGTTTTGTTGATTATGTCGAGCAGGCAGTATTGATCGCTAAACAAATGCCAGGGATCCCGATCAAGCTTCTGTGGTCTCGCGAAGAAGACATGACACAGGGCAAATATCATCCGGTCACTAAATGTAAATTAACCGCAGCCTTTGACAAAGATAAGAAACTAGCCGGCATTCGCATACGTATTTCTGGTCAGTCTATCTTTTCTGTCGCGCGTCCACAGATGGTGAAGAACGGATTGGATCCTGCCGTCTTTCAGGGCCTAGACACGGGCGGCGATGCACGTCTTGGATATGATTTCCCAAATCTTCTGATTGAACACGCCATGCGCAATCCGTCTGTGCCGCCAGGCTGGTGGCGTGGCGTCAATATAAATCAAAACGCTATCTATCTTGAGTGCTTTATTGATGAGATCGCACATGAACTGGGGCAGGATCCGGTTGCATTCCGGCGACAATATCTTGCTAAAAGCCCCAAACATTTGGCAGTTCTAGACGCAGTGGCGGAGAAAATTGGCTGGGGTGCGCCTGCCCCCGAAAAAATATATCGCGGCGTTGCCGTCTTCATGGCCTTTGGCAGTTATGTTGCAGCCGCTGCAGAAATTTCCGTCGACAACAATAAAATCAAATTACATCGCATCATTGCCGCGACAGATCCTGGTTATGCCGTCAATCCAGCACAGATTGAACGACAGATAGCAGGGTCCTTTGTCTATGGTCTCTCTGCGCTTTTTCATGGCGCAATCACCATTAAAGATGGCCAGGTTGAGCAAAAAAACTTTGATCAATATCCCTCAATGCATATCAAAGATATGCCAAAAGTTGAGACAATCCTCATGCCAAGCGGCGGCTTTTGGGGCGGCGTCGGGGAACCCACTATCTGCGTGGCGGCGCCGGCTGTGCTCAATGCCTATTTTGCGGCAACGGGAAAAAGAATTCGTAATGTTCCCTTAAAAGACGCAGGTCTCGACTTTGCATAGCGCGTCTTGAACGCAAGGCCAAAACATGAAATCTAAAGTCGCCCGCAATTTCAACGCATGATCGACGACAGTCTCACGATTGACCAAATGGCGCCTGGCGCCTGCGCTCATTGTGAATGCGCTTATCATCCGACTTGGTCATATTTATGAAAATAAGAACATACATCGTTTTATTCTTCACGCCCCTCATCGGTCTCATTGGGGCAGATCTTGGCATTAGCGTTCGGCTAGAAGACATACAAAAGAAAATTACCGAGGCGGAACACGAAAAAAGCCTCCTTAAGGCGCTTGCTGGCGAATTGCGCATGAGTTCAGAATTTTTAACGCGCTTTTCAAGAAGCTACGCTGTGACAAGGGAAGAAAGACTTCTCGTCTTTTATAAAAACATCCTCGATATTAGAGACGGTAAGATCGCTGTCCCACAGCATTATAATAATCTTTATTGGGATCAGGTCCTGGCAGGATTGCTACCGCCGCCTGATGGGCGCAAAGAAGGCGCCTCCTCTCTCGAAGAAAGATTGATCAGAGCTGGTATAACAACCTTCGAGCTTGAAAAAGTCCATGAGTCAAAAAGAAACTCCGATAAACTCAGCCGACTTGAACTCGTCGCCATGCATGCTGCAAACGGCGAGCTGGATGATGGCACGGACAGCTTTACGATCAAAGGAAAGCCGGATCAGAAAATGGCGATCCGTTTATTGAATGACGCCGCCTATCTGGAGGCTAAAGGACAGGTTGTTAAGCCAATCGCAGAGTTTATTGAACTTGTGGAGACAAAAACAAAAGAAAAAGTTGACGCCTTTTCCAATCAAGCCGCCGATCTTGTTCGCCTAAACGCCATCATTGCGATTGTTATCGTTGGACTGATCAGCCTTGCTGTCCTGATTATTGTTTTCAAACTTGGCATAAGAAGCGCTGAGCTCTTAAAAGTCGTTAGAAAAATCTCTAACAAAGATTTCTCGGCTAAGGCTTATCTCGCCGGCAATGATGAAATTGCTGAACTTGCCGCCTCCATAAATCTTATGTCCGATGAACTTGGCAAGGCTTTTACAGAGTTGAATGAAAAAGTAGACATAGCTGAAAAAATGTCGCTTGAATTAGAAGAAGAGCGCAGTCGCTCAGAAAAGCTTTTATATAATATTCTGCCAGCCGTTATTGCTGAGCGGCTTCGTAGCGGCGAGAAAACCATTGCAGAAACCTTTCAGGAAGTAACTGTCGCCTTTGCCGATATCGTTGACTTTACGACAATCTCGTCAAGGTTGGGGCCCTTTGACACGGTTCATATGCTCAATGAAATCTTTGGCATTCTGGATAGGCTTGTTGAAAAACATGAAATAGAGAAGATCAAAACAATTGGCGATTGCTATATGGTCGTTGGCGGCGTGCCAAAAAGGAATCCATTACACTGCCAAAATATTGCGCAATTCGCCATTGACGCCATAAGCGCTATTAAAGAATATTCTGATAGGATGCCTTTCGATATTAAAATTCGCATCGGCATTCACACAGGCACCGTCGCAGCGGGCGTCATTGGCCAAAGCAGGTTTTCTTATGATCTATGGGGCGAGGTCGTCAATCTTGCCAGCAGACTAGAGGGAACCAGTAAGGACAATCTGATCCATGTGTCCGATACGGTAAAATCGCGCTTATCCGATGATTTTATTTTTATTGATGGCGGCATGATAGAGTTAAAAGGATTTGACCCAATGCATTCCTGGTTTCTGATTGGGAATAAAAACCATGCTGCAAGCGTGATCGAAATCATTAGCCAGATTGATCCGCCTAAAGAGCCACATGAAAGTGACGTTAAAAACCTCACTGAAAATGATTTTAACCTGTGAAAATTGATTAAAGAGATCGCAGCATGGATAGGCTGTTTACTCTATAAGAGGAAAGATGCAGGGATCAGAGTTTTTTAATATCCTTCTTATCTTACTGAGCGCCGCGCTAGGCTTATCTTTGCTCGCGCGCCGTTTTAATTTTCCGCCAGCCATTATTTTTATTCTGGGCGGTGGCGCGATTGCGCTCACGCCAGGCGCGCCCACGCTCCAAATTGAACCAGAACTGATCCTGACGCTTTTTTTACCTCCCCTCCTTCAATCCAGCGCCTATTTTATTGTCTGGAGAGAATTTAAGGAAAATTTTCGCCCCATTATGCTGCTTGCAATTGGCGCAGTATTTTTTACCACCTTAATTGTTGGTCTGACTGCGCATGCGCTCTTGCCAGATATGCCGATTGCTGCAGCCTTTTGTTTGGGCGCCATTGTCTCGCCGCCAGACGCTGTTGCCGCCAAGGCTTTATTGTCAGGCCTGCGCATCCCAAGGCGCATCATCACAATTTTAGAAGGCGAAAGTCTTGTTAATGATGCCTCAGGCATCATGCTTTATCGCATGGCCTCAGCTGCAGCGCTCACCGGAATTTTTGATTGGTCAGACGCCTTTTTAATGTTTGGCCAGCTCGCAGCAGGCGGCATTATTGTGGGTGCGCTCGCAGGTCTTTTGACCTATCGACTGATCTCTAAACTGCATGATCCCCAACTTACCATCATCGTCAGCTTTCTCTTGCCCTGGGGAACATATTTATGCGCTGAGAAGCTGGAAACATCTGGCGTCATCGCCGTAGTCACCGCCAGCCTGATTCTTGGCAGAAGTCAGCACATGCTGCTTGACGCACAAAGCCGGCTAGAGACGCAAGCCATATGGAAGTTTGCCGTCTTTTTCATGGAAGCAACGATATTTATTCTGATTGGCATGGCGCTCAGAAACGTCATTCTTGAAACAGGCGGCCTGAACGCCTCCCTACTATCGACACTGTCGATTGCGTTGATTGTGACGCTCTCAGCAATTGCCGCACGATTTCTATGGGTATTTGCGGCTATGTATTTGCCGCGCGTCATCATCTCAAATTTTTTTGAAGATATGACATATGCGCCAATATCAATTCCCATCATCATTGGCTGGGCTGGCATGCGCGGCGTCGTCAGCCTGGCAATTGCCCTGGCGCTGCCCACTGATTTTCCACAAAGAGATTTTATTATCATTACAGCCTTTATGATCACCTCAATCACGGTGATTTTTCAGGGCGGCACACTGACCGCGCTGATAAAATGGATGAAGATTGAGAAAATGAATCCAATGACGCATCACTTTATTGATGCGCATCATGCGCGAGAAAAAATTTATGAAGCGTCTTCTGTCTATATTTTAGAAAATACTGAGCACAAAGATAATGAATTTATTCAATCGCTGCTGAATGAACATAAGCTGCGCACGCACGCCTACCAAAGACTTCAATCAGAAGGACGGATCTTGATTGAAAAAAGAGAAGCCTATTTTATTGTCGCCCGCGCAGCGCTCTCTGTTGCGCGGGAAAAACTCGTTGACCTCCATCGTAGCGGCGACATCCATGACATCACGCTTCACACCATTGGCAATGAGCTGGATTTAGAAGAATCAAGACTTATTCATCTGTCAAAATAATAAAATCGCCTCTCATCAGATTTTAATGTTTTGCGCTCAGCGCCTGCGACATAATCGCCCATAAACTCTTTTCCCGCGTCCCTCTATTAGTGATGATACTGCGCATTGAATCTAAACTTATTGGTTTTTATTGATCTTTTGCCGCTTGCGGGCTCTGGCTGTGGCAATAGCGCGCATCACGCCCTACAGGCTTGCGCCATGATCAATGTCAATAATATGGTGTTATTGCGCTGTACAATTTAAGTGTCGATTCTTCACGCGCGCGCGGACCTTTAATCCGCGTTTTCAAGAAACAATCAGCTTTTTGCACTTGCACGAGCCTCTCGTGCAACCGCTAAAGGATTGCAAAATTATGGCGTTGACTGCTTCTCTTTCAAAAAAAATGACCATCGGCGAGCTGTCGCTTTCTCTCATATTCTCACTGCTCGCCGTCGCAACAGCCTTTATCGCTGTTAAAGCCTATACGCCCGTCTTTGCTTTTCATGCATCACTGTTCTCGCTTGGCTCTATTGGCGCCGTCGTTGCAATTATCCAGCGCTACCGCGCGCGTCCTGCGGCTTTACCGCCACGTGTCATCAATCATCGGCCTAATTATAATTACGGCCCTATAAAATTTACCTCTCTTGCAGCGTTATTTTGGGGCATTGCTGGATTTCTTGTTGGCCTCTATCTCGCTCTTGAACTTGCCTATCCTCAGCTCAATTTCGATCTGCCTTGGACGAATTTTGGTCGGTTGCGTCCGCTGCATACATCCGCTGTTATTTTCGCCTTTGGCGGCAATGTTCTTCTGGCCTGCTCTTTCTACATCATGCAACGCACGGCCCGCGTGCGTATCGCTGGCGATCTTGCGCCATGGTTTGTGGTGCTTGGGTATAATTTTTTCATTATTATTGCTGGCACAGGCTATTTGCTGGGCGTGACGCGTGGGCACGAATATGCCGAGCCTGAATGGTACGCCATTCTCTGGCTTGTTGTCGTCTGGGTTGTTTATTTACTTGTGTATCTTGTGACGCTCGCAAGACGCACTGAGCCGCATATTTATGTCGCCAACTGGTTTTTTCTTGCCTTTATTGTCACTGTCGCCGTTCTTGTGCTTGGCAATAACACTGAAATTCCAATCTCTCTCTTCTCGCCGCAATCGGTTATCGTTTGGGCTGGCGTTCAAGACGCCATGATCCAATGGTGGTATGCGCATAACGCCGTTGGCTTCTTCCTCACCGCCGGCTTCCTCGGCATCATGTATTATTTTATTCCAAAGCGGACAGGACGGCCGATCTATTCCTATCGACTTTCCATCGTGCATTTCTGGTCGCTCATTTTTCTTTATATTTGGGCAGGACCGCATCATCTCCACTACACGGCGCTGCCAGATTGGGCGCAAACTCTGGGCATGATTTTTTCTGTCGTGCTGTGGATGCCGTCGTGGGGCGGGATGATCAATGGCGTGATGACCCTGTCAGGCGCATGGGACAAACTACGCACAGATCCTGTTTTACGCATGCTTGTGGTCTCAGTCGCCTTCTATGGCATGTCCACCTTTGAAGGTCCCCTGATGTCCATCAAGGCGGTCAACTCCCTGTCCCATTACACCGACTGGGGCATTGGCCATGTGCATTCTGGATCTCTAGGCTGGGTCGGCTTTGTTTCTTTTGGCGCGCTTTACTGCCTCATCCCCTGGATATGGCGACGTAAATTATATTCGCTCAAACTCGTGAACTGGCACTTCTGGATCTCAACGATCGGCATCGTCTTCTACATTTCTGCAATGTGGGTTGCCGGCATCATGCAAGGCCTCATGTGGCGCGCCTATACGCCGCAAGGGTTCCTAGAATATTCCTTTGTTGAAACAACCCAAGCGCTGCATCCTGAATATCTTATCCGTGCGGCTGGCGGCGGCTTGTATCTGATTGGCGCGTTGATCATGGTTTACAACATTTATCGCACCATCGCATCGCCTGTCATTGATACGGCTGATGATGTTGCCGCATCGCCCATGCCGGCTGAGTGAGGGGAAAGACATGTCACAAAATGTGCGCCGCTCACCTGGCGGTGGTCTCCAGAAATTATTGGAAACCAATTCGATTTTGCTCGTTGTCGCTATACTGATCCTTGTCTCAATTGGCGGCATTGTTGAAATCGTTCCGCTCTTTTATCTCAAGAATACGATTGAGAAAGTTGACGGCATTCGTCCCTACAGCCCGCTTGAATTAGCCGGTTATAATATTTACGTGCGCGAAGGTTGCTACACCTGCCATTCGCAAATGATCCGACCGCTGCGTGATGAAGTCGAGCGTTATGGCCACTATTCGCTGGCGGCCGAGAGCATGTATGATCATCCTCATCAATGGGGCTCAAAGCGCAACGGGCCAGATCTTGCCCGCGTCGGCGGTAAATATTCCAATGATTGGCAGCGTGATCATTTGCGTAACCCGCGCGCTATGGTGCCAAGTTCAATCATGCCGGGATATCCTTTTCTGGCGTCGACGCCGCTGAACGCCCAGCATATTGCTGAACAAATGCGCGTTCTGCGCGTTGTTGGCGTTCCCTATAGCGAGACGCAAATTAACAATGCGGTGGCAGATGTTGTGGCGCAAGGGGCGCCCGACGATCCTGGCGCAGGAGCGCTGCGTGGACGTTATCCCAATGCTGTCATCAATGATGTCGCCTCAACTCACGGGATTACGGAAGAAGACGCGCTGATTGCCTATCTGCAACATCTTGGCGTCTCTGTTGATTTCAAACTCTACGACGACAAAGCCAATATCAGGTGAGCTCATGAATGACGATGGCGGCAAACTTGTCGCAAATTATGAAACCTGGCGCGCCTTCTCTGCGTCATGGGGACTGATTTTCTTTGGTCTCATTTTCTTATGCGTCATCGCTTATGTGTTCTGGCCCTCGCGTCAGAAAAGATTTGAAGCAGATGCGCTGATACCCCTTCGGGAGGACGACGATGTCTGACGATAAACACAAGCGGACCACAGTCAGGATCGACGACCATAGCGGCGTGCCCACAACGGGCCATGAGTGGGATGGCATCGAAGAATTAAACACGCCCCTGCCGCGCTGGTGGGTTTGGACCTTTTGGGTCACAATCATCTGGGCTATTGGCTATTCGCTGGTCTATCCAGCCTGGCCTACGCTTTCTGGCGGCACGCAGGGATTATTTGGCTGGCATGCGCGCTCACAGCTTTCGCAAGAAATCGTCGATCTGCAAACAACACGCGCGCCCTTACTCGCGAAACTGAAAACCGCCTCGCTGAAACAAATCGAAGACAGTCCTGAGCTTCTCACAGCAGCGCGTATGGTTGGCGCCGTCGCTTTTGCGAATAATTGCGCTGGATGTCATGGCGCAGGCGCGCAAGGCGCAAAAGGCTACGCCAATCTGAATGATGATGACTGGATCTGGGGCGGCAACCTTGAGACTATTCGCGCCACGATCGAACATGGCGTGCGCTGGGAAAGCGATAAGGAAACGCATAGCTCAGCTATGCCTGCCTTTGGCCGCGATGGTATTTTGACCTCAGATCAAATCTCGCTTGTCGCCGATCATGTGCGCACTTTTGCCGAACTACCCGACGCCGTCGCGCCAACAGCCGAAGGTCAGAAAATCTATGATGAAAATTGCGCTGCCTGTCATGGAACAGAAGGCAAGGGCAATAGTGACCTTGGCGCGCCAAATCTCACTGACGCGATCTGGCTCTATGGTTCGGACAAGCCGACAATCGTCAATCGCATTGCCAATGGCGGCGGCGGCGTTATGCCGGCCTGGAACAACCGCCTGGATGAGACGACCATTAAGGCGCTGACAGTCTATGTTCACTCGCTTGGCGGCGGGCAATAGGCCAGAACAAACTGCAGATCTCGACGCGCTCATTTGATCGTCGCGTCATGGAGCGGGCGTGAATGCATAGTATCGAACACCAAGATGACCTTTTAGGAATAGAGCCCTTCATTGAGCCGGCGCATCGCATCTATCCTAAAAAAGTCGATGGTCATTTTCGACGCATTAAATGGTCGATCCAGTTTCTCACACTAACGATTTATTATCTTCTCCCCTTTGTGCGCTGGGATCGTGGACCAGACGCGCCATCGCAAGCCGTGCTCGTTGATTTCCCGCATCGGCGTTTTTATTTTTTCTTCATCGAGATCTGGCCGCAGGAATTCTATTACGCCACCGGCCTGCTGATCCTTGCCGCATTGATGCTTTTCCTCATGAATGCTGTCGCCGGTCGAATTTGGTGCGGCTATATGTGTCCGCAAACAGTGTGGACAGATTTTTTCATGACGACGGAGCGCTGGATTGAAGGCGATGCGCGTGACCGCATCGCGCTCGACGCTGCCCCCTGGTGCTTTGAAAAAATTCTCAAAAAACTCGCCAAACATATGGTCTGGCTGCTGATTGCCTGGTGGACTGGCGGCGCTTGGGTCCTTTATTTTGCAGATGCGCCAACACTCGTTCATAGGCTCGCCACATTACAGCCAGGCGCCGCTGACGCCTATCTCTGGATCGGCATATTGACCTTTACGACCTATACTTTTGCTGGCGTGATGCGCGAAAAATTATGTCTGCATGCCTGTCCCTGGCCGAGGATTCAGGCGGCGCTGACAGATGAATATGCGCTCAATGTCACATACAAATATGATCGCGGCGAGCCGCGCATGTCATTAAAGCAAGCCTTGGCTGTGCGTGAAACACATGGCCGCGCTGGCGATTGCGTCGATTGTGGTCAATGCGTGGCTGTCTGTCCAACCGGCGTTGATATCAGAAAAGGCTCGCAGCTTGGCTGCATCCAATGCGGCCTTTGCATCGACGCCTGCGACGCCATTATGGAAAAAATTCACCGCCCCACGCGATTGATTGGCTATGACACTGAAATGAACGTAAAGCGCCGTGAAACGGGTAAGACGTCAATCTATAAACTATTGCGCGCACGCACGCTGATATACGCCATTCTTATTCTCGCCATCGGGAGTTTCATGTCTGTAACGCTCGCAACGCGTGGCGATTTGCGGCTCAGCGTCTTGCATGATCGCAATCCCCTCAGCGTCCGCTTAGCAGATGGCGGCGCGCGCAACGGTTATACGGCGCGCATTTCAAATATGAAAAATATGGCGCGTCAATTTACGCTCAGCATTTCTGGCGTTGAGGGCGCAAAAATAGATGTCATTGGCGAAGCGCGTCACAATGATCATCAACTCATGATTGATATTGGTCCCGATCAGACACGAGAAATACGCATTCTTGTCGCCACACATGGCCTGCAGGAGAATATTTCGCAACAGCCCATTCGCTTCACCCTCAAAGACAATGACACAGGCGCGCGTATGGAGACGCAAGATGTCTTTGTCAGGCCTTAAGATTTAGCGAGCGCATAATGACACAGTCACAAGATTATCTATCTCGCCAAGAAACAGAAACAGACTATATCCCAGGCGGCAGACCAATCACAGGCGCCAAAGCGCTTGCTATTTTTGTTGGCCTGTTTCTGATCGTCATCATCGCTAATGTCGCCTTAAGTTATTTTGCGATCAAGACCTTTAGCGGCGAGGTTATCCCGCATCCCTATGAACGCGGCCTTGCTTATAATCACGATATTGCGGCGGCGCGCGCGCAGATATCACGCGGCTGGCAGGTTGACGTCGAGCTGACGCCGCATCACGCGCCTGTCAGAGAAATCAGCGTCACAATTCTTGACGCCGCTGGAGAACGTGTTGCCGGCCTGCAGCTTCAGGCGCAATTTGCGGCGCCCGCCGATCTTACCAAAGACGTCACGGTGTCGCTCGAAGAAAAAGCCAATGGCAAATATATGGCGCAGATTTCTCCAGCCCCTGGCTTGCGTGATCTAACCTTGACCGCAAAGCAGCACGGCAAAGAGGTCTTTCGCTCTAAAAACCGGATCGATGCGTCGCCGTCGCAATGATGAGGAGATTGGCTTCGTGACCGCCGCCTTCGACTATGAGTCGCTTGTGACAGCCTCTGACAGTGGCATACAGCGTTTCGACGCCGCCATTGACGGCATGACCTGCGCCGCCTGCATTATCGATATTGAACATGGTCTGCGTGATCTTCCAGGTCTGTTAAATGTGCGCGTTAATTACACCAACAGGCGCCTTGCGCTAGAATGGCGAGACGATTCATTTTCTTTAAGTGATGCGTTCGAGCGTCTGCGTCGCATGGGCTATGCGCTGCATCCATTTGAAATCTCGCAAAGCGAGCGCGAGGAAACAGAGACCTCACGACGGCTGTTGCGTTGTCTGGCGATTGCTGGCTTTGGCGCCATGAACATCATGCTGCTCTCAGTAGGCGTCTGGGTCGGCGGCGATATTGACCCGGAAACAAGAGATCTGTTTCATGGCGTTTCCGCGCTCATTGCCCTGCCTGCAGCCGCTTTCGCCGGGCAACCATTTTTTTCAAGCGCATTTGCCGCGCTGCGCGCTGGCCGTCTCAATATGGATGTGCCGATTTCCGTCGGGGTAATGCTCGCGCTCGTCATGTCAGTATATGAGACGCTGACCCACGCCGATCACGCCTATTTTGACAGCGCAATGATGCTGCTGACTTTTTTGCTGCTTGGACGCTTCCTCGACCACGCTATGCGTCGTAAAACACGCGCCGTTGCCGCAAATCTCGCAGCGCTTCGCACCCCCCTTGCCTGTCGCCTCCTGCCAAATGGCGAAGAGATCATGACGCCGCTGGCGCGCATAAAGGCCGAGGATATTGTGCGTGTGCGCCCAGGCGAACGTTTGCCGATTGATGGCGATATTCTTTCAGGCGCCTCAACATTAGATGAAAGCCTGATTACAGGCGAAACCATGCGGCGCCCTGTTCGCCAGGGCGATGTCGTTTACGCCGGCAGTCTTAATTACGATGGGCTCCTTAGCATACGCGTTGTCAAAGCAAGCGGCGCAACGCTCTTGGACGAAATTGAACATCTGCTCGAAAAAGCCTCCGCCGCTCGCTCAGCCTATATGCGACTTGCTGATCGCGTCTCGCGACTCTACGCCCCAATGGTCCACGTGGGAGCGCTGATAACGGCTCTGTTGTGGCTCATGCGCGGCGCGAGCTTTCATGATGCGCTGATAACGGCGATTTGCGTCTTGATTATCACCTGCCCCTGCGCGCTGGCGCTTGCTGTGCCGGCTGTTCAAGTTGTTGCGAGTGGCGCGCTATTTCGTGCTGGCGTTTTATTAAATAGCGCGGACGCCATTGAACGCCTGGCTGAAGCCGACACAATCCTCTTTGATAAAACAGGCACGCTGACGGCGCCCGACCAACGCGTGATTAACGCAGATAAGATTAATGCGGCAATCATTGACCTTGCTGCAACTATTGCTCGTGCGAGCACGCATCCATTGGCGCGCGCCATTGCGCGCGAGCGTCCAAGAGGCGCGACCTGCGAGGTGCGCGAAGAACAAGGTCATGGCGTCTGCGCCCTCGTCAATGGTGAAGAAGCGCGACTTGGCTCCGTTTCTTATTGCGCTATGGAAATGGAAGCGCTGGAGCTTGGGCCCATTGACCCAGAGATCTCGCTTGTCGCCTTCCGTCATGGCGCAAGCTCGGCGCTGTTTCAAATTCGTCAAACTTTGCGTTGCGACGCCGCGACACAGATCCAGAGACTGAAAGATCTTGGTTTTTCAATTGAAATTATGTCAGGCGATCGTAATGAGGCGGTTGAAAAAATTGCCCTCACACTTGGCGTTGACCA
>Ga0208868_1000200_pt1 | contig 13565 bp, 11 predicted proteins | sample CryBogCBE23Oct07_FD_184583 | JGI IMG/M metagenome (GOLD analysis project Ga0208868, IMG submission 184583) | Freshwater microbial communities from Crystal Bog, Wisconsin, USA - CBE23Oct07 (SPAdes) (version 2) | ecosystem: Environmental > Aquatic > Freshwater > Lake | place: Crystal Bog... | reverse complement strand
AGCACGCCGCCGAGCTGCGTATAGTTTGCGAGCGAGGCGTAGTTTCCGACGGCTCCCAGGCCTTCATTGCTTTTTGACAGGCCCGCGGCAAGTCCGATGCCTGCCCAACCGCCAACGCCTGACAGCACAGCGACATATTGCTTGCCGCCGGTTTCATAGGTGATCACATTGCCAATGATGCCGGACGGGGTTTTATACTTGTAGAGCTCTTTGCCGGTCTTGGTGTCGACGGCTTTCAGATAGCCCTCAAGCGTGCCGTAGAAGGTGATGCCGCCGTCTGTCGAGGTCGCGCCGCCCCACACGGAGAACTGCTCCTTGTTCGACCAGACGATCTTACCCGTCTTGGCGTCCCAGGCGATGAAGTTGCCCGTATGCGTCTCACCCTTGTCGCGGCCAGCTGGGAACATCTCCAGCGTCGCGCCGACATAAGGCTGGCCAGCCGTGTAGGACACGCGGAAAGGCTCATAGTCCATGCACACATGGTTGGTGGGCACCAGGAAGAGACCCGTCGCCGCATCATAAGAGGCAGGCTGCTGATCCTTCACGCCAAGAGCAGCTGGACAAACGCCCTGCGTATTGACGTCCTCGCCGTTCTTCTCCGTCGAATATTTGTCCACGACAAGCGGACGGCCATAGGTCGCAGAAGCCTTGTCCATATCGACCTTCGTCGCCCAGTTCACCGCCGGATCAAACTTCTCAGCCACCAGCAGCTCGCCCGTGACGCGGTCAAGCGTATAGCCAAAGCCGTTACGATCGAAGTGAACCAGCGTCTTGCGGCTCGCGCCGCCAATCTGCTGATCGGCAAGGATCATCTCATTGATGCCGTCATAGTCCCACTCGTCATGGGGCGTCATCTGATACACCCACTTCGCCTTGCCCGTGTCGAGATCGCGCGCCCATACTGTCATGGACCAGCGATTGTCGCCTGGACGCTGCTTGGGGTTCCAGGTTGAGGGGTTGCCGGAGCCGTAATAGATCAGGTTCAGCTCTGGGTCGTAGCTATACCAGCCCCAGGTTGTGCCGCCGCCTGTCTGCCACTGGTCGCCCTGCCAGGTGGAAATGCCAGAATCCTTGCCAACAGCCTTGCCAAGATGCGTGGTCTTTTCTGGATCCATCAGCGTGTCCGCATCTGGTCCCATCGAATAGCCGCGCCAAGCCAGCTTGCCGTCAGAAAGATTATAGGCCGTGATATGGCCGCGCACGCCAAACTCGCCGCCGGCGATGCCAACAAGAACCTTGTCCTTGAACACATGCGGAGCCGCTGTTGAGGTCTGACCCTTCGCCGGATCGCCATTCTTCACGGACCAGGCCAGTTTGCCGGTCTTGGCGTCGAGCGCCACAAGCGTCGTATCCGCTTGCGCCAGAAGGATTTTGCCGTCGCCATAGGCCAAGCCGCGGTTCACCGTGTCACAGCACATGACCGGCACAACGGATGGATCCTGCTTGGGTTCATACTTCCATAGGATCTTATGGTCTGGATCCTTCAGATCCAAAGCGTAAACAATGTTGGGGAAGGGGGTGTGAAGATACATCACGTCGCCCACAACCAGCGGAGCCCCTTCGTGACCGCGCAAAACGCCTGTCGAAAATTGCCAGGCTGGGGTAAGTTTACCAACATTCTCAGTGGTAATCTGCTTCAGGCTCGAATGACGCACATTGGCGTAATCGCCTGTCGGCGACACCCATTGTTTCGAGTCTTTCTGAAGAGTAAGCAAGTCATCGGCTCTCGCAACGCCGGCAGCAGCGAGCGCAAGAATACCGAACGAAGTCGACAACAGAAGCTTTTGCATGAGCTTTTCCTCCTGACGGCGTCACGCGGCGCTTTCTGCGCCATCTCTGACACCGCGCCCTTTTGGCGCCTCAACGATGGGAAGGCGTTTTCCATTATTGTTCAGCATCCGCAAAGCTTAGAACTCTGCGGCGCCGAGGTGCTTCCGGTTCCCCGCCGGAAGTTGTTTTTAACTCGGAAACGGCCGGGATAATATGTCGGCGCTACATGAATCGCAATCGTAAAAAACAACATGTTATGATCTTGTCCGCAAGCATCGAGGCTGTGCCTAAAGGCTATTGGTTTCAGAATGTTATATAAATTCTTGCTCTTTGGTGCGGTTATTGCGGTGGTCCTTTCGCCAAGCCGCGGCGCGCAAGCGCAACAAGGCTTCTCATTGCAAGAGATTGCGCCAGGCGTTTATGCGCACCAAGGGGAAACAGCGATGATGTCAGCCGAAAACCTCGGCGGAATCGCTAATCTCGGCGCAATTGTTGGCGACGACTCAGTCGCCATTATCGATACCGGCGGCAGTCTTGTTGAAGCTCGGGCGTTTCTCCATGCGCTCAGAGAGAAAACATCAAAACCAATCCGCTATGTGATCAATACGCATGCGCATCCAGATCATGTTTTTGGCAATAAAGCCTTTGTAGCTGCTGGCGTCACCTTTGTTGGCCACATTAACCTTCCGCGCGCGCTGGTTATGCGCGGCCCATATTATTTGTCGTCTTTTAAGACTGTCATGGGCTCTTTGATTGATGAGGTGGAGATCATCGCGCCCACACTCACAGTCTCTGAGAAAATGATGCTTGATCTTGGGGGGCGAAAACTCCAACTGACCGCCTGGAAAACAGCGCACAGCGATTGTGATCTCACAATTTTAGATGACGTCAGCCAAACATTATTTGCCGGCGACCTGCTTTTCCTTAAGCACACGCCAGTTGTTGATGGCAGCCTGCTTGGTTTTCTAGACGTCGCCGATCAGCTCGCACGCATCCCTGCCGTACGAGTGGTCGCGGGCCATGGACCAATGATTGGCGCCTGGCCTGAAGCGCTTGACGCGCAACGCATCTATCTTAACCGGCTAACATTAGATTTGCGGCAGGCTATTAAAAAAGGCACGGGCGTTAGCGAAGCAGTAAAATCAGTCGCGCAAGAGGAAGGCGCAAAATGGCGGTTGTTTGAAAATTATCACGCCCGTAACGCCACTGCCGGCTATGCCGAGCTTGAGTGGGAAACGCCTTGATGCTGTGAGGGATCAGCCTCACAGCAGGAATCGAGATTTTGCATGAAGAGTCCCATGGTATTGCTTATTATTGCTCTCACAATTGTAAAAGGCTGATCGCAAAATGCTTAACAGCCTCCGCGCTTGCTTGATAAACGTTGCGATGCTGGCCCTGGCGTTTGGCAGCAGCAGTATTGCGCAGACACAGCCAAGCGATCCTTGGCCTGGCCTTGTAAAGGATCTTTTTCAAGATCAGCCCCTAATAGTCGGAGACGGCGTCGTGACGCTTGAGGCGCCGTCGCGCGCCGAAGACGCCGCAATCGTTCCAGTTGCGATCCGCTTTAACGACCCATCAGAGGTAAAGTCGGCAACGCTGGTGATTGATGAAAATCCTATGCCGATGGCGGCCGCCTTCACCCTGGGACAAAAAGCTCATGTCAGCTTTATTGAGACGCGGGTCAGAGTAAATTCTTACACCCATGTTCATGCTGTTGCCCAAAGCCTCGATGATCGCTTGCATGTCGACGCCAAATTCGTCAAAGCGGCAGGTGGCTGTTCGGCTCCGGCGATTAAAGATCAGGACCAAGCCAAGGCTCATCTCGGACAAATGAAATATCGCGCCTTTAAAACTGCGGACCCAAACTTATTGGAGGCGCAAATTATGATCCGCCACCCCAATAATTCTGGCATGCAGATGGATCAGCTGACACGCCTCTACATACCCGCCCATTATATCGACAAGGTGGAGGTTCGTCAGGGCGACGACACCATCTTTGTAATGGAGGGCGGGATTTCTCTGTCAGAGGATCCCAACTTTAGATTTTCCTATGCGCGAACCGGCGCAAAAACGATTTCCGTCATCGCTCACGACAATAAGGGCGCGACTTTCAAAGGAGAATGGCCAATCGGCGACGGCTCGTGAATGACAATTGGAGCGCTTATTCAGTGCTACATAAAAACTAGGCTAGGCGCCCCAAATTGTCAGTGCCGCGCAAAATGCCAACGGTAGGGACGCGAGGGCGCAGATTGCAGCCACACAGGCAAGTTTCTCATATTCTGATGCGCCATTACGGGCGCTACGCTTGTCACTAATGAACGCCATGTCACACTCTCCCTGACCGGCAACACGGAAACACGCTCTTACGGCGATTTTTCACCTGTCGCTAATGGCCAAACGCACGGCGATCAGATTCGTTGCAAAAAATATTTACTTTTTTTTAATTTTTTATTGAATGCGGTTAAAAGCCTAAGATCAGGCGAGGTTATCGCTAAAGAGCTCAGCGAGCTTTTCCGTCATCGCGCCGCCGAGCTCTTCCGCGTCAACGATCGTAACGGCGCGCCTGTAGTATCGCGTAACGTCGTGGCCGATGCCAATTGCTATCAGCTCCACGGGCGAACGCGTTTCGATATCATGGATAATTTGACGCAGATGACGTTCCAGATAATTGCCAGGATTAACCGAGAGCGTCGAGTCGTCGACTGGCGCCCCATCGGAAATCATCATTAAGATCCGTCTTTGCTCGGAACGCGCAAGCAATCGTCGATGAGCCCAATCAAGCGCTTCACCATCAATGTTTTCCTTCAAAAGCCCCTCTCGCATCATCAAGCCGAGGTTGCGGCGCGCCCGACGCCACGGCGCGTCTGCCGCTTTGTAAATGATGTGGCGAATATCATTCAGGCGGCCGGGATTGGATTTTTTACCCTCATTCATCCAAAGCTCGCGCGACTGACCGCCCTTCCATGCGCGCGTTGTGAAGCCCAATATCTCGACTTTAACGCCGCAACGTTCAAGCGTGCGCGCAAGAATATCGGCGCAAGTGGCGGCAACTGTAATTGGACGCCCCCGCATTGACCCGGAATTATCGAGCAGCAAAGTGACGACTGTATCGCGAAAATCTGTATCCTTCTCGCGCTTGAAAGAGAGTGGCTGTTGCGGGTCAATAATAATCCTCGGCAACCTGGCTGGATCAAGCATCCCCTCTTCAAGATCAAACTCCCAAGAACGGTTTTGCTGGGCCATAAGCCGTCGTTGCAACCTGTTGGCCAAACGACCGACGACGGAAGTCAGATGTAGAAGTTGCTTGTCGAGATAAGATCGCAGCCGATCTAGCTCTTCAATATCGCAGAGTTCTTCAGCCCGCACCGTCTCGTCGAATTTTGTTGAATAGGCATGATAATCGGCGCCTGAACGCTCTGCAGAGGGCAATTGCGGCCGACGCGCATCTGTAGCCTCATCAAGATCGCCTGCATCAGAGTCTTCTTCTGTTTCACCATATGGGGCGTCTGCAGCCTCGCTCTCGCCCTGCAGCTCCGCGTCTTCAGAGGCAAGAGCTGTCTCTAGGTCAGCAGCGCTTTTAGCGCTCTCTTCCTCTTGATCCTCACTCTCGCTGTCATCAGGATTTTGAGGCGGCTCATCATTATCTTCTGACTGTTCTGTTTCTTCTGGCGGCGCGCCACTCGACATCTCTAGATTTGTTAGCAAATCTCTTACGATCTGAGCAAAATGCCGTTGATCTTCAAGTGCGCCGCTGAGGCGGTTGAGGTCCTGACCGGCGCGTTCTTCAATCACTTCGCGCCACATCTCGACGATCTTGGCTCCATGCGGCGGCGGCGCCAAACCCGTCAACCGTTCACGCGCCATCAACGCAAGGGCGTCTTCAATGGGCGCATCCTCGCGATGTGTGATCTGTTCGCTATGCCCGCGTTGAAAACGATCATCCAGCATGGCGCCAATATTTGCTGCTACGCCCGCCATCCGCTTCGCGCCAATCGATTCAACTCGCGCCTGCTCTAGCGCATCGTAAACGGCGCGCGCTTCAGCCGTGTCCGGCGCGTAATGACGATGCAGGGCGTCGTTATGACAGGCCAAACGCAGGGCGAATGAATCCGACTGGCCACGTAAAATTGCTGCATCGCGCGGCGTCAGCTTTCGCGGCGGCTCCGTCAAGCGCGCCTTCGCGCCATCCGGCCCAGCCAGCAGAGAGGGACGGTCAGGGGCATAGCCGACATCAAGCTGCGGCGTTCGGGCCATTGCTCGCATTGTTCCTGCGACGGCGCGTTTGAAAGGCTCTTGCGGCGCATCTTTAGACGAACTGGCAGGGCGGCGATTGGTTGGCGGCGGCGACATGATCTGATCACTATGCGTGAGGCGATGAATGGGAGCAAGCGCGGTCTAGGATAACATGTGTGTGTTGCGCAGAGGCAATTGGCTGATTCTACTTAGGCCACCTCCTCTAGTCTTGAGAGAGCCGTGTCTTTCCCGGCCCATGCGGCGGCTCTCTCATCGCCTTTTGCGAGTGCGGTTCTTTTCGCGCGCGCTTCAATGCCGCCTCCAGAAAATTTATGAAGACGTCAATATCTTCTTCGCGCGTGCGGTGATTGAGGATTGCAGCACGGATAGCAGCCTGTCCATCGACGATCGTCAAAGAGGGCGCCGCCTCGCCCCGTTCATGGAGCTCCATGACAATTTCGCGCGCCAGCGCACCATCTGCATCATCCCGCACGCCAAAGCACACAATGTTCAACGTCACTGGAGCACGCATAAAAAAACGTTCTGATTGGGTGATCCAACGCTCTAGACGCTGCGCCAACTGACAGGTCTGGGCGATACATTGGCCGAGTTTACGGGCGCCAAAAGTTTCGATTGTGAGCCAAGTTTTTAGTGCGCGAAAACCGCGCGACAGATCAGGGCCAAGGTCGCAGGGCCAAACATCACCACCAGCAAGCCCCCTCGGCGCGCGCGTAAGGTAAGCGGCGTTTGCGGCAAAGGCGCGTTTGTGGGCGTCTGGATCGCGAACCAGAAAAAATCCAGCGTCATAGGGAACATGTAGCCATTTATGAAAATCAAAGGCGATGCTGTCAGCGCGTTCAAGACCTTTAATCAACGGTTTTAGTTGCGGCGAGAGCGCAGCAAGCGCGCCAAAGGCCCCATCGACATGAAACCACATGTCTTCGCTATGCGCGACGTCGGCAAGTTGATCCAGCGGGTCAATTGCGCCTGTATCAACCGTTCCCGCCGTGCCCACAATCATAAAAGGTTTGAATCCCGCAGCGCGATCTGCGGCAATCGCGACACCAAGATCATGGATTTTCATCATGCGGTTTTCATCTGACGGGATAAGGCGTAGATGGCGCGCGCCAAGTCCCGCAAGCTCCATGGCCTGCCGCACGCAATTATGAGCCTCGCAGGAGGCATAGGCGATCATTTGCGTATCGATTGCGCGCAAGCCGTTCAGTCTGACGTCATTGTCGCCATAGGCCTGGTCACGCGCCACAAGCAGCGACAGAAAATTCGCCATGGACGCGCCGGTGACGAAAATACCGCTGGCTTGATCTGGAAAGTCGAAGGCCTGCGCCATCCAGCGGGCAATCTGTTTCTCGACAGTGATGGCGATATGATTGCGGCCGCCGCAATTAGAATTCATCCCTGCCGCAAGCATCTCGGCGATCATGCCAACAGGCGTGCCGGCGCCTTGAGCCCAGCCCATGAACATGGGATGGATATTGCCTGTGGCGAAGGGCTTGATGAAACGATCAAAGTCCTCAAGCACAGCCGGAAAATCCCGCCCATCTTGCGGCAGTTCGCTGTTAAAGCGCGCCTGAGCCTCATCGCTTGGCGCAAGCCATACAGGCCGCTTTCGGACGTCTCGTAGATAATCAATCATCGCATCAAGCGCCTGATGGCTCTTGTCGCGAAAGTCATCCCAGTTTTCGGGGTCGAGATCGACCGGCTGCGTCATCGTGAGAAACTCGCGCGTCGGCGATCCAATAGGGAGCAAATAGCCGGGATTAACTGCAAAGCGCAACCCGCCTTAATTTCCAATTGTCAGATTTACCCGCCCGACGCCTGAAATTTCGCCATCGAGCCGATCGCCAGGATTGAGCCGACCAACACCTGCAGGCGTGCCTGTGAAAATTAGATCTCCTGCAGCCAGCGCAACATACTGCGATAAGACCGCAATGATTTCTGGAACGCCATGAATCATATCAGCGAGATCACCCTGCTGACGCACGACGCCGTTAACGCTCAAGGCAATCCTGCCGCGCTCAGGATGACCGCATGAGTGAAGCGGGTGGATCGCGCCAACAGGCGCAGAAGAATCAAACCCTTTGGACATATCCCATGGCTTGCCATGATTGCGCGCCGCCGTTTGAAGATCCCGCCGCGTTAGATCAAGGCCAACAGCATAGCCAAAGATGCAAGTCCGCGCCTGCGCAACTGGAATATTGGCGCCCCCCGCAGCCACCGCGGCAACGAGTTCAATTTCATGATGAAGATCATGAGTCATGGTTGGATATGGAATTGTCGCACCATCCGCAACAAGGGCGTCAGCTGGTTTTGAAAAGAAAAAAGGCGCGTCTCGGGCGGGTTCCTTTCCCATCTCACGCGCATGGTCAGCATAATTTAGCGCGACGCAAAAAATGCGTCTGACAGGAAAACGCTGAGGGCTCCCCGCAATCGTTACACTCGGGCGCAACGGCGGCGCAAAAGCAAATTCTTCACTCATCCAAGATCTCCGTTGATTGGGGTCATGTTGATGAAGCGCTTAGACAAACGCCGCCGGATCAAAACTGCGGTGGATGGCGCAAAATTCACATGTAACGCCAATGGATCCGTCATCGCCAATCATATCGCGTCGTTCTTGCACTGAAAAACTTTGCAGCAGTTTTTCAATTCGCTCTTGCGAGCAGCGACAAAACTCCGACAGCTGACGTTCGGGATAAACTTTCACGCCCCGCTCATGAAACAAGCGATAGAGCAAGGTTTCGCTGGAGAGACTTGGCTCAATAAGCTCGTGATCCTCAACCGTTGCAGCAAGGGCCTGACCTTCGGTCCATGCGTCAGCGTCATCTTCTTCAATCAAGACGCCAGCCGGCGCATCTCCTGGCGCGAGATCTTTGACCGGTGCGCCGCCCTTAGGCAAATATTGCAGCAAAATTCCCCCAGCGCGCCAACTGCGTCCCTGTGGGGTGACAACTTCCCCAACAGCTAATCTCACATAGGAGGGGATTTGTTCAGATTGTCTAAAATATATATGCGCAGCCTCAGCGAGACTTTCGCCTTCTAGCGGTGCCACGCCTTGATATCGCGCTGCGTCTTGCTCTCGCTCAATCGTCAGCGCCAAATGACCGCGTCCCAACACAGCCGTCGGCGATATGTCATCAGCTTTCGCCAAACGCTGTGCGTCAAAACGCGCAAAGCCTCGAAGTTTTCCGGGCGCGTCATAATCAACAACCATCATGTCAACGACGCCATCGCTCCGCGTTTGGAGTTGAAATCGTCCATGAGACTCCAACAGCGCGCCAAGTAAAGCTGCAAGCGTCACAGCTTCTCCGAGCAACCGCGCTACCGGGGGCGGATAATGATAATGCGACAAGATTGCATTGACAGTGGGACCCAAGCGCACGACGCGGCCCCGCAGATCAAGCGGCTCAATGGCAAAAGGCAGCAGCGCATCGTCATGGGGTTCTTTTGATGCTAAGCGACTTTGCGCCTGCGACATCATAAAGCGGCATCCTGACGAAGACACCAGGTTAAAATGCCTTTTTGCGCATGTAGCCGATTTTCAGCCTCATCAAAGACAACCGACCGAGGACCATCGATAACCTCATCGGTTACTTCTTCGCCGCGATGCGCCGGCAGGCAGTGCATGAAAACAGCATCTTTGGAAGCAAGCTGCATCAGCTTCGCGTCAACGCGATATGGCGTAAGAATACGTCGGCGCATTTCTTCGTCCTTATCGCCCATTGACACCCAGCAATCGGTTATCACAGCGTCAGCGCCAGTGACAGCGTCGCGCGGATCCTGCATAACATTAAACGCAACATGATTGCGTTGCGCCCATTCAATTAGTTGCATGTCTGGCGCCAATTCGGTAGGCGTGGCGGCATTGATCGTAAAACCAAATCGCTCTGCTGCATGCACCCAGCTTGTCAGCACATTATTCGCATCGCCGACCCAGGCGACTGTTCGCCCAGCGATCGGACCTTGATGCTCTTCAAATGTTAAAATATCAGCCATCAGCTGACAGGGGTGCGAAGACTTTGTAAGCCCATTGATCACTGGCACGCTCGCATGACGGGCAAGTTCTGTTAGATCCTCATGCGAAAGAATGCGGATCATGATTGCATCAACAAAACGCGACAAAACACGCGCTGTATCGGCAATGGTTTCGCCGCGGCCAATTTGCATCTCTTTGCCAGTGAGGATGATCGTCTCGCCGCCCAAGTCACGCATAGCGATATCAAAAGAAACGCGGGTGCGGGTCGAGGGCTTATCAAAGACCATGGCGAGATATTTGCCTGCAAGCGGCCGATCTTGGGTTGGCGTACCCTTCACGCGTCTGGCTTTGAGCGTTTTTGCATGTTCAATGATATGACGCAGATCTTTGCTCGAAACCTCACTAAGATCGAGAAAATGACGCGGAGACGACGGCAAAAGCGCAGTCATTGACGCCCTCCTTGCGCTTGCAGTCTCACGCAAGCCGCCTCAAGCCGATTGCAAGCTTCTACAATGTGCGTTTCATCAATGACCAGCGGTGGAAGAAGACGCACGACATTATCGCCTGCAAGGACACTGAGAAGTTTTTCTTCGCGCGCTGCGATAACGAACTCACCATTTGGCACAGATAGTTTTATGCCAAACATCAAGCCTTCGCCGCGAATCTCTGTGATGAGATCTGGAAACTTTTCTTTCAAGCTCAAAAGACTCTGCCGCAGTTTGTTTCCCATTTGCGCGACATGAGGAAGAAAGCCCTCACTCAAAACCACGTCAAGAACGCCGCCGCCAATGGAGGCGGCAAGCGGGTTGCCGCCAAAAGTGGAGCCATGGGCGCCGGCGATCATGCCTTTGGCCGCTTCCTTGGTCGCAAGGCATGCGCCAATTGGAAAGCCGCCGCCTAAGCCCTTAGCTAAAGCAACAATATCAGGCTTTACCCCAGCGTGTTCACAGGCAAGAAAGCGTCCCGTACGGCCTACGCCGCATTGAACTTCGTCGAATACGAGCAGCAGTCCGCGCAGGTCGCATAAGTTGCGTAAATTTTGTAAAAACTCAGGAGGAAAAACTCGTAGACCGCCCTCACCTTGCACAGGCTCAAGCAAGACCCCCGCCGTTGCCGGCGTGATCGCAGCCTCCACCGCCGCCAAATCGCCGAATGGCGTTTGATCGAAGCCCTCTACAGCTGGCCCGAAACCATCAATATATTTTTTATTGCCGCCCGCAGCGATTGTCGCCAGCGTGCGACCATGAAAGGCGCCCTCAAAGGTGATCAATCGGAACCGCTCTGGCGCGCCATTAGCCGCATGATATTTACGCGCAGTCTTAATTGCGCATTCAACAGCCTCTGCGCCTGAATTTGTGAAAAAAACCAAGTCGGCAAAAGTGGCGCTCACCAGACGCTCTGCTAATTTCTCTCCTTGTGGGATCCGAAACAAATTAGACACATGCCATGGTTTTTCGGCTGCAGCTTTCAACGTTGCAACAAGATGGGGATGATTATGGCCAAGTGATAAGACGGCGACGCCGGAGCAAAAATCAAGGTAGCGATCGCCATTTTGAGCAAAAAGCCAGGGCCCCTCGCCGCGTTCGAATTCAATATTGGCGCGCACATAGGTCGGATAAAGCGCAGAGGTCACAATCTCGCTCCTTAGACGCCAGGTAAGGAGACGCAGACGCCGCAAGCGTACAGCGAAACCCAAAGCCTTATGGGGCTACAAAAACAAAGCGCCGCCCGTTGCGGGGCGGCAGTTACAGACATGATTTTAAGCACAGGAAGCCACGCGGTCAAATCCTGTGCTGCAACACCTTGAAGCCATGGAACTATCTCGTCATGAACGGCGCGCCTCATGAGCGCGACGCCAGCTCTTGCTGGCGCGTGCTGCTATGTTCTCTGGTGATAAGTCCGCCTTAAGCGCGCAAAGCCTGTTGAGAACGCGCTCATGCGCTTGCAAGCCAATGCGCGCCATGATTCTAGTAATGAGCAATGTTTGCAGCCGACGTAAATACTTTTGTTACGTCGTCGATTTTTTGAGTATCGCTCAGCGTTAATGCGTGGTCAGTTTCAACTGATGTTGCGTGCGTGAGCGACGTCTCATGATTTAAGCTCACATTCGCTGGATGGAGGAAGCATGTCTTGGACTGATGAACGCGTCGAACTGTTGCGAAAATTATGGAGCGACGGTCTCAGCGCGAGTCAGGTTGCGGCAGAACTTGGCGCGGGCATCACCCGCAATGCTGTGATCGGGAAAATCCATAGACTTGGATTGGCGGAACGCGCCAAGACTGTTGTGTCATCGCGTCCACGCGTTGCAAAAGCCCCGCGTCAACCTGCGCAACCGCGCAGCAGCAGCCATGTGATTGCCGGCAATGTCGCGCTTTCATTTGCGCCGCAGATATATGCCGCACCGCGCATTCGTCCTGAAGAAGAAGTCGTTATTCCCATGTCAGAACGCGTAACGCTTATGGAGTTGCGCGAATCCATGTGTCGTTGGCCAATGGGAGATCCAACAACCCCAGAGTTTCGCTTCTGTGGCGGCCCCTCGCCCATCGGCGAAGGTCCTTATTGCGCCTATCATGCGCGTGTGGCTTATCAGCCGTCACAAGATCGCCGCCGCGCACGCGATGTTGCAAAAAACACGCGTAGCGCCTAATCGCGACTTTTCATTCTTTGGTATAGGTTTCGTCGAAGGAATAGCCGGCGCCGCGCACTGTACGGATCGGGTCTTTTTCCCGACCACGAATGAGAGCTTTACGTAAGCGGCCAACATGCACGTCAACCGTGCGCTCATCAATCTCTGCTGACATGCCCCAAACGCTATCGAGCAGTTGCGCGCGTGTGAAAACGCGTCCTGGTTTTTCCATGAAATATTCGAGCAAGCGAAATTCTGTTGGTCCTAGGTGAATCTCACGATTAGCGCGTCGAACACGACGCGTATCACGATCAAGATCCAGATCGCCCAACACCAGCTTCGATGCAACGCGTTCAGGCCGCGCGCGACGCAGCAAGGCGCGCACACGCGCCATTAGCTCGGGCGTTGAGAAAGGCTTGACAACATAATCATCGGCGCCAACGGAAAGGCCACGCACGCGCTCATTTTCCTCGCCGCGCGCTGTCAACATAATAACAGGCAAATCGCGCGCATTTTCGCGCGCGCGCAGACGACGACAGATTTCAAGTCCTGAGACGCCTGGCAGCATCCAGTCAAGAACAAGAAGGTCTGGCGGAGACTCGGCAATGCGCAATTCTGCTTCATCGCCATTATCGACATGTTCAACCTGATAGCCTTCGGCTTCCAGATTATAAACCAGCAGATAAGCTAGCGGCGCTTCATCTTCAACAACAAGAATGCGTGGCGCACGATCACTTTTTAGATCGCGTTGTTGTTGCTCCAAAGCCATATCAATCATTGAGCGGCCTCGCCATTTGCCGCCTCGAGACTGGATGGACGACCCTTGGGCCGCTCAAAAGGAGCCGGCTCGCCTGTAATGAGATAGATGATGGTTTCGGCGATATTAGTTGTGTGATCGCCAATGCGCTCTAGATTTTTGGAGCAGAACAACAGATGGGTGCAAAA
>Ga0208868_1000196_pt1 | contig 13646 bp, 10 predicted proteins | sample CryBogCBE23Oct07_FD_184583 | JGI IMG/M metagenome (GOLD analysis project Ga0208868, IMG submission 184583) | Freshwater microbial communities from Crystal Bog, Wisconsin, USA - CBE23Oct07 (SPAdes) (version 2) | ecosystem: Environmental > Aquatic > Freshwater > Lake | place: Crystal Bog... | reverse complement strand
TGCGATCCTGGGCGCGATCTGTGAGGGAGATATTGGAAAACACTTCCCGCCCTCTGATCAGAAGTGGAAGGGAGCCTCTTCCGAAATATTTCTTTCGCATGCCTGCACCCTCATCAAATACAAAGGCGGTGCTATTGCGAATGTTGACGTTACCGTCATTTGCGAAGCGCCTAAAATTGGTCCCTATCGTGATGAGATACGTTCTAAGCTCGCGCAAATTATGTCGCTTGATATTGAGCGGATCTCTATTAAAGCGACGACGACAGAAAGACTTGGGTTTACTGGTCGCAAAGAGGGTATCGCGTCTCTTGCACTCGCAACAATACGATTGCCTTGTTAATCTACCAGCTTCAAAATAGACATTCTCGTGAAAAAAAAACGAGGCAAAAGATTATTGGCCCCAAACTGGCGCAATGATTAAAAAAACCTCAGCCCATATTTCAAAATGCATGAAGCCGCATAAAGTCTAAGCGTGAACATGCGCGCCATTTTTTTGAAATAATTACTGAAGTAATATCTGCTTGGATAGCGCTGAGACGAGGATGTTTTTATGAAAGATACGGTTTACGTAAAAGCTAAAAGAATTGGGCTTATCGCCCAGCAAAAAGGATTGTGTATAGCAACAGCAGAATCATGCACTGGCGGCATGCTGGCGGAGGCGTTAACAAAAATAAAGGGCGCTTCCCAGTTTTTTGAGCGCGGTTTCGTCACCTATTCAAACCAGTCAAAAATAGAGATGCTTGGCGTCTCAGAAGACAATTTACTTATTCATGGCGCCGTAAGCGCTGAAGTTGCGACAGAGATGGCGGCTGGAGCGCTTAATGGGTCCAAGGCTGATTGTGTCATATCCATTACTGGAATTGCGGGGCCAGGCGGCGGCACACGTGAAAAGCCTGTTGGCCTCGTCTATTTTGCCTGTGGCAGACGTGATGGGAAGATAAAGTGTTTTGAGGAAAGATTTGGCCAGCTGTATCGTGACAGGATACGTAAAGCATCCACCCTATTTGCGCTAGATCTAATCTACCAAGCTCTAGAGACGGAAATATAGAGAGTTAGATCTAAATATTACTTTGCTGATGGAAATGCTCTCGCCTGTTGAATTTTTCTAAAATCATCTTCTGCGTGATGCGATGAGCGGGTGAAGGGAGACGATGATATATATAGAAATCCCTTTAGAGATGCGAGTTGCTTTAAATTTTCAAATTCTTCAGGCGGGACATATCTTGCAACAGGGTGATGCTTCAGAGATGGCGCCAAATATTGTCCGAGGGTTAGAAAATCAATATTTGCGCATCGCATATCATCCATAACCTGAAGGATTTCATTTCTATCCTCTCCAAGTCCAAGCATCATCCCTGACTTTGTGATGAGAGAGGGGGCTATCTCTTTTGCTTTTTGTAATAATCTTAAAGAATGGAAATAACGGGCTCCAGGCCTAATTTTCGTATAAAGAGATGGTACTGTTTCAATATTATGATTAAAGACGTCCGGCATTGCCGAAACAATTAATTCCAAAGCATGCTCTTTTTTCAAAAAATCAGGAACAAGAACTTCAATGGTTGTCTCAGGACAACGTTCTCTTATGGCGTAAATTGTCTCAACAAAATGAGCGGCGCCGCCGTCGGATAAATCATCTCGATCGACAGAAGTCAGCACGACATGAGATAGACCCAGCTCATATGTGGTCTCAGCCACTCTCAATGGTTCAGTCGCGTCAAGGCTTGATGGTCGACCCGTTGCAACATTGCAAAAGGCGCACGCTCTTGTGCATATATCCCCCATTAAAAGAAATGTTGCGTGTTTCTTTTGCCAACATTCAGCAATATTTGGGCATGAAGCTTCTTGACATACTGTTGTAATTTTATGATTTTTTAAAATTGCATGAGTTTTTGCCCATGCTATTGATCCCGGGGCCTTAACCTTTAACCACTCTGGCTTTTGAGTTGGAGTATGCTCTTGACGCCAAGCCTTTTCCGGATGACGTAAAATCCGACCGTCCTTGTCATTTATTAACAAGCTCTCGTCAGGTTTCGTCATTGATGATCGTTTCTTCCAGGCTTTTCGTTATTATAGAATTTAATCATTTTAGTGATCGCGTAAACTATAAGAGAAATAAATTAACTCAGCAATATCTCTTTGAAGCAAATGTCGCAGGGACAATCTCAACCATATTTATGTCCTTGAGACGATAGGGTTTCGCAATAATATTCATCTAAAAATATTCGACTTCTAAAATCCCGGAAATATTACGTAAAGCGCTAGCTGTATCTGCATTAACATTATATGTGCCGGGAAGTCTGATCTCAATTTCCTCTGGCGTTTTTTGGCGTTTAAGTAATATAGACACCTCCCCTTCCCCTTTTATTTCCAGAGATTTTTTGATTTTCGGAATGGGGCCTTTGTCATTAATGACCAGACGAATGCCTTTTTGGGCTTTTGCCGCAGCCCTCTCTAAAGAGTCGACAGAAATAATTCGTGCGCGAACATCGTCTCCATCAATTGAGGCCGAGAGCGTTACCAAAACAACAGCGCCTTTTTCTAGTTTATCCCTGAATTGGTTAAGTCCTTCTTCAAAGACGATGGCTTCATATTGTCCAGTTACGTCTGAAAACTGAACAATTCCCATTTTTGAACCAGACTTTGTCCGACGTTCTGTTCTGTCTAACACAACAGCGGCTAACCTGCCCGCCGTCGCCCCTTTTTTTACGTCAGAGATAAATTGCTGCCAACGTGATACGCGTAGTTTTGACATGAGAGGATCATATGCGTCGAGCGGATGACCTGACAGGAAAAATCCAGCGGCATCATATTCGCGACGAAGCGTTTCAGCAGTTGACCATGGCGATGTATTAGGAACAACTATGTCATCAACATCAATGTCGCCAAAAAGGGCATTTTGTCCCGCCTTTCGGTCTTCCGTATGACGGTTGGCTGCAGCAAGCATCGCCTCTATGGATAAGGCGACCGCCGCACGATTTTTTTCGACTGCATCAAAGGCGCCGCAAGCGACCAGATTATCTAACACCTTTTTATTGACATCACGCGGATTCAATCGTCGAGCAAAATCTGAAAGACTAACGAATGGTTTATTGTTGCGTGAGCGAACGATAGACTCCGCTTGGCCTTCTCCTATGCCTTTGATAGCTGAGAGGGCATATCTAATAATCTGCTTGCCGTCTTTATCAACTGCAACATCGAAATCGACCCCAGAAAATGAAATAGAGGGAGGCTCAACCAATATGCCGATGCGTCGGGCTTCATCACGAAATTCTGCAACTTTATCTGTTTGGCTTTTATCAAATGTCATAGATGCGGCAAGAAACTCAGCTGGATAATGCGCCTTAAACCACGCAGTTTGATAGGCAATTAGCGCATAGGCTGCTGCGTGGCTTTTATTAAATCCATAATCAGCAAATTTAGCGAGTAGATCGAATATTTCATTAGCTTTACTGCGTTGGATGGATCTTTCGACAGCGCCTGTGACAAAACGATCTCGTTGAGCATCCATTTCCGATTTTATTTTTTTACCCATTGCTCGGCGTAGGTTATCCGCCTCACCTAAACTATAACCTGACAGGATCTGAGCAATCTGCATAACCTGTTCTTGGTATATAATGACGCCAAAAGTTTCTTTAAGAATAGGTTCAATCTCTGGATGGATATAATCTGGTTCTTCGTCGCCGAGCTTTACTGCGCAATAAGTTGGTATATTTGCCATTGGTCCTGGACGATATAGAGCAACAAGCGCAATAATATCCTCGAAACGGTCTGCATGCATCTCAACGAGAGCTTTACGCATGCCAGGACTTTCCAATTGGAACACGCCAATCGTTTCACCCCGTCCAAGCATTGCATATGTAGCTTGGTCATCTAAGGGGACCTTAGCGAGGTCAAATTCTGGCTCGCGTCGCCTAACCAGATCGCTCGCCATCGCCAAGACAGTTAACGTTTTTAGTCCAAGAAAATCAAATTTGATCAGCCCCGCGGGTTCAACCCATTTCATATTAAATTGGGTTGCCGGCATGTCCGACTTTGGGTCGCGATAAAGAGGAACGACTTCTTGTAAAGGGCGATCACCAATGACAATGCCTGCTGCATGTGTTGATGCATTTGAGTAGAGTCCCTCTAAAGCCCCCGAAATTCTGAAGAGACGCTCAACACGCTCGTCCTTAGCGACTTCTTCTCTTAATTTGGCTTCTGACGCCAAGGCTTCAGCTAATGTTAATGGCTTGGCTGGGTTTTGAGGCACGAGTTTAGCGAGCTTGTCGACTTGGCCTAATGGCATTTCCAGCACGCGTCCAACGCTTCGTAAGACGCCTCGCGCCAAAAATGAACCAAAGGTTATAATCTGAGCTACTCTGTCAGCGCCATACCGGTGTCGTACATAGTCGATGACTTCACCGCGTCGCGTTTGACAAAAGTCGATATCAAAATCCGGCATAGAATTACGCTCTGGATTTAGAAAGCGTTCAAAAAACAAACCAAACCGAACGGGATCAAGGTCAGTGATTGTCAAGGCGTAGGCAACTAAGGAACCTGCGCCAGAACCGCGTCCTGGTCCTACAGGGATACCTTTTGACTTTGCATATTTGATAAAATCAGAAACGATTAGGAAATAGCCCGGAAAACGCATTTTCTCGATTACATCTAATTCAAAGTCCAATCGATTGCGATAGTCCTCCAAGCTGTAGCCTTGCGCAGGTCCGTGATGGGCTAAACGGTCAGCTAATCCATTGACCGATTGGCGTCTTAATTCCTGCGCTTCAATTGCGTCTATTGTTGTATCTGCCGGGTGATCGTGGATAAAACGAGGCATGATTGGTTTGCTCGTTTTTGGCCTGAAATTAATACGCTGGGCAATCTCAATTGTATTATTGATTGCTTCTGGTATGTCAGAAAAAAGCGCATGCATTTGTCGTGTATTTTTAAAATAATGTTCTGGCGACACACGTCGGCGTTCGCTCACACTCGTATAAGTTCCTTCAGCTATGCATAGTAATGCGTCATGAGCCTCATAATCATTTATAGATGCGAAAAATGGCTCATTGGTCGCCACTAATGGCAATCCTCGTCGATAGGCAAAGTCTTTTAAATATGGCTCGATTTCTTCTTCTTGTTTTAATTTATGCCGCTGAAGCTCAATATAAAAATTCTCTTTATATATCGACTCGAGCGTGATCAGCCTGCGCTGGGCCAGATCTAGCCTGCCGCCAGAGATGAGGCGGTCAATGACGCCGTCTGGTCCTCCCGAGAGAACAATGAGATCATCTGCTGCTGTTTTGAGCGTTGAAAAAAGAACATGAGGGTCATCCCCCTGCTCTGTCTCTAGATGAGCGCAGGATGCAATCCGCATTAGGTTGAGATAGCCTGTTGCAGACTTCGCCAATAAAACCAGATTTCCTAAATGCAGATTATCCTTCGTAATATGTCCGGTGTCATCGTCATCAAACGCCACTTTTAATTGCAGTCCAATAATAGGCTGTATACCAACTTTTGCTGCCTTTTCTGAAAATTCCAATGCGGCAAAAAGATTGTTTGTGTCTGTGACAGCTAAGGCAGGTTGTTCGTCATAGTGAGCGAGATCAATAAGCTTGGAAAGCGATATTGCGCCCTCTCGGAGTGAGAAGGCTGTATGAACATGAAGATGGACAAATCCGGCGTCATTAATGCCCATAAGGAAAACGCCCCTTTAGATAAAAATTTTTTTCTATAAATATACCACTTAGGCAGCCGCGTCCTGTGCTAACAAATAGTTAACAGGAAAAAGAATTTAGGAATTTTACGAAACTTTCAAACGCAAAGCGCCCGACAAGTAGATGTTCTTGTCAGGCGCTGGGGTGATTTGGCGTAATTTTTTATTTACCGGCTGTAAAAGTCTTTGAGAATTTATCTAAAGGCTTCAAGGCTTCAGCGGTCAAAGAGCCATAGAGTTCGCCGAATTTTTTTGTGCCGGCGATAAAGTCTTCATATGCGGTTTTTGCATAGTCGTTTTGAATCTGGAAGGCGTCTTCAAGTTTTTTAACTGAGAGTAATTTCTCAGCGTAAGCACGACCTTTTTCGAAGGATTTTTTATTAAAATCAGTTGCCTCACTGGCGATCTCTTGCCAGCCTTTGGTTAGGCCAGATGTATATGCCACAGCGGCTTCAAGCTGATCAGCGCCAAATTTTTGAACATTGTCGATTTGAGTAACCATAAGATCTCTCCTGTTTAGAATTGAAGAAAGTTAGGTTTTCTTAGATAAATCAATGCCTTTAAATAAATTATATGCGCTGCAGCATTTTTGTCAATAGTTTTGTGCAGCGCACAATTTAGAGGTCTTCTACGCTGTTTAACCAGGAGGTAACGCAAATCATCTAGTCTCAACGCTGAAGTGTCACGCTCAAGATCCTGGCTGACGCTTCCAAATGATTTAGAGGCGCTTTTAATGAAGAGACATGGTGGTTATCGCTGTAATCCGCGCGCAATAAACCGTGCAGCGGTGTTTTTTTTAACAGTGAGTTCAATTGCTCTTTGCGCATTTCCAGCCGAAGCCCGCCGCCATAGGCAGATTATCTATTCTAGCAGTCCGTCGTCTCACGCACAAAGCGCTGATAATGATGTTGTTGGCCGTTATCATGGGTTTGCCGCAATTGTTGTTGACGCAAATACAGGGCGAACAATCTTTAGCAAAAATGAAAATGAGTTGCGTCATCCTGCCTCAGTAACGAAGGTTATGACGCTTTACCTACTGTTTGAGCAGCTTGAAAATGGACGGTTGAAGCTTGATACGCCGCTGATGATATCGTCGCATGCAGCAGCTCAGGCGCCCTCGAAACTTGGGCTTATGCCTGGTCAAACAATCAGTGTTGAAAATGCCATAAAGGCTCTCGTCACCAAGTCCGCCAATGACATCGCATGCGCCATAGCTGAGAATGTGTCAGGAAGCGAACATGGCTTCGCGCAGCTGATGACGAGTAAGGCTCACCAGTTGGGTATGAAGCATACGCATTATGAAAACGCTTCAGGTCTTCCAAATGCAGATCAAGTAACAACAGCTTATGATCTAGCCCTGCTCGGCCGCGCGATTCAAGACCGCTTTCCAAAGTATTATCGTTATTTTTCGACGCATGTATTCGCCTATAATGGGGCCTTGCATCGTAACCACAATCATCTCTTAGAGCGGGTTGAGGGTATGGATGGCATTAAAACTGGATATACGCGCGCTTCCGGTTTTAATCTTTTAACATCTGTTAAAAGAGCCCATCATCATATCGTTGCTGTTGTGCTGGGCGGTGTTTCCGCCTCTTCGCGCGATCGCATTATGGCAGATCTAATCGAAGAGCATATACAAAGCTCTGCGACAACGCGAACAGTTGCTGCTCTTTCGGAAACTAACAGCTCTAATAGTCTTGATACAAATTCTGATAGCGAGATCGCGCAACCACTTCGTCCTCTAAGGGTTGCTAATCCTATTATTGCTAGAACGATGGATCATGAAACCTCAAATAATCTTGGTCGTAAATTAGTGGATCGTAATGATATTGATGCTGAGCCTACGGGCGCAACAGGAAATGAGAGCAAGGCTCTTTCAAAGGAAGTTAGAGATTCATCCACAGAAAACCAGGCTATTCGTCCAGCATTTGTATCAGGCGTGAAGAAATCACCTGTTGCGACCGAGACGACAAAAAAAGACACGAGAAATGCTCACTCATCAAAAGTTGGATCGACCACTACAATTGATGGATCAACCTCGACAAGAGTGACAAAGGCTGCAACGGTCGTTGGCGCATCTACAACACCATCTGCAATACGAACCGCAGCAATGGCATCGGCAAATAAACCAGATGTGAATAGACCAACTCATGCAGGGTGGATGATTCAAGTTGCGGCTGCAGAGACGCCTGAAAAAGCCTCAGAACTTTTGACAAGAGCGAAGTCTCATCTTCAAGGTCTTCCGCCTCAAGTCAAACCCTTTACTGAAAAAGTCCAAAAGGGGAATGAAACATTATATCGCGCCCGTTTCGCTGGTCTTGAGCAGCAGACGGCTGAGTCTGCTTGTCGCGCTCTAAAAAGATCGGGCGTAGCTTGTTTTGCGACAAAGAACTAAGGTATTTTGAATAATGCCCCACGCCTACCTTGATAATCTTTATCTTGGTCTAGCAAGACATGCCTCACCTTCGAAGATAAAGCTTTCTCGAAAGAAAAGCATTATACGACAGTATAGTTTTATGAAATTTTTTGGCTCCTTTTTGACGAAACAAAAGAGCTACCAAAATGAAAGAAATTATATTTTTACCCGCACTTTTACTTTGATTTCATTTCAAAATTTTTATTGCCACCCATTTAATAAGTCTAGCCTGTCCCTAGAGATGAAATATCATGCGCCCCGCGTCAGAGTGCATATTGTCTGTCCCCTACCCCTAAAAGGAATGAAAACCCTGCTTTATTTAAAATAATTACTCTATTCATACAAAAAATATTACTATATTTTCTCAAGCTTACTTGCTGTAATTTAATTGTTATTACGTAAATAAATTGGGGACAAAAATGTCCATTAAACCAACCTATATTCCTATTGCCGCCTTGCCAGCTGATCATTCTCATGATGCTCAAAATCTTATGGAGCGGTTTGGCGATTACCTATCTGAATTAGGTTTAAACGTCTCAGGCATTACACAACATAGAAAATCAAGCGATGGAAAAAAATCAAATATCATCCTCAAGAATTATCAATCAAAAGAATCCTATCTAATTTCTCAAGATCTCGGTCCAGGTTCTGTCGCCTGTAATCTTGATAGTTCGCAGCTTGCTCTTGCCTGTGCTGCGATAGAACGTTCGATTACAGAAAATAGTCATTTAATTCTGATTAGCAAATTTTCAAAGCAGGAAGCAGCACGTGGCGGTTTATGTGATGCATTTCGCATCGCGATGTCTCGCGGTATTCCTGTTTTAACAACTGTCTCACCTTATGTCGCCAAAGAATGGACAGTATTTGCAGGACCTCTGGCTGAGAATGTTTCTCCCAGCTTTGAGGCTATTTTAGAATGGTGGAACAGAATTAGTGCAAAAAATAATTCATTGTAGAAATGATTTTTTAAATGTATATTTTTATTTGATAGGCTATTGAAATTTTAAAATTGTTCAACATACATTGACGCCAGAACTACATAATGAGTTACCGTCACAATATATTGTTATAAGCCTATTGGGTAGAACATAATGGCCAAAAAAAATCCTGATGAACGTAAAAAAAGGCATATATCTACACTCGTCACGCAAATTGGCCGTAAACCAGAAGATCAATTTGGTTTTATTAATCCTCCAACCTATCGTGGCTCAACAGTTCTTTTCCCAGATGTTGCTACTCTTGAGTCACTAAATCAGCCCTATACCTATGGCACGAAAGGCACTCCAACTGTCAGATCGCTAGAAGAAGCATGGAGTATATTAGCTGGTGCAGAGGACTCTGTTACTGTCCCATCTGGTCTTGCTGCAATTTGCCTTGCTGTCATGACAGCTACACAGGCTGGCGACCATATTCTTATTACGGATTCTGTGTATCAACCAACGAGAAATTTTTGTGATAATATTTTAGCAAAATTTGGCGTTCTGATCGAATATTATGATCCTCATTTATCGGATCAAATTTTTTATCTTTTTCGCGAACAAACAACTGCCATTATTGTTGAGTCCCCTGGATCACAGTCCATGGAGATCCAAGATGTCCCAGCTATTTCAAAAGCAGCTCATGAAAAAGGAATTTGTGTTATCCTTGATAATACTTGGGCTACGCCGATATTTTTTCCGCCTCATGATCGGGGCGCCGATCTGGTTATAGAAGCTGGCACGAAATACCTTTCAGGACATTCTGATTTATTAATTGGACTGGTTTCCGCCAATAAAAAATGGGCCAAACGCTTGCGAACGACATTCAATGCCTTCGCAATAGGCGCAGGACCAGACGAATGTTCGTTAGCATTGCGTGGCTTAAGAACAATGGCGTTACGACTTAACGCGCAACAAAAATCCGCTTTAGAAATCGCTGATTGGTTAAGTAAGCAAGAACAAGTAGAAAGCGTTCTTCATCCTGCTCTTGTTAGTCATCCAGATCATAATCTTTGGAAACGCGATTTTCTTGGTTCTTCCGGTGTTTTCTCTATAATACTTAACGAGCGCTACAGAAAATATATTGCAGAATTTCTAGATAAGCTCGAACTATTTGGCATTGGTTTTTCTTGGGGTGGGTATGAGAGTCTTGTTCTCCCCTTTGACTGCAAAGCATATAGAACAGCAACGCGATGGGATCCTCCAGGACCATGTTTACGTTTCTCAATTGGCCTTGAGGACGTCAATGATTTAAAAGAGGATTTAACAATAGGACTAATGCGTCTTAGCTAATAAAAAGATGAATGGATTAACTAGCAAAATTATGAATAATTATCGATTATTAGAAATTATTCAGATCATTTATTTTGCTGGTCTTTAGAGCCTTTAATCATTGAGAAAATTCGTTGACGCATTGATGCAGAAACAGAAGTAGCCGACTCTAATGGAATGAAATTATTACCACTATATACTACAGCGCCATTTTCTTCGATTATGATATCACCAGAGACCAATGTAGGATCATTGCGTGACATCTTAATGGCAAACTCTTGGGATGTGTCGGGATTATTGCATGAGCAATTTTGAACTGTATTTTTTTTGAAGGCGAGAGCAAAGGGTTGCGCAGAATATCGTTGTCCTTTCTGATTTCTTGCATAAGAAATTGACCCGCCATCATAATATTCTACAGGCGATGAAGGGCATGAAAATTCGCATGACTCTTGTCGTGATGCATGTGATGATTTGATCACGGGAAAATAGTAACCATCACACAGTCTCACACAATATCCGCCAGTTGAGGGCCCAGCGTCTTGTGGCGCGCCGCCGCCTTCCGCCTCTGTGCCGTCTGTAGGACGTTCGCTGCTTCCGGATGATTTGTTGGCAGGGATGTTTTTTTGCTGATTGTCTGAACCAAATAAAAAATCTAGGAGGTCTTCAGCTAAAGCCCCAGTGGGATTTAGCGAGAGTGAAATGATGACTATTAATAAATACAAAGGATAGCGGCGCACGAACTATAACCTCAAATGAGCAACAAAACGTTGATTGGCGACCCCGGAAGGATTCGAACCTCCGACCCACTGCTTCGAAGGCAGTTGCTCTATCCAGCTGAGCTACGGAGCCTTACATTAAAATCAGATACTTAGTTATGCGCCTCTGGCTACCAGATTATCCCACGGTAACACCTGCGGTATCACATGGAGTGGGGCTAGCCGCCTCAACGACGCGTTTATAGCCCGAATGCCGATAGCATGGCTATACTTGTATCGTAACTAACCATTCAATTAGTTGTCATACGACCCCCCTCGCCTAAAGCTGAGACCAAAACCAATAATTTGTAATTAGTTTTTCACACCCAAGTGATTTGCTCTGCGGGTGAACTCCTCCCGAGATCACAACATTCTGCGATCAGAACTTAGCCCGACACCGCGTAGCGTATTGGTGTCGGGTTTTTGTTGTCTAAGAGCAAAAGAAAAACCGCCAGTGGGAGGTGCTGGCGGTTTGGGAGTTCACACAAGGTTTGGACAATCACGAACCTAGTGGAAGTTCCTTGGGATGGATGTGCCCCAGAACACACTTGATTCTTGTCTATTTACCCCAGCAAGCTGTTCTTCTTATGTTCTGACATGGCGTAAGTTTATAAACAGCGTATCGGGGCTTCTAGGATGAACGGGGAAGAGGACGACTTTAATCCTCATAATGACAACACATTGCCATCCGGCTTCCCCTCGCCTTCACAAGATTACATCGATAGTCCGATCGACTTTAATGAGCTTCTTATTGAGAATGAGGTAGCGACATTTGCCGTGCGGATTACAGGCGACAGCATGATCGGCGCTGGGATCTACCCCAACGATATAGCCGTCGTGAATAGGACCAAGACGCCTATTAATGGCAGTGTCATCGTTGCCCTTTTAAACGGCCAGTTCACCGTTAAGCGTTATTACTTCACGAAGGACGGGATTAGATTGATTGCCGAGAACCCGAAATATCCAGACATCCAAATCACGGAGAATTCTGATTTTGAAGTCTGGGGTGTTGTTACGCATTCCATAAGGACGATGTGAATCTAGCGCATGTCATCCAATTCTGAATTCAAATGGCGCAGAACGACAATTACTCACAGGGATGGAACCGTGGTTCCCCTGCCCGATAACTGGTCGCTAATACACTTACCAACAGGCTTGGCGGTTGCGCAGATGAGCAAGGGCACGAGCTACCGCGATAGTACCGGATGGAATTACGTGATCCGGTCGATGTGTGAAGACGGTGTCTTGAAGGACAGCATCGCCGGCTGGAGTGAAAATCCAACGGAGGCACGGGAATTTGTTGAAGGCCAGATGCTTGGATTGAGATACGAAATTCGGCGCAAGCGAACTAAGGAAGAAATTCTTGGAAGACCGCAAAAGTAACGGCATAGAATAACGAATTAAGATTATGAGTCGCAAAATAATATTACTCAATTTAAGATCTATTTCACATAAACAGAAATAGGCATGGTCCATGAATCAAGAATTCGATTGCGATGTCCTAATTGTGGGCGCAGGACCTACTGGAATGTCGGCAGCCTTAGCGCTTTGTGACGCTGGTTATAAAATTATCATAATTGATAAACACGAAAAAGGCTTGTCGTATTCAAGAGCAATTCTTGTAAACTCAAATACATTATCACTACTTAAGCCTTACGGTGTTGCTGATAAAATTATCACGATGGGACAACCATGTTCTTCAATGAAGATTAGTGGACCTGATGGCGTTATTATTGAAGGTTCAATTGATGCAACTAATTTAATTGATGTGCATCCAATTTTACTACCACAACTCATCACTGAGCAATGCTTAGAAGAAGGACTTAAAGCAAGAAATATCACAATTGATCGGCCAGCCACATTCAAATGGTTCGAACAAAATAATAATAATGTTGAGTCAATAATTGATAGGTACGGTCAACAATTTTTAATTCGTTCAAAATACCTTTTAGGAGCTGATGGTTTTCATAGCGCTGTAAGACTAAGTCTTGGTATCAACTACAACCAATCTGTGTCACCAATATGGATGTATAGTATGGACGCAGAGATTGATTGGGATAGTCATTCCGACGCAAATATTTGGATACTTAACTCAGGCGCCGCATTGGCTATGAAAATTGGAGACAACAAAGTTCGATTTGCAGCAACAAGCAAACAAACATTTATGGAATTGGGCATTTCAAATAATATCAAAAAAATAACATGGGAGAGCGAGTTTGAAGTATATTTTGCTCAAGTCCAAACTTATGGGGCTGGCCGTGTATGGTTAGCAGGCGATGCTGCGCATGTTCATTCACCTGTCGGCGGGAGAGGAATGAATATGGGAATAGCTGATGGGATCAGTTTTGTACAAGCAGTGATTAATAACGATTTTATTGGCTATCAAAATGATCGACACGCCATCTCTGGTGACTGGGTCAGAAAAAATAGACTTTTTACAGAACTAATGTGCGATAGATCAATAAAGGGAAAGCTAGGCAGAACTTTCGTTAGATCAGCATTCAAAGTGATCTCTATTCTGTTCGGAAAAAATG
>Ga0208868_1000194_pt1 | contig 13758 bp, 9 predicted proteins | sample CryBogCBE23Oct07_FD_184583 | JGI IMG/M metagenome (GOLD analysis project Ga0208868, IMG submission 184583) | Freshwater microbial communities from Crystal Bog, Wisconsin, USA - CBE23Oct07 (SPAdes) (version 2) | ecosystem: Environmental > Aquatic > Freshwater > Lake | place: Crystal Bog... | reverse complement strand
ATTCCATGTATTCGTGAAGACTATCAAAAACGTCAGGTGCGTCTTGTGGCAAATTAGGTTGATTAGAAGGTGGAGGAGTTGGAGGTAATCCAGATCCTAAATAGTAACGGCAAACCTTAATTTTTCATTTTTAAGTAATTTAATTTTTTTTTAAACAAATTAAAAGGATACAAATTTAATTTACCTCCTGCTATAGCAGTGTCTGCTCGTTTTTCTCGAAGTATTGTTGATGTTGTTGTCACCAACAAACAAAGAGCCAAAATCCAAAAAATCTTCATTTTGAAAAGTATGAAAGCTTTCAGTAGCAATAATTTTGCAAAACTGCGTTTGAAAATTACTGGGGACTCTTTTTATACTGCAATTGTAACAGTTATTGTGAACGAAAAGATTGAAACATAATTGCCACTTTAAACCGGCTTATGCATTTTAAACTAGAAAAACAATTTTGAGTTGAAAAAGGCTTATGCTCTTAATAGATTACATAACACATGTAACAAATCAACATCAAAAATTTATTACTTTTTTGGTTTTTGCAACACTTAATATTAGTTTTCCAAATATTGTTATTGTTTACACTACAATAATTTAAATACTAAAAAAACGATTCTGGTCAACGGGCTCCGGACGAGTTTCGTCCTCTTCCGGGTCGACCCTGTTCTGTCGGCGCAGTCTAAGCCGAAGTTGATTTGAATGGACAAAGTTTGACAACCTTGTCCAAACAGACATTCTTACTTCACGCCTAGGTTCTGTCAACAACGGGTCGTCCTCTAAAGCCACGTTGACGAAATCTGAAAAAATATATTTTTTTAATATTTCTTAAAACATTAAATTTCCGTAGACAAAATTTAAAAATATACATTTAATAATATTTTTTAATACATATGTTGTTAGTTTTTTTAATGCCAAAAGTCATTATTATTGTTTATATAAAATTACCAGCCTGGGAAATTTGAGATGGAGCAGCTGACGGCACGGAACTTTCACGAAGAGATCCAGAAGACGCTGAAGCCCCTTCAGACTCATTCGGAACAAAAAGCTCTTGCTCCTCCCCTGATGCGTGGGCAGAAATGTTTTGCTGCTAATATGCCGTAAGGTAAATTTTACCAACATTTAAATAAATTATTTGTGCAAATTTTAAATTAGCTATTAACATATTTGCTTATTTTATAATTTTAATACTAAAAATTATTTATAAAATGTTGATAAAAATAACACTCTTTGTCCTTGTGATTCTGATCCTGTTTCCATATTTGGAACCAATGCCGCTAAAAAATAACAAATTTAAAATTATTTAAAAAGAAACAAAGCTAGACTTATATTTTTAATATTTTAATACTAAACTTTGCTTTTTAAAAAAATACACATACTTCGTTCAGACGAAGTTCGCCTTCTTTTGGTCCAAACCCATGCCAGAATTAACACCACCAATAAGACTCCACATAATCCGCCCAACACAATGGACAGAATTGTGCCAATTTGCTGGTCAGGTGTTGGTGGTTCTAAGTAATCATAATTTATGTTATTATTATTTTAACAATATAAAATACTTAATTAAAAATTATGATGCGCAAATATTTTAAACTAAGTATTTTATTTTGTTTATTTATAAAATAATAACAAAAATACCAGGTGTGGGTGGTGCAGCAGTTGTTGTTGTTGTTGTTGTTTGTGGCATGTAAGTACAATTGTACTTGGGGCAAAATCGATTTCCCGGCACAAAAGTGGTGCTAAATAAATATTTTACTTATGTAAATTGTAAAATAATTGTAAAATTATAACAACATATTATATTTAACAATTATTTTATTTTTAATACGTAAAATATTAAAACATTATGTTGACAATAAGTTACCTGCAATTTTTTAAACTGCAAAACAAATGGCAGTTGATGTCTTTTGCCTTCTTTTCGTAATATATACAGCCGTCGGTGAATCGATCAATTACGGTACAATTGTAATCTCCACAGAAAGGATCCATTGAAATTACAAAATAGGGATCTCGTGGAGGGTAAGCTAAAATTATATTTATCGTTGTAATTATATTTGTTAAATAAGTTTTAAAATGCTTACTAAAAAAGTAATTTTAAAGCGATTTTAAATTGTTTTTTTAAAAATTAAGTACATTTTTTTAGATCTTACTTCTTGGCAAAGGATACCGAAAGGTGGTAGTTGCCCTTGTTGTTGTTGTTGGACAATTTGTTGTTGTTGTTAAAGTTGTAGTTGCAGTTGTTGTCGTTGCAGTTGTTGTTGTTGTTGTTGTTGTTGTTGTTGTTGTTGTCGTTGTTGTCGTCGTCGTCGTCGTCGTTGTCGTCGTAGTTGTTGCTGTTGTTGAGACTGCTGTTGTCAAAAGCGCTGAAAAAAAAATTGTTATTTTGTTGAATAAGGTCAATAACTCAATAACCGGTTTTAAATTAACTGTTTGCTCACTTGAGTTGTCAAACAATTTTTCACTTTCAAAAGAAGAATCTTCTTCTTCTGTGCCGTTGAACAAATACCTCTATATTCATACAAAGTTAAAATTTAGCTATTAAATGAAATTTTAAAAAAATTTCAATAAAACAAATTAAAAAAGAAATTGAAATATTTTTAAAATTCACACAAGGTAATATAGTTAAATTTATACAGAACAATCGTAGTTAATGCAATATTTCTTTTTTTTGTTGCGATTTAGTTTGCAATTGACTTTGTGCCATGGAACACAAATTGGATAGTCCCATTTGAGTTGTGGACAAGCGGCATTAAAGTTCAAAACCTCGTCACAATTTTTTTTGAAAAATTCAGTGTTAAGTCCAATGACACTTTGGAAAAAAAACACAAAATAAAAAATATGCATTTTAAACTGTTTCTGAAAATAGCTAAATTTTAAATGAATTAAGATTTTAAAATACAACGATTTAAAGGTTTAAGAGGTTGAAAGTTAAATGAAAAAAAATCGAAGAGCAACAGGCGCAAAGCGCTTGTTCTTAGCTGGTGTAGTTTAAGAGCAAAACAAATCTGCGAAAATTTACCGATTATTAAAATACTTACTTTAAGTTGGAACAAATGAAAGTCGAATGCGACCTGCTTTGGGAATTTCCAATAAGCAAGTACTCTCAGAAAACATAATAAGCGTCAAATCTTTTTCTGGTGCTCGGTTAAATCGAATTCTTGCTCTTAAATTTCCTGGAAATAAAAATTGAACATTTTGTTATCGGCAAATTTTCATTGTACCGTTTTAAAACATGGTATTATAAAACATTAAACTAAAATAATTCAACTACTACAAAGTATAATTTAATAATTTTAGATGCTGCTTTAGACTAACCTTTCATTGTTGCGGGAATACTGAAAAGATCAAGTCCACCATCTTGAGATGTAGTTAAATCAAATCCAGCAATATAAAATCCACATCGATAATTCAAATATGTAATTGAGTTAGTATGAAGACTTCCCATAAATGAATTAGTATTAAGTAGTCTGATGAAATCGTCAATACATTCGTCCTCTGTTGAATTTGATCGAAACTAAAAAATATTAGTAATTTATGATCACAACAATAGTAAAATATTAATATGTTATTATATTTATAGGTTTATTTTTATACCTGACTAATTGGTGCTGAGTTCATGTCCAATTCAAAAGTTTCTATAAATACAGGAAATTCTGAAGCATTTAACATTTCCTGCCGCTGTTGATGACGCATATTATATGAAGCATTTTGCAAGTTTTCTTCATCTTCTAGATCTTCCGGATTACAACTTTGAAAAGATTGATTTGAATCCAAATCTTCGTCTGTTCCATTAATTCGGATTCTTTTTGTACCTTTCACTCGATGTTGCGGATTAGCTCTAGTAGTGATTCCGGAACTAGTCGATTGTTCTGGTTCGGATTGTGCGGAAGTTTGAGAAATTTTTCCTAACGTTTGATTTATTTTTGACAGAGCATCAACTAATTGTTGTTGTAATGTTCGATTTGCTTTGTGCATATCTCTTAATTTTTCGTACATGCAAGTTTGATCAATTTGCACAGCCAAATTGCTAGATTTTTCGTTTTCTTTTGGTTTAATAAAAAATTTTCTTGGAAAATTAAAAGGATTTTTTGTTTGATCGCCACATTTAGCATTTGTTTCAACTAATACAAAATGTAATTTGCAAGGAATTTCACTGTCTGGAAATAAATTTCCAGTTACAAATTCTCGACTGAACACTGGTACAGTTATTTCTTTTGCAATAAATTTTCGAAATTGATATAAAATGGGTTGCTTTGTAAATGAACTTTCAATTTGTTTGTAAATACTGTCACTCATTTTGGCTACTTTTACATATAAAAATAAATTTGAAACAATAACACGGTATTTTTCAGTGTCTTCAGGATCTTTCATTAAAAAAAATTCGTCACTTGAACGCGTCAAATTAAAAGAAATTTTTGTGTTTGGTGGCATTGGTTTGCCCACATATGTTAAATCATGGTCAAAAGATCCAGTAAATGTAGCACCACCACTGCGGTATGGAGTATCACTTGAATTTATGCCTTCTCTAAACCAATTGCATCTTTCAATCCAACCATGATTTGAAGCATGTGGTTCAATGTTATAATTGTCTGTAACTGTATCTTCGTAATAACCTTGACCATTAAATTGAGTGTTTTTTACAGCTTCGGAATAAGTTAGCAATTTTTTAAAATAACATTTGTATGGATAAAATTCACCACTTTGAGTAAGTTCATTGTCATTAATTTTCATTGTCATTGTTGAAAACAAACTTCCCAATATATTATTGACTGGGGCAACTATTTTGTTTGTATCGGGCAACGTTACACCATCACTTTTTGTAATTATTATATTAACTTTTATTAATGTATCTTCTAAAACATAACAATAAGGTGCATCTAATCTTGCTAATACAAAAGTTATGTTACCACTATTTTTATCTACAGCCGTATGAGGAACAAATTGTCTGTATTCTGTGTTAGTAAAACGTAAATCAGATGGTAATTTAGAAAATAAAGTTTTTTGCATGGGTTCTGCGGGATAAGTTCCCTGTTCTAAAATATTAACATCGGCCATTGTTCAGAATGAATAACGTCTCAAATTCACAATTTAATCATTCATTTTTTTTTCACAATTTTTAACAAATGTTTTTTTCCGACAGTTTTTTCAAATGTTTTTGTCACACTTTGGTTAATTGTTTCTTTTTTTTTTCCTTTTCCCGAAATAAACATTTCTTTTTTAACATTAAAAACGGGGTGTTGAAAAGCTTTTGAAATGTTCGGATTGACGTCATTTTTTTCTTCCAAATTATCTTCAGTTTCGTTGTCTTCAATTTCATTAAAATTGGTTTCTAAAGGCTCTGTTTTTAGGCTTACTGCTCCAAACCCCAATTGTAAAGTTGGTTCAGGATTGTTGCTTACTCTGATTATTTCTTGCTCTTTTGAAACATTAGAAACGTTTGGTTCTTCGGGTAAATTTTTTTGAATGTCATACGAAGAAGTTACATACATTGGTTGTAACGGACCAGGCGGTAGTCGAGATGCAAACCCCACACCTGGAACTGCAATTCTTGCTCCCGGATAAGATGTTAATAAACGAAAATTTAAACCGCCTGGTATACCACTGTTTCCTCTATGCCAAGACATGTTCAGTTATTTTAATCTTCTGTAAGATTAAAAAAAGTATACAATAAGTCAGAATAAACTTTTGTAAATTGTTTTAACAAATCAATTTTGTCTTTTCTAGAACTTTTCAGCATTTTCATAAAATAAAGTTTTGTTTCAAACGCAAAAAGTTTTTTAAGTCTTTTGGCTTTTTTAATTGAGTCTGCTGCTTCTTCAGTTAAACTAATTTCACCATTAGCAATTAAGTACAAAATTTTAATAATTAAATCTAATGATTGATCATTAGCTCTTGACAATTCTGTTTGTACAATTTTAGATGAACCCGAATACAAAGATTTTAAGAACTCTTGGTTTTCTTCAAACAAATGTCTTAAATAAGGTTTATCCATTGTTATTGTTTACTTTTTTATTTAATCCGTTGAAACAAAAAAGAAATTTCAAAATCAAAATTAATAGACGTTTCTTTTGTGGCCAAAGGGTTTTGTTTTACATAAAATTCAAAATTTGCAAAATCTCTTCCGGATTGAACAGTAAACCATTTTTTTTCAAAAGGACCCGAAAAATGCATATTTGGTGAAACATACAAAAATATTTTTCCGAGGCAAGCATTGGAAGATTCATGAGTATTGCGTAATTTATCAAATTTAATGCCTGATACCAAGTTAGTACTAATATCCAAAACAGTGTCAACTGCATAATCCAAATTTTTAATTACGTATGTATCAAGTGACACATTCCAAATTCCTTTGGATAAATCCATGTATTCTTTAACTGTTGGTACAAAAAATTGATTTTTTTCACTTTTAGAAATAGAATTGTAAGTATAATTATTAGTAAATAAAATTTGTTTTAACGGATTGTTTAAAGCCCAAGTGTACAACATATCATGTCTTCTTTCCTCCATTTTTTCATTTCTTTTTAATTGCTGACGCTTCAATCCATCGATTAAACTTGTCGTAAAAATTGAGAAAAATTACTTTGATAATACAAACAAATCTTAATGCATACAAACAAGTGTCAAATAACGTATTTTTGTTTGAAACATTGTGACATATTCATTTAACGACAACTTAATTGATTTTTGATTGTAATTATCAAAACAATTTTTTCAAGTTTTATCATTTTAACTTATCGGGTAGTGTTCGTATTTTACGAAGACATAGTCAACTCCGTTTTCTTTTTTTCTTCTTAAAATTTTTGAAACCTGCATTTTTAAATAATTTTACAAATTTTTAACACAAGTGCCAAAAGTATTTGAAATCCTGTTAATATAAAACAAAACACTAAACATTTAAACAAAAACACAAGTTCTTCTTCACAGGATTCAGATTCAAAAAAAAATAGCCACATGCAACCCATTTTAAGTTAGTTTTTTCACCTCAAATTGATAATTTACACCAGGCGTAGGAGCTTTTCGTAATTGTTCTTTGTAGTATCGACCTTTAATTACTTCGCCCATAAGGTCCTTGAGTTGAAACATAACAGGCGTTCTTAAAGCGTCAACTTTATAGATTTGGTAGATTTGGCCTCTGTAAATTAAAAAGGAATGGCGTTAAACACAAAACATGTTTTTAATTTATAGAAAAATTTAGCCGTTGAAACTATTGCGAACCAATAGAAACCAAGGTTTTTGAGCCTTTCAAATTTCTGCGCAAACCATGCAGAGACTAGGAGAACTAAACAGAAAGACAAAAAAACAGAAAACTTATTTTGGAAAGTTGCGCAGGATTTGCGCAAAAAGTTTGTACAGCGGTTTTAGCGGCCAAGGAAAGACAAAAAGACAAAATCTATTTACAAAAGTACCGCCAAGTTTTTGTTCTTTAGTAATTCTCTTTTTAAGAAACGAAATTCTGTTTAAATTTCTGTGTAGCAATTTATTTACTATTGAAAGACCTTCAATATTTTTCAGCACCTTTGAAAAACAAAAATATTTTTTGGAACAAAATAAAATTTTGTGTAGTAATTTATTTAGTATTGAAAGTAGTTGAAAAAAATGTAAGGTCCTCTAAAAAAGCGCAGTTTTAGCTTTCAACTACTTTCAATACTTTTTGAAAGCTGCTTAAAAGAACCTAGATTCTACGTTGTAGTAATAAAAAATACTTATCTTTAAATTAAAGCTTTTGGCAAAAGTATCTTCTTTGTAATCCAAATAAACAAAATCATTAACTTGAAAATTTCCTTTAGATTTTTCGTAATTAGCTTGTAATTGATTTTGTTCGTGGTAATTTAATTCTTCAGGCACTTTAATATGATTTTTTTCGCGGGCTTCTCGGATTTTAGCATCATCAAATATTGTATTTACTGCACCAGGAGCCACATTGCCGTTTCGTTTTAATGGTTTTTGATTTAACAAATTAACTGCAATTGGTAAATATTTAACCCAATTTTGAGATTTTTCTGACCTCATTATTAAATATAGTTTTCTTTTTACTAAATAAATAGCATGTTCCGCCATGGCTGCTTTATTTTTTAAATGTTTAGTTTTGAACAAAATTTTGTGTTTTAAAAACACTGCTTTATTACCAATAAACTCAGTACCAGAATCAGATTGTATTTTTGTTATTGGACTGTTAATTTCACTAAACAGCTTTTCAAGAGCTTTTCCAACTGTTGGCCCATTTTTTTTTCTTAAAGGTTCACACCAAATGTGCCAAGAAAAAACATCAACTAAGCATAAAAAATATCGAAACTTATTAAAAGTCGCCATAAAGCCTAAATCCATTTCCATCAATTCACAAAAACTATCACTCACATAACTTCTTGTAGGATATTTTCTAATTGGTCGCAATTGTGACACATAATCAGGAAAATTTTTAAAAATTGTATATAATCGTTTTTCACTAATATTTTCATTTAAATCTGTTTTCAAAAATAATTTGAAGTTTTTAATTCCGCTAAAACTGCCACCAAATTGTTTGTCTTGCCACAAATTAATAATTTCTTCGTCAGACAACATTTTAACCCAAAATGTAAAACTAAATTGACCTAAAAAAGAAAGCTTTCCTTTCATTTTAAAGAAAGCTGCTAAAGCATTGCAACTTAGAAAGCAAAAGCAAGGTAAACCTAGCCCACATATTGATTTTTTAAAATCTGTTGTAGTTTTAAAAATGGATCCCGAAAAAGACTATCGTGAGGCTTATGAAAAAGCAAAATTAATTTGGAAAAAAGAAAATATTAGATATTTTGATCCTATTCAAGAAGGAGAAGGAGTTCTAACAAGACGGCAAGCAGCAGCTGCTCAAGAAGAACCAACAATTAACAGAGATCAGTTTGAAACCGACAATGTGGACATGTCTCAAATACCTAGTAATAATGAAGATGAACCTAGTACAAGTACAAAAGAAAAAAATGTGGAAACAACATCAAATTTAAAATCTGGACAAGAAAAAGAATTAGATAAAAATGAAGAAAAAAATCAAGAGGATGTTGCTGACGATCTTTTTAACAAAGATACTCTTATAGCTGAAAATGATTTAGTAAAAGCTTATGTTATAAAGACTTTTTTAAAAAGACAAATAAAATTCAATACGCAAGATCATCAATACGTTTTACATTTAAAGAAAAAAACAGACAAACCAATTTTGTTTACTCATGTTTTGGATATTTTGGAAAAATGTTTTTTTGCAGTGCTACAAAATTTAAAAACATTTTATAAAGATGAGCCTCAGAACATGGTGTATTTTACTTTAACACAAGGTGACTCTTTTAATGAATTTAGAACTTCTCCATATGTGATACAAGACAATCACGCAAAAGACATGGTTGACCATTTAATGTCTAATTTTAATCGATTTGTAAATTCTAATTCTTCAATGCAGCTATTAGAACAAAAATTCGCCGTTTATTTTCGAGTTATTTCTAAAATTCATTTAGACAATTCAAGTGTTCAAAGAAAACCTATTTCGTTATCAAAAACAGTTGGGACAAATTCAATAAACTGTTTTTTACCTGGAGGAAGAATATCTCTTAAAACTATTATAAAAAGTGATTGTTTACCAAAATCAATTTGTTTTGCATTTTTAAAATTAACAAACACTGAAAAATATAACAAAGTGAAAACTATTTGTTATAAACGAAAATCAAAAATGGTTAAAAAAGAAGGACTTTTAATTTTAAATGAATTAGAAGAAGAAATTTGTAAAAATTGTAAAATTAATTTAATTGGACCTCATGATATTAAAATAGTAGAATCTATTGCTATTTATTTACAAGTTCAAATTCATATTATTTTATCAATGGAAGGACCAAAACCAGATATTCAATCTTTTCCTGCCGGAAATAATTATGAGCTTCCACGAATTTATTTACAAGTGTCAAATGACCACATAAATATTATTGATAATTTAATTGCATTTTTTGCTTTTTACAAAAAAATGGTATGTTTTGATTGTCGTAAAATTTTAAATAACACTTGGAGAAAAACTCATCGTTGTCCTCACATTAAAAATTGTTTTAATTGTAATGGAATTTATCAAACTGAAAAAACAATATTTGTTCCTAATGAAAATGTTTATTTTTGTAATTCTAATTTATCAAATCAATTAAACAATGAAATGTTTAATTGCAATAATTGTAATTTAAGTTTTTTGACCAATGAATGTTTTTTAAGACATAAAAAAATGTGTGACTCTAATGCAAAAGGTTGGAAATGTTTAGATTGTGGAATTTTTGAATTTAGTCACACTTACGAAAGTAAAGAAATTTTAAAGTCTAATCATGTCTGCGGAATTAAAAAATACAGATGTTGTTATTGTTATCAAATAAAAGAAGAAAATCACATATGCAAAATAACTAAGCAAGAAGGTCATTTAGTTTGGCCTAACATGGCTTTTTTGCATGTAGCTTTTAAAGACTTTGGTTGTGCTAATTGTACCAAATGTTATGAATTACGAAAAACCTATTGTAATATTCATAATTTAACTTTACCTCAATTATTTCAAAATCCAATATATTCTGATTTAATTTGTGATATTCATAAAAATAATACAATTTCAGAAGAACCAAACGTAATTAGTTTTTTCAAAGAAGAAAATCGATTTATTTTTCAAGAATATATTTTTTATGATGACAATCTTTATTTACCTGAAAATGTTGTATGTGATACAATACAAAATCAATATTGCGAAAATGCTAAACCGTTTTCAAAGGAACCTTTTAAACATAAAAAAAGTCCTCAAAAAGTGTCAATAGATTTTGCAAATATTTTGGAAAGTAAATTTAATAAGAATTGTAAAAAAACGGCTGTGGACAAATTTATGTTATTTTTGTGTCAATTAAATTTTATGTCTAATTTTACAGTGGTTGTAAGCGACTCAAGAATTTTACTTTTAATTTTAAAATCATTTGTAGCATTAAATATAATTCCTAATGTATTTCAAGATGGCAACAAAGTAAACTTTTTAGAAATTCCAAGTTTAAAAATTCGTTTTGTTCATATAAATTGTTATCTTAAAGGATCAATATATACTTTAGCATCTCAATTTAATATTGAATTTAAAAAAATATTTTATCCCAAAAAATGGAACAAACCCGAATTTTACAATTACGTTGGAAATAGTCCGGATTTAAATGATTTTTATGATTTTTCGGATACTAAAGAAGATCAAGAAGACAAAAAAACGTATCATTCTAATTTAACTAATCCGTACAATTTTAATACTAATTTAATTAATACTACTCGGTACGAATCAAAATTGTTTTTTACCTGTTGTTTATGTTTTTTAAAACAATGTTTTGAACTTCAAGATTTAGTGCACAATTTTGCCCAAAACAAAAATGATAAATTAGAAGTTATTCATCCGTTTGGATGGAAAATTAGTTCTTTAAGTGGATTTACCTATGCAGTATTTGCTTATTTTTTTATGAATGACGAACAAATGTTTTCTGTAATGCAACCATTTACCGGTAGTACCGTACAAAGTAGTAGAGGTGAATTTGAATGGACTTCTTGGTTAAATTGGAAAAATTGCGGGTTAAATATTTTAAATGCATTTAATAATCCTGAAGGTCAAAAATCATTTGGAAAACATTTTGTTGATGGATACTCTTTTAATTCTAAAACTGTTTATCAATATCGAGGTTGTGAATTTCATTTTCATTTACCGCCAGAATGCAGTCATTATCAAAATAAAGATAGAACTATTGAGTCTTGTAACGGATTTGGCATTCCCTTAAAAACTCTTAAAGAAAAAGATGAAAAAGAAAGAAATAATTTGCTTACTTATTATTCATTTGATGTTAAAAATATTGAAACAATTTATGAATGTGAATGGTTTAAATTTAAATCAAATAATGCTTTAGAAATGGAAACTTTTCGAATAAGTACAAATTTTCAAAAAAATAGACCATTAATGCGATTAACTCCAAGAGCAACATTGAGAGGAGGATTTATTGAAGTTTATAGATTAAAATTTTGTATTAATGAAAACCCTAACTGGAAATTATATTTTTCTGATGTAAATTCGTTGTACAGTCAAATAGCTTTAACTAATTTATTTCCAGTTGGAAAATACAAAGTTATTTTAAATCCGGATTCTTTAAAAAATAATATTAAATATATTAATAATCATTTTTTTTACAATAATGAGCCAATGCAAGGTGACGCAGCTCACGTTAAAGTTTTACCTCCTTCAAATTTATATCGACCTTATTTACCTTTCCGGCTTAACGACGAATATAATCATATGTCTTTGTGCAGAGCTTGTTTAACTCAAAAACTAACAAAACGTTGTATCCATAAAACAAATGAAAATAGGGCTTTTGTGTCTTGCTATCAAGTAACAGATTTAGAAAAAGCTGTTTCATTGGGTTATGTTATTTTAGAATGGTATGAATTACATCATTATTCTGAAAGAAAACCAATTTTTGAAATTTTTGTTAAAATATTAGCATCTCAAAAATTAAAAAATACAAATTTGTTTTCAGAAAATGAAGATCCAAATGAAATTTGTAAAAATATTAATATTGCAATGAACTTTGACAATAATTTAACTTTAGACCCTTTAAGTATTAAATCAAACCCTGCTCAAAAACAACTTTACAAAGAAATGTTAAACTCATTTTACGGTCGATTTGCATTACACACTAATTTTACAAAACATATATTTTGTCGTAGTTTATATGAAATTGAAAAATATGGTGCTAATCCTGATAATCACATTTTAGATATTATTCCTTTAACTGACGATGTTTGTGAAATTGAAATTATTACTCCAACAAAAATTAAACCTAGTTTATGTGGTACTCTTTATTTAACTTCCGAAATAAATGCTTTGGCAAGAAAATTTATTTATGAAAAAACCGAAGAAATTGAAAAATTAAATGGAATAATTCTTTCAATTGATACTGACTCTATATTATTTGCTTTACCTCCAAATGTACCTGATCCTTTAATTTATTCTCACGCTTTTGGTGATTTTAAAAATGTTTTAGAAAAGAATTCTGTAATTGAATCATTTTACAGTTTTGGTCCTCGAAATTATTCTTTAACTTATAAAGACTCAAATGGTGTTTATCAACATTTATTAAAAGTTAAAGGCTTAAGCACTCAATCTGCAAACAACTGTGATGTTATTACTCCTGAATTATATAAAGCATTTATTGACAAAAGTTTTCATTCAGAAATTTGTAACATTTATTTACCTCAATTACGAAAAGTTGTTGATAAACAAACAAAAAAATTTCATGAAATTTTGACATATTTTAATTTTGGCAATGATATTCATGCAAAAAGATTTATTTTTGAAAATGATTATAATTATATTACTTATCCTTATGGTTATAAATTTAATTAAAGAGCAATAAAAAATAAAGGTCGAATTTTTTGGTCTTTTCCTGGGAAAATATTCGTTTTTATAAACAAATGACGATGAGTTAGATCGGATCCGGGATGAGAATCTACCATAATATAATTATATCTTTGATCTGGAGATGTTTTTTTTAATTTTAAAAAACACTCTTTTAAGAAATTAGATTTTCCTGATATTCTTTGCGAAATTGTTGACAAATAAGTTTTGTCTGAAACATCATTAAATATTACTTTGTAACAAGTTTGTCGTACAATTGTAAGATCTTTTTTTAAGGGAAAATAATTTTGAAGAGTATAAATAATGCTGGTGTTCCATCCGTGTGCTTCGTTTGTAAAAAATGTTTCCATCTCTCGGTTTTC
>Ga0208868_1000192_pt1 | contig 13780 bp, 13 predicted proteins | sample CryBogCBE23Oct07_FD_184583 | JGI IMG/M metagenome (GOLD analysis project Ga0208868, IMG submission 184583) | Freshwater microbial communities from Crystal Bog, Wisconsin, USA - CBE23Oct07 (SPAdes) (version 2) | ecosystem: Environmental > Aquatic > Freshwater > Lake | place: Crystal Bog... | reverse complement strand
CCATTGAGTAGCGCCCAAGCACTTCATTTAGTAGTGCGAGCTTTAGTTGTCCATAACCAGGCCCACCAAGTTCCTTGTCGAGGAATACAGCCAAGAGGCCTTTTGCCTTGATTTGATCTTGTAGAGGCTTAACGAGAGCACGCATCTTCTCGTCACGTACATATGGTGCATACGGAAACACGAGCTCCAGTGGTTCAACTTCGTTCTTGCAGAAGTCCTTCACCCAGTCGAGTAGTTCCTGAAATTCTGGCTCTGTTGAAAAATCCCACGACATAGTCCCCACCTAAACATTGAATTGAATTTTCAAAAGACTACCTATTCCATCTAGGAGTCGTAAACATCAATAAATAGAGGCAGGAATCTGACTGCTAGCATCAATAGTTCCTTGGGGGTATAGCTCAGTTGGTAGAGCACTTGCATGGCATGCAAGGGGTCAGGGGTTCGAATCCCCTTACCTCCACCAATTTCACATTCTTTTTTTAACAAAGAACCGAAGAACTGACATCGCAGAGATCAGGGCTAAAAATGAATACGCCATGAGACTGCCACCAATTGTTGCGCAAACGAGAACTCCAAGAGTCAGAGCAATCATTAAAACTAAAAAAATAAATACACTTTTCAATATCAGCATTGATTACACCCGAACTGACTGGTTCCATTCACATACGCATTCATCAAGTACAAATAATTTTGAGTTAGTAGTATTGGCCCAATTTGTAATGTGATTGTAAATAAGTATCTTTCAAGTGCGTAGGCGTTTGGGTACCCTGAACCGCCGTTATAACTCCATCCACAGTATGTTCCTGCGTAGCTGTATCCATAAAAAGGAGTAGAAGTGGGCTGACAAAATTGACTTGTTCCGATTGCGCTTGAGCCATTGTAATTCCACCAACCCTGAAGCGTTAGATTCACAATGGTTCCGCCACCAGTTGCTGAAATTCCAAAGTTGTTTATCTTTGTCATGGAAGCATAAGACATTGTTGATGGAGACATTGCCGAATTTGATTTGAGGGCGAATTTATTTGAAGAAGAAATCGAACTATTTTTCCAACCTCCACAGAGACCAGAAACAAATTCAGTTATGGTTTGTTCAAGTGTGGTCGATAAAGTTCCAACAGGCTGGGCTACATATTGCGTTTCAACATTTGCAGTTACTGTTGACTCACATTCAGCGAAAGTTGAATTATTCAGTGCTAGAAGCGCTCCACTTGCTGGCCCTACCAGAAGGTAAGGAAAGATCAAAATCACGGTCACAGCCAAAACCGTTTGACTTCTTTTATATATTTTCACGTAATCCTCCACTGAGCTAAATGAAATTCGTGCGAGACCGAGGTGAAGAAAAAATAATCTAATGAAACTTTATCGATCAAAAATCGAGTGTCCGTCCGCTGAATTGTGACATTCATCCCTAATTCACACTTCAGGGAATACACGAAATCAAATTGTTCTTAACGCCAGATTTTCAGGCACTCTGAGGACTTGTACGAACTTCTATGACTTGATGGCCCTTGGAACGTAGTTGTTCTGAACTTGCTGTCAACGAGCGAAGTGCCAATTAACGGCATGCAAGGGGTCAGGGGTTCGAATCCCCTTACCTCCACCAGAACCTTTAACTTTTACTAGTACTGAACAATCGCAGAATAACTTGAACGTGCAGTGGGCAGATTTGTGCTGATCGCAGAAATCACACAGTGAACAGAAGTCCCAATATCTACCCTCAACAATTTCACAACAGCTGATGCTCTTGCGAGTGCCAGAACCGTGTTTGTTGCAGTTCCGCCTACAAAGCTTGTTGTGCCAACAACGTTGACTTTCGTAAGTTGATTCGCAACGACGTATTTTGCAATTACTGCAATCTGCTTGACGGCTGAACTTGTCAGAAGTGACTTATTGAAAGCAAACAAGACTGTCGCCGACTTAGTAAATCCAATAATGGCATCCGAGTTCACAACCAGGCTCACCACAGTTGTTTGACTCGGATATCCATTTGCAGCAGCAACGATGTTCAGGGAATAGGTTTTTGCCGGCCCACTTAAGGGAACGCCATAAAGAAAACCGTTTGAGCTATTAAGCGTTAGCCCTGGAGGTAGAACGCTTGTGGTGCTGTAGGTAATTGGCTGCGACGTTATTGTGAAGTTCGTCCGGGCAACAGCAGAAATGTTGTCACTGTAAAAAGTACCAACTACAGCATCATTCAATGTTGCATCGGTGAACGACAGTGAGTAGTTCGTAACGACTGCTGGGAACACGCTCAGACTTACTGTGCCGGTTTGAGTTATGTATCCCACAGCACTTGCTTGAAATATGAAGGGATAGTTTCCCGGTGAAACACTTCCCGATATGACACCCACAATTTGCCCATTGGTTTGATTGAGTGTCAGACCGTTCGGCAACGCGCTTACAGCAGCATAAGAAACCACTTGATTAGTAGGCGTTGCATTGCTGAGAGTCACTGCGGCGACAAAGTCACTGTAAGGAGTTCCAATTGTTGCATTGGCTAATAATAAATCAGTGAAGCTGATGCTTAGCGTTGGTGGAATCGTAATTGGAGGGAGAACAGCGAAACTCACGATTGCTGTTTGACTCGTGTAACCCGGTGAAGTGGCGGTAATGACCAATGGATAGGTTCCTGCAGCCACCGAGCTTGCGGCAGTTCCTGTGACGTAGCCCGTTGCGGCGTTGAGACTCAGTCCCGTTGGTAGTGCACTTGAAGTTGAATACGTAACCGACTGACCCGATAGAGCGCCATTGCTGAGAGTCACTGCTGCGATGAAGTCACTGTAAGGAGTTCCAATTGTTGCGTTTCCAAGAGTTGCGTCAGTGAAGGAAACACTGAGCGTTGGGGCAACAACTGCACATGAAGATGACGGTCCAACTCCATGAATCACATCACCGGCACCAAAGGTGAGTGAACCTGTGACTAGGACCTGACCATTCACTACAGCTCCAGCTCCAAGAGTTGTTGCTCCATTATCTAGAAAAGTGCCTTGGACGTTAGACGAAGCACCAATAGTTGTGGCCCCAGAAATTGCACCCCCTAGCCAGTAAACATTCGATGCTTGCGCACCATTTGTGAGAAGAATTTGTACGCTTGCGCCAAAAGTAATTGCTGCCGAAGCTACAAAGATGAAGGTGGCATTTGAGTTTCCCCCGCCGTTTAGGGTGATCGACTGATTTGCCGCGACACTGATTGCAGCAGATGAAGTGTAAACACCTGGACCAAAATTACCGGCCGCAAATCCAGAGGTGTAATCAGTGGTGAGGTCCGTAGTCTGTAGAAGCTGCGTAGCTGGCGTAGAAACAACGGTTGCAATGTTTCCAAGCAAAGTTGTCATCGCGGAGCTAAAAGCAGAAGGACTTGTCTGCAGTGCGACAGTATTAAATACATTTTGAGAAAATCCATTCAACTCCACCTGTGAAGAATCACCCACAAGTGCACCTGGAAAAGTTGAGGTGATGGCGACGGATGCGGCATTTGTCAAGGAATTAGCCAAAACAAGATAGTTGGTAGTTGAACAGAACGCTGGAGCAATAGACGCCCCGGCCGACGATCCCAAAATTGAAATCGATGGCGAAAGGATTGCAAAAGTCAGAATCAGTACTATTTTTCTCTTTAACTTCATGAGTAGCCCTTTGAGAGTCGTTGAATGGCAAGGCTAGGACTGAATTTCTAGACATGTCCGTACATGTCTGTCCATAATTGACGTTTGTCACAATTGGGATGCACTCAAAGTGGCTAGGTTGTGTATGAGACCTCTAGCTAAAAATCAACTAGCGATTACCTCTCGATAGGAAGGTTTCAATGCAAGCAGAAAAAATTCTTGCTCTTTCTGGCTTTCTTGCAATGTCTCCCAAGTCCTATAACGAAATTGCCCAATTTCTCGTGATGAACACATTCTCAGAAGAAAAGTTCCTCCGCATCTACATGGGTGAAGTTCTTGAAACCGGCGTTCTGTGCGCCATTGGCGGATTTGGATGGGAATCGGGCCAATTCAGCGCAATAGGTGAAATACCACTTCAAACAAAATTGCCAATAACCGACGCAATTAATTCGAGCAAAGTACTTGTGAAGCAGTCTGGCAATGATTTTGATCTATCCTTCCCTATCACTGAAGAACTGGGCATTCCTAAAGACTGGATTTCTGAAGTATCCGTGCCCATCTATCCCATTGGTGGCATGACACTTTACTCATCAATAGAGATTGAACTAAGTGAAGCCATGGAGATCTTCTTTGTAGCCGTTGGATCACTTCTGGGACTTTATGCCAGCAGATTGCCTGAGGCACTTGTTGAAGTTGCAAGGGCGGTGAAGGAAAAGATTGATCTCAATCAGGTGCCGCTCAGCGACAGACAATATTTAATTGCTGGCCTACTGGAGCGAGGTTTCAATAACTCCCAGATTGGACTTGAAATTGGGTTTAGCGAATCTTTGGTAAGGCAAGAATCTGTCGTCATCTACAGAAAGCTGCAAGTATCTGGCAGAAAAGCAATGCAGGCAATTCAGTCGCTTCGATTGGAAGACGAACTCAGCAACATCGACGAATAAAATAGCTTGAAGTCGCTTTAGATTTACCATTTCTGAACTCACTGCTGATTATTTGTACGCAGTGCGAATGATATGCGAGGAGTCAGGAGTTCGAATCGCCTTGCCTCCATCAGGCTTAGGAAAAGTGCAATCCTGTGAACTCGCCAGACTCTCGCCACGCTTTGCTGTAAGCAAAATATCCAATTGAGCCAGTGGGATAATTTCCCATAGTTCGAAGTTGTCGAGCGTCAGGTCCTTTGCCCTCATTGTTGTAATAGCCAGGAGTGCAGTCAGGGCTGTTCATCACCGTGCCGGTAGCCATTGCATACTGCGCAACCCAAGCATTCACGGCTTCAGCGTCAGGCTCAACCAAAGTGGCACCACTGCACTTCACGTGATCGATAACGCTGGCGATGTTTCTTGAGCTTTCCACGTGGTTATGAGTGATGTTTGAAATCAAGTTTGCTGCTTGGCTCGGTTGCATTAGAAATAGGTTGGGGAAATCCACTACGTGCATGCCGTGAAGTGTTTCCATTCCTTCAGACCATTTTTCACTCAAGGTCAGACCGTTTCGTCCAACTATCTCGAAACCAGTTCGACGAGAGAGCTCAGTGCCAACTTCAAAGCCTGAAGCGAAAATCAAAACGTCAAGGTCGTAATGGACACCCTGGACCCAAACCCCAGTGGCATCAATCCGCTCAACTCCTTGGCCATTGGTATCAACAAGATGAACAGAGGGTCGATTGTAGGTATCGAGATACTCATCATGAAAACAAGGTCGCTTACAAAGCTGTCGATACCACGCCTTTAAACCTTGTGCAGTGTCATGATCTGAAACCACATCATCGACTCGTGCGCGAATTTCTTCCATCTTCTCGTCATCACAGGTCTCGTAGGCACTGCGCATGATTTCTGGAGTGAAATTGCCCTTTGCTTCTTCGATCACCCGGTCACGAATTCGCTTAGAGATATCTGTCCAGCCGTCTTTTACATAGTCAACGTCAGCAAACCCCATGTTTTGCAGTGTGCAAAAGTTCAGCAACCATTCTTCTTGCCACCCCGGACTTAGTTCGCCAACATTCTCTTTGCTCAGAGGATGATTGTTTCGAAAGTCCACGCTTGACGGCGTGCGCTGAAAGATAAAGAGTTCCTGCGCATCGCGCCCGAGGTGAGGTATGCACTGGATGGCTGTTGCGCCAGTTCCAATGATCCCCACTCGCTTGGTGGCGAGTTTGTTCATCGGTTCCAGTGGACTTCCGCCAGTTACCGAGTACTCCCAACGACTGGTGTGAAACGATTCGCCTTTGAACTCTTGAATGCCGGGAATGCCAGGAAGCTTTGGGCGGTGAAGTGGACCAGTTCCAGCAATGAGAAACCGTGCACGTAGTTGATCACCACGGTTGGTTGTTACGAGCCAACGTTGGCTGGCATCGTCCCAGCGAACGCCTTTCACCTGAGTGGAAAAGAGCGCCTGATCGTAAAGCTCGTACTGGCGCGCAATGCGTTGCGCGTGGGCAAAGATCTCTGGGGCCAAAACATACTTTTGTGTCGGCAGGTAGTTCGTCTCTTCTAAGAGAGGTAGATAAACCATTGCCGCGGTGTCACACATTGCTCCGGGGTAACGATTCCAGTACCACACTCCTCCGACGTCCCCACCGCCTTCAATGATGGTGATGTCTTCTACTCCCACGTCGCGAAGACGGGCGCCTGCGGTAAGTCCAGCAAAGCCACCACCAATGATTACAACTTCAGCATCGCGTAGGACCGGCTCACGTTCAACCAGAGGGGTGTAAGGATCGTCCTGATAGTGGCCGAACCCTTCAGTGATTTCGATGTACTGCTCGTTACCGTCACTACGAATATGCTTATCGCGCTCTTCTTTGTACTTGCGTCGTAGGAACTCAGTGTCAACGGCCATGGCTTATCGTACCGCTCTCGTGCGTTTCTCTTTTTGTGAAATAGTCATGGGATCTGCAAATAAATACTCATTCAAAAGGAAGTTAATTTCTTGAATCGAGAGTGCTTCGGTGTAGGCCGTATTCAAGAAGAATCTAGAGAAATCAACTGCCCTCAGGGCCTCAAGCGCGCGGGGGTGTTTGAGTTTCAGGAACATTTGTGTCGTATTGGGCTTTTTCTAGAACTCAGTCTTTACCGTCCCACACCCATAGCCAAATAATGTGAGTGAAGCATCAGCTTCTTGGTACTTACACTTCTCAATTATTCCCATGTCTTTTACATAGACGAGGTCACGAAGCACATCAGACTTTTTCCAGTACTGCACACACGTGCGTAGATACTTATTCTTTGACAATGGTTCGCCACTGGCATCTACGTAGTTAATGTTTAAATCATCTTCTCTCACGAGAGTGAAACGACGATAAAGCTTGTTCTGAACCGTCCACTTGCGCCACGACCTAGGCACGATGAAAACAATCAAATCCGAGAATTCAGCAGCCTTATTAAAGAAAGGGATTGACAACGCATTGTTTCTTCCAAACGGTGGATTGCTAACGGTCACACAGTTGCTGTGAGGAATCTTCTTCTCTAGAAAGTTTCCTTTCGACACCAGTGGGTGGTGGGGTTCGATGTCGAAGCTGAGGACTTCTGTGAAGCCGCTCGCTAAAGCTTCGTTAATGAATGTTCCGGTTCCTCCAGCAGGTTCTAAGAAGACCTTCTGCTCGAAGTCCTCCACAAGGTCGACAACAACTTTCAAGATGTCTTGTGCCACCTGAGGCGGTGTGTAGTACTGCTCTTTACCCGTGACGCGAGTGTTTCCTAGTTTCACTGGCTTGATTACATCTGCCATGTGACCTTTCTAAGTGACTAGGACAATCTGCCCTCACCAGAGCTACGTTTCAATTATATCCGTACAAACAACAATGCCCCTCGGAAAAATCCGAGGGGCATTGTTGAAGTAAAAACAGTTAGTTCTTGGTGAACAAAACTTGGTGAGCGTGGCTCACGACTGGACCAACGTCAATGCCGTGGTTCTTGTTAACGATTGCCACAATGATTAATGCGCCACCGGCAATTGAAACATTCTTCAGAAATGAAATCATTTCCATTTGCTTCGAAGCAGCGTCAGCAGCCCAGAAGTTGTGGAAAATCACACCTGATAGAAGGCAGAAACCAGCAATGAGTAGTGCTCCGAGGTCAATCCAGAGTCCAAGGATGATCGATGCTGCGCCAGCTAGAACAACAAGTCCTGAGAGTGGCACGAGCAATCCTGGAAGAGGCAACTTCTTCATCTGAGCGTAAGGAATCGTGTCCTTAGCCTTGACGATGTGGTTGATTCCTGATCCAATAAAAATGAAGCTGAACAAAATTCGTCCAATAAGTAATAAAACACCCATTTTTTTTCTACTTTCTTCGGTTGGGCCATAGAGGCCGTAGGTAAATAATTTTACGATTGCGCTCATGCAAATTGAGGGATACACCTTTCAATTCACCTACTCGTGAGTAACGCCGATAACTTTAGGGAATGGCACAACAGGACAAGGCTCGACCCAATGGACTACTGCGCTTAACACTGCTGGGAATTTTTATTGGAATTTTCGTTTCTACAACCTTGATTGCGGAAGTAACAACTCTGACGTACCGACAAGCGGTTGCTGCTCCTTCAGGACTCAGCTACGTGAAAACAAATGGATACGAAACTCGTTTTGCACAATGGGGAAAACCATCACCTCACCCAATAGTGCTAGTACATGGCGCTTTTGAATCAGTTTATATTTGGCAGCCCGTTGCCAAGATTCTCGCTCGCTCGTATCACGTAGAGGCTTACGACGTAAAGGGCTACGGTTACACCACGCACGTTGGTCCTTACACTACAAAAGCACTCGCCCAACAACTTGCGACCTTTCTCGTTGCCCGACATCTAACCAGTCCAATCTTGGTTGGACACTCACTCGGCGCAGGAATAATTGCACAGTTTGTTTTGGACCACCCAAATGTTGCTGCAGGCATTGTGTTTCTTGATGGGGATGGTCTCAGCATCTCGTATCCAGGGACTGGCATAGTTAGTTCGATACCAAACCCGTACCGAACTGCGCTCTACGACACAGCTGTTCACAGCGGCACTTTCATAAAAACAATTTTTGAAGCAGCCTGCGGAAAGGGATGCCCGCCATTCACCCCAGAGGACCTAACTCAAGTACAGCGACCACTAGAAGTTAAGGGCGCTGAAGAGTCACTTCTTTTTTTTGCATCTCGGGCAATTGTCGGAGTTACGAGCAGACAACTTGACCACCTGCGGACTTTTACAATTCCGTCGATCGTGATCTTTGGATCTAACGACAGCGAATTCTCAGCGAACGCAGCTTACGTAACTGCCAAGCGCATTGGCGCGCCTTCACCAGTAATCATTCGCGGTGCTGGACACTTGTCAATGTGGTCACGTCCGTCAGAAGTAGCCTCAGCAATTTACGCTTTTGCGGGCAAAATAACACGCTGACCACAGTGATTGCCTAGCCTTGCCGAGGTGTAGCCCGAGAGTCTTTACTTCTTTTTCTTCATCGCGTTTCGCTTTGCTGCAGCTTTAATCAAGGCTTTGAATGCTGTTGCCTTGATTTTTTCACCTTCAGCAATGTCGATTGCACGTCGAACATTTCCATCGAGACTGGAATTGAAAAGTCCAGACGGGTCGTCGAGCTCCGCACCATTTGCGAAGGTAACCTTCACGACACTTTTGTAAGTTTCACCAGTGCAGATCATTCCGTCGCTGTACCAAACCGGTACTCCACGCCACTTCCAGTCTTCGGTGACATCTGGCAGGGCTTGCTTGATGAGTTCACGGACTCGAGCAAGGGTTTCACCACGCCAATCCCCTAATTCCTTGATTCGACCATCAATCAATTTTGATGCGGAGATTTCTTTTTTTGGACTGACATTTGACATTGCCTAATTCTACAGAAGGCGATGTTTTCTAGCAGGTGATAAGTACTCCAGAGCAATAGCAAAGCATGCGAGGATGAATGAGTGAGTGCACTTATTGCAGGATTCTTAACCGGGCTGTCGCTCATTGTCGCCATTGGCGCTCAGAATGCCTACGTGCTTCGCATGGGGCTCAGCAAACACCACGTGCCAGTCGTTGTAGGTATTTGCACTGTCTCTGATATCACGCTCATTCTCTTAGGAATTGGCGGAATTGGCGGCATAGTAAAGAGCGCTCCGAGCTCGCTGCAAATTCTTAGATGGGTTGGAGTTGTCTATCTTTCCTACTTTGCGATTCGATCATTTATGAAAGCAATGAAGCCTGGATCGCTTTCACCATCAGACGCAGATAAGCCATCTTTACGAGTTGCGGTAGCAACAACACTCGCATTCACGTTTCTTAATCCCCACGTCTACATCGATACGGTCTTGCTCATTGGCTCACTTGGCAATCAGTATGGTCACTCACGGTGGATCTTTGCGACTGGTGCTGGAATCAGTTCGGTACTGTGGTTTTCGTCGCTCGGCTTTGGTGCACGCTACGCATCACGCTTTATGGCAAAGCCCATTACGTGGCGAATTCTTGACAGCGCAATTGGCGTTGTGATGGTGCTCATTGCGCTGAAGTTGGCGATTACACCAATTGCAAATTAGCTAACGCTGTAAGAAGTCATGGAGAGTGACCCCATGACGCAACCTTCAGCAAAAACATTCACATTGCTTCCAGTTGAGCCAGCAATTCCCGCAATGTACGCCAGCGGCAAAAAGTGCTCTGAGGTTGGAACTGCGAGGCGAAAGTCATCGTGGTCGTTTAGTTCAGCGAGAGTAAGTGGGTTGCTCTTCATAATTGAACGCGCATCATCATCAAAGCGGTGCGCCCAGTCAAACCCCTCGTTGGTCGCTCCCCAGTTCATTGCTCCTAGATTGTGCACCACGTTGCCACTGGCAACAATCAAGATCTCTTCATTCATTAGCGGTGCGAGCTTGGCACCCAAATCCATGTGATACGAAATTGGCTTGCTTGCATCAATGGAGAGCTGAACTACCGGGACATCGGCTTCTGGGAACATGTGCGCGAGCACCGACCATGTGCCGTGGTCTATCCCCCACGTCTCATCGTCAAGGCCTACCCATGTGGGTTCAGCCAAAGTTGCGAGTTGGCGAGCAACATCAGGAGAGCCTGGTGCGTCGTATTGAAAGTCGAAGAGCTCTTGTGGGAAGCCGTAGAAGTCATGGATGACTCGTGGCTTCGCCATAGAAGTCACCGCAGAGGCGTTGATGAACCAGTGGGCGGAAACTGCGACGATTGCGCGCGGCTTTGCGATAGAGCTCGCGAATTCAGACCAAGCATTAGTGAAACGATTCGTTTCCAGCGTGTTCATTGGACTTCCGTGTCCAATAAATACTGCGGGCATCTTTGCCATACGAATCCTTTACTCCAAGGATTCCAATGTACCTGCTTTTCAAATAAAAACGCCCGCTCTCTGGATCTCACCAAAGAGCGGGCGTTTTGGATCTACTAGAGATTTTGTTCGAACTCCATAAGCACTGCGTGACGATCTTCCTTGGTTGGAAGGTTGAAGTAAGGGCTTCCCTTAATCCAGTAGTACGTCATTGGAATAATTCCGAGTGCAACGGCTCCCAGTCCAACTACCTTCGTCGTGGTGTTCAAGTTTGGAAGAGCCTTCGAAAAGATGAAGACCATAAACCCTGCGCCAAGGAGGGGCCAAAGTCCCATGAAGATGAAGTTGCCAACAGACTTAAAGAGTTGGCGACGGTACAGAACGACAACCGACAGACCAGCGAGTCCGTAGTAGATGCAGATCTGAAGGCCGATTGCGTTGTAGCCATCAGTCAAGATGTTGGAAATCGATCCAACGTACGAGCTACCGATGAAAAGCAGTACCGAGAATGCTGCTGCAACAAATGTTGCCACGAGCGGAGTCTTGCGTATCGGGTGTGTGTGACCTAGCGCTGAAGGAAGTGTGCGGTCACGTCCCATTGTGAAGAACGTACGAGTTACCTGGATCAGAGTTGTTTCTAGAGTTGCAACTGTCGACAGGAGAACCGCAAGCACAATGAGCTTTCCTCCAGTTCCGTGCCAGACGGCTTGACCTAGAACTGAAAGGATGTCGGCGGCATTGTTCGGATTGTTCATTTGTCCTGATGTGAGAACCATGTTTGAGCCGATGGTGAAGATCTCAAATAACAAGAAGACGATCAAACCTCCAAGTAGGCCTCCAAGACCTGAAGTCCTTCGAGCGTTCTTCGTCTCTTCATTGAGATTTGCAGTTACGTCCCAACCCCAGTAGTAAAAAGTCGCGAGCAGGGCACCCGAAGTGAAGGTCTTCATGTCTGGGAACACAGAAAGTGAAAGCCAGTGCCATGAGAATTGTGTGGCGTGGTGCGCATGGAAGATAGCAAGCAACGCGAAAACGAGAAGAAGAGCGACTTCGATGCACGACATGATGATCTGCACGGTGACTGTAACTGTTACTCCTGCTGCAACAGCTGCAACCATTAGTAAGAAGAAGACCGAACCAAAAATGGTGACCAGCGTCTTATTTGAAGCCGCCGAATGTGAAAAGAGGTCAAGAATTGTCGATCCTGCTGGGAATGTTGCAACCACCATAAAGATCAGGGCAGAAACAATCAGCGACCATCCGGCTAAGAAACCAAATGCTGGGTGAAGTGCACGACGGACCCATGAATATGTTGCACCAGCGTGACTATCTGACTTAGAGAGATAGTTGAAGGCAAACATGATGCCGAACATGAAAATTCCGCAGTAGAGCAGTGCGGCGGGACCACCGAAACCAACGGCGGCAAACAAAGCGGTAGTTGTTGCGGCGATTGAATACGCAGGCGCGGAGCCTGCAACCGCCATAACGACCGAGTCAAAAAGACCTAGAACTCCTGATCTGAGTTGATTCTCTCCAGAATTTGTTCCAAGCGTTGTCGGGGTGTCGGACATGACTACCTCTTTCTTGTTGTGATTATCACCTTCAATAGTTAAAACTTCAGCAAGAAACTAACACGGACAATCCATACAAGTGGCGTTTTCCCAAGGCAATTAGGTGGGCGTTGGAATTTAGCGGTGTTGAGCCCCGCTACTAGATGGCATAAGTAAAGTTGTCTTATCTTGTTCATTCAACAAGCCCTTACTGAAAGTCACTGCGTGAACACCCTTAAGCGATTTGATCTCGATGGAATGACCGAAATTCCGGATTCAGAGTTGAACAAACGTTGGAAGAATTTCTTCTTCGAAATTCGATTGCACTCCAGCACCCCCTTCGAACGCGCGATGCATCGACTTTTCGGTGCGGAAGATGCTCTTCGCCACAAAATCGCTCAAATACCTGGCAGGCAAGTGCTCAAGTTGGCACGCGCAGTTCGTGGCCCTAAAAATGTAGAAAACCAGCCAACAGCTCTCACCGAATTCCCTATTGGTTACTCCACCTCGACAGACAGTTTTGATGAAATTGAAGCGCCTGACTCACTCATATTGAACAAAGTTGACGTCTTCGTTTTCAATGAGGCAGAAGCTTCATCTGCTGAGACAATAAAAAACCTCAACGAAAAGATTGCTAATTCGAATGCCACATGGCTCTTCATCGTTGACTCATCAATCGACGAAACAGCAAGAGCATTCTCACTTGCTCAACTTCTCAAAATCGCTGAGGTCGCAAGCGACGTGGTCTTTTCAGATGAGACGAACTTCAATCCACGTTTTCCTATTCTGAAGCCAAGTGCAGTCGGGCCACACACACTTCTCAGCTACAACGTTGTTGGTCGGCCAGCATTGTTAAGCATTGCCAAGCTTCGTATGTTCGGGGGATTTTCAACAACTGCTGGCTGGGCATTTGAACACGATTTTTATTTACGACTCAGCGAGCAGCGCGGAATCTTTCAGCACGTTCCAATAATTTTGCCCGCAGGCAGAACGCAGGTCAGCCTGAGTGCTGAGCATCTGAACATTGACACCTGTGCTGTTGTGAATGCAGCACTCGCAAGGAGGAAGTGGGATGGTGAAGTTGCGCCAGGTGCCTTACCTGGACTTGTTGAGTGGAAATTGTCTCCACCATCACCACAACCATCAATTGAGATAGTCATCCCAACTAGAGATCGGCTTGAACTTGTGCTGCAGTGCATCGCCGCTGTCGAAGAGAAAACTACTTACACGAATTACAGCATCACTATTCTCGACAACGATTCAAAAGAGCCGGAAACACTCGCCTATTTCTCTTCAACCTCGCACAAAGTAGTTCCATGCCCCGGACCGTTTAATTATGCGAAAATCGTTAATAAAGGGATAAAGCTTTC
>Ga0208868_1000190_pt1 | contig 13814 bp, 18 predicted proteins | sample CryBogCBE23Oct07_FD_184583 | JGI IMG/M metagenome (GOLD analysis project Ga0208868, IMG submission 184583) | Freshwater microbial communities from Crystal Bog, Wisconsin, USA - CBE23Oct07 (SPAdes) (version 2) | ecosystem: Environmental > Aquatic > Freshwater > Lake | place: Crystal Bog... | reverse complement strand
GGCTCTTTAAAACCACATCACACTTCATGAGCTCCTCCAGGCCGCCATTACTAGTTACGAGGACTCCGGCCTTAGGGTCATCATCGACAATCACCAGTTCGCATGAGCCACTGAGTAGTTGCTCAGTGGCACGCCCTTCTTGGCCGTATCCGTAAATTCCTACGCGCTTTTGCGCGAGGTCAGCGAAGCCAGTGGGCCGGAACATTGCTGGGTCCTTGGGATTCGAGCAGTTCGTCAAAACTGCGGTCTGGACTGACGAGATGGGCGAGCTCTGCGAGGTGCGCGACGTCTTCCCAGTCACGAAGTTGGCTGACCTTTACGAGTGCGACAGCACTCTCATCCGGGTCACCAACACATTCAAAGGGTTTGTGGTAGAGTCCAATACCTACGAGGGCGCGAAGTTGCTCAATGCGCTCTGGGTCACTGAGGGGTTCACTGCCAAAGACTTGTCGCAGTGTGGCGCGAGGGAGGAATGGCTCCAAGATCAAGTTGATGAAAAGACACTTGTCGCATTCACCACACCAGTTTTTTGCTCGCTGGGATGCATCTTGTGAAAAGGCACGGTTGCAACTTCTAAATGTTGAGAGGAACTTGTGCTGATCTGCGAACTGCTGAGCGACCCACACTTCACTGCGGTCACGCAAGAAACTCGCTACAACGAATTCATCGCCGAGTAGTTCTTTCACTGCTTTAGAAATAAGTTGTTCTGCGACCCACGACTTACTCCACTGGTGATTGATGTCTTGGCCTTTCCACTTCAAGTTGGGTGCAGATGATGAATGTTCGTTACTCATCACTACGCCGCCTCGTCCAGATGCCACGGCAGCAATCACACTGAGCAACGTGATCATTGCCGTCACTGGAACGTGACCATTGAAGTAGCTTTCATTTCCTTTAAGAATTTTTGAGTCAATGATTCGTGTGGCACGCGAGATGGAAAGACCGGTTACTAGTGCTGTTTCTTCGAGGGGCGCAAACCTTCCGCTGACGGGGCTAACAACAAAAAGAGACTTATCTAAAAGAGGACTAAGTTGCGTGACGCTCACCACCGAGTCAATGCCGCCACCAAATGGGATCAGCACACGGTCAGGGTTGGTGAAGGGAGCAAAGTTCTCCGCAGCGACACCACCACTTATGACCACGTCATTTAGAGGCAGTTCATTCTTAAAAGAGAATTCGCCTAGTCCGTCGTGGAGAGCGGCATCGAGAAGCTCTCGGCCTACAGGACCAACCGGAGTTGTCCCAAGGTCAATAGTCTTTGCAGCTCCAGCTTTGTAATAGGAGAGGCCAGCTAATAAAAACCAGAGATTGGCAACGCCAACAACCGCGGGCTTAGTGAGGTCATCAACGTTTTCGAAAGTAACAGTTTCTTCAAAAGGAACGCCATCGAGTTCGAAGTGGCCCGTTAGTGAGGTCGAAGAAATCTCGAGTCGAACGTAGCGAAATGCTTCAGCGCGTTTCTTCATGACACCATTCATGCTACGACGCTCGCTTTGCAATCAGGGCAAAGCGCCCGCAGGGTCGAAGAGCACGGTCGCTAAAGAAGATTTCTCCGCCATCGGTGCTTTGCGTGCTGATTTCAATGTTCTCATCACTAAGTCCAGCTTCTATGAGCTGGTGACTGGCAACAAGTCGAAGGTCCAGACGCGAACGGTCGCCACCATCGCTCACGGTGGCACCATCAATGTGAGCAAAGACTTCTGCGACTTCTGGTCCAACTTGGTAGCCCTCAAAAGAAATTGATGGTCCAACGAATGCATGAACTGCAGTTGGAGTATCGAAATGCTTCAGTGCACTTGCAATGACGCCACTGACGAGTCCTTTCCACCCAGCGTGCACAACGCCAAATCGGTGTGAAGAACTATCGAAGAGAAGAATCGGGACACAGTCCGCAACCAGAATGCAGAGCACGATATCGCTGTCTGAAGTTACGAGGCCGTCTGCTTCAGTATCGGTAAGCGCATGGGTCGCGTTAACGACGTCGCTGCTGTGCACCTGTCTGACAATGACGAGATTCTCCGCGCCAATTGCGTTAGCAACTCGTTTTCTGTTTTCTGCAACGTGAGCAGGATTGTCGCCAACGTGGATTCCTAAATTGAGTGAATCGTATGGCCCTTCACTAACGCCGCCAAAACGATCAGTAACGAAGGCATCGATGCCAAATTTTTTTGCGGAGTGGATTGGATACACACTGAGTGGTCCGCGAACCTCAGGAGTGAGAGTTATCGCTACTGACACTTTTGACAGATTCCATTTAGTTCAATGACGTGGCGAAGGTCTTTGAATCCGTTTTTGCTGGCAATTTCACTCGCCCACTTTTCAAGTTGAGGCGCATCGACTTCGACAGTGGCTCCACAATTGCGACATGCGAGGTGGTGGTGGTGAACATCGACGACACAACGTCGGTACAAACTTTCGCCGCGGTCGGTCATAACAATGTCGACATCTTTTGATTCAACGAGTTTGCGTAGCTGCGTGTAGACCGTAGCGAGTGATATTTGGCCACCATCTTTGATGATGAGTTCGTGCAGGTCTTGGGCACTAACGAAGCCTTGAACTCGTCCAAGTACACCGATAACTTCGCGGCGTTGCGCGGTATTTCTGGTGTTGGCCATAGATCAATGGTACCCCGTCTGGATTTGCTTCTTGGAATGATTCTAAGTAACGTTATTAGAATCATTCCAATCAATGGAAAAAGGATGGATTCACAATGGTTAGAAATAAATGGTTCTGGTTAGTCCCCTTCATCATTGTCTTTGCCGTGTTCGGAGTCATAGGAATGGCGCACATCTTTGCTCCATCATGGATCGGTGAAAAGGCCGCCAGAGCTGGCTATCTACAAAAGACTGTTGGACTCATTACTGATGCTCCTCACGCCACCGCTGAACTCTTCTACTCATCAATCGAAAACATTGTGATCTTGGCGGTTGGATTCAGCTGGGGTAAGCGACGCTGGCGTCGTGAGCATGAAGAGTTCGACCGCGAACACGGTGTTGTCCACGACGACACTGAAGTACTTGCGTAACCTGACTCTGTGAGTCAAGACGCGTCGCAACTTCTTAAGCATTGTTACTTCCCTGAACCTGGCACGCCTGTTCGTCTTGCGGTTTCTGGAGGACCTGACTCCCTCGGACTTTTACTTCTGGCGATTGAAGCCGGTCTTAAGCCAACGGTGCACCACGTTGATCACCACGCGAGACCCACGAGCACAAGTGACGCCAAACATCTAAAGGAAATTTGTGCGCAGCTCAACGTTCCGTTCATCCTTCACAACGTTGTCGTTGAAGGTGGTGGAAACTTTGAAGCGCGGGCAAGAGAACTTCGCTTTGGCGTTCTTCCAAGTGATGCCTTGACCGGCCACACAATGGAAGACCTCGCAGAGACGGTGCTACTAAACATGCTTCGTGGTGCAGGGATTGACGGGATGTCTCCAATGATTGATAACCCCACCAAACCACTGCGCGATGTTCGAAGAAGTGATCTCCATGCGTTTGTGGCAACCTCTGGCTTTCAGCCAGTCATTGACGAAACAAACAACGACATGGCTTTTCGAAGGAACCAAGTTCGCCAGCAACTCCTTCCCTTCATGGATGAAATTGCTGGAAGAGACATCACGCCACTCATTGCCCGCCAAGCAAAGATCATGTTCGAAGAGCGCACCTGGCTTGACGCGCTAAGTCTTGATGACCGCGCCACGTCACTCGAAGAGGCTGATTGTCGTGAGCTTCAAAAGTGGCCCAAGGCCAGACTTCGTAGGTGGCTTCGCGTACAGCTCCGTGAAATTGGCGAAGGTGGACTCTGGCATCCACCAACCGCCGACGAGATTGAGCGAGCAATCGCGATAGTAAATGGAGAGGCGACCGCCATGGAGCTCTCGGGTGGTCGGCGTCTTTCTAGAAAAGATCAACGCCTCACGCTTACCTAGTCACACGAACTACGCTGGCAGTCCATGGGACCACACTCTTCGGAAGATTTCACTGCACATTGGGCAAAGCACGAACTTGGCGAAGTAGTCGTATCCGCCAAAGAAATCCAAACTCGCGTTAAAGAGCTTGGTGCTCAAATAACGAAGGATTACGCCAACAACCCACCACTTTTGGTCTGTGTGTTGAAGGGTGCAGCGAACTTCATGACCGAACTCATGCACGCCATTGAACTTCCCGTCACGATTGACTTCATGGCAGTGTCTTCGTACGGTGCAGCCACCAAGACCAGTGGTGTTGTTCGCATTGTTAAAGACCTTGATGCAGACATTGCGAACCGTGACGTGCTGATTGTTGAAGATGTTGTTGACTCAGGACTAACGCTTAACTACCTTCGCCAGTATCTCGGCTCACGTAACCCCCGCAGTCTCGATGTTTGTGCGCTTCTTCTTAAAGAAGGAGAGCAGCGCGTCGAGCAAGAACTTAAGTACGTGGGCTTTTCAATCCCACCAGAGTTCGTGGTTGGCTACGGCCTTGACGTGAACGAGCGCTACCGCAACCTCGACGCAATCTACACATTCACGGGCACTCCATAACCATGGTTGATCAGCCTCGCGTTCAAAAACTGATCCGAGAACTCCTCGAAGCGATTGGTGAAGATCCAAATCGTGAGTGACTTGTAGAAACGCCACGTCGTGTTGCTGAAATGTACGTCGAGCTCTTTGAAGGTCTCGAAGCAGATCCGGGCGAACACCTCCGCACCAACTTTGAAGCGGGACACGACGAAATGGTGATGGTAAGAGACATTCCCTTTACCACTCTGTGTGAACACCACATGGTTCCATTCACTGGACTCGCTCACGTTGCCTACCTGCCAGGTGCTGAAGGAAAAGTTGTGGGGCTCTCCAAGATGGCCCGCCTCGTAGAAGGTTTTGCCCGCCGACTCCAAGTACAAGAGCGCATGACAACACAGATCATTGACGCCATGGAACGAGAAATGAAGCCACGCGTCTCAATCGTCGTTCTCGAAGCCGAACACTTCTGTATGTCAATGCGTGGAGTTAAAAAAGCTGGAGCCACAACGGTGACCTCTGCAGTTCGTGGCGTATTCCGTGATGATGCTGCGTACCGTGCAGAAGCATTGCAGTACATTCATCAGCGAAGGTCTACATGGCGTTGAGTCCAATGGTGATGGGCATTGTCAATGTCACACCGGACTCATTCTTTCCTGCATCGCGATCTGCTTCTACGAACGAAGCAATCGAACGCGGTCGCAGTTTGTTCGCTGCAGGCTGTGACATTGTTGACGTTGGTGGAGAATCAACGCGACCAAATGCGCTGTTCATCGAACCAGAAGAAGAACTTCGCCGGGTGATTCCTGTTATCGAGGCGCTCAGCGCACTCGGCCCAGTTTCCATTGACACGCAAAAAGAGGTTGTTGCTCGAGCAGCGGTTGCTGCTGGAGCGAGTGTGATCAATGATGTCTCGTGCACACTTATTGAGGTCGCTGGTGAACTCGGGGTTGGCTACGTTGCTATGCATCGCCAGGGAACCGCTGAGACCATGCAGGTCAATCCGACGTATGACGACGTTGTTGGTGAGATCTCGGCATTCCTTCGCCAAGCTGCAACTCGTGCCAAGGTCGCGGGGGTAGAGCAGCTGTGGCTAGACCCTGGCATTGGTTTCGGCAAGACAGTGGAGCACAATGTGGCGTTACTAGCGCACGTTGAGACCTTTGTTTCCATGGCGGCTGAGTATGGCGCGGGGGTTCTAGTGGGCACGAGTCGTAAACGATTCCTCGAATCTTTGGGGAAAACTTCGCTCAGTGTTGATGAGCGCCTAGAGGGCTCTATCGCAACTGAAGCATGGGCGATGCTCAAAGGTGTCAGTATGGTGCGAGTACATGACGCAGAGGCGGCGGTGCAACTACGTGAGTTGCTCGTTCGTCCCCTGCAGGAGGTAGTGGCGTGAGGGGCAAGTGGGAAGCAGGCATAGAGCCTAGGAGCTTCACGTGGGTGTACAAGAACATCCTTGCGATTTCTGAACGTCCCGGCAGATCTACCACCGTGCACCGTCGCGTTCGACGTGATGAAGAGTTGCTCTGGTTAAAGCACCAGGGTTTCGGTCGTGTTATTTCAATCTTGCCAGTCATGCAAAATCTCAGTTCGTACTTCGAGCACGGACTCACCGCTAGCCACTACGCACTTCGCGGTGGACCACAGCAACGTGAAGTTCTTGAAGCTTGCTACAAAGACCTCGCAACGTCAATGCAGAACAACGTGACTGTGTTGCTACACAGTGATGAAGTTTCTGACCGACTGCTCGGCGTAATTGCTGGCTACCTTGTTTGGACCAAGAAAGTTCCAACAACGAGTCAAGCAATCGCACTTGTTGAACGACTCTTCAAGCGCTCTATTGGCCCCGACGGGCGAACAGTGTTGTTTGATCTACCTGAGGTCCCTGCGTGAGCGATGTAATTGAACTGCGTGAACTACGCGTCAATGCAGTTGTAGGGATACTTCCAGAAGAGCGCACAAGAGTTCAACCTTTAGTTTTTGACATTGATATTGATCGTTCCTTTAAAAAAGCTGCAAAAAAAGACGACATTGAAGAAACAACTAACTACGCCCTTCTCATTACGCTCACAGAGCGAATTGCGATTGAAGGAAAGTTCTTGTTGTTAGAAACTCTGTGCGACCGCGTTGCAACGGAGATTCTCAACTTTGACGATGCCATTACTTCAGTAACTGTGATGGTGAAAAAAGTTGTTCCACCTGTACCAGAGGACATTGCGAGCGTCGGCGTTCGCTGCACCCGAAAACGCAAGTAGTGCGCCACTGTTATTTTTCACTGGGTTCAAACGTGGGAGACCGGGGCAGTCATCTCAGCACTGGCGTAGAAATTGTTAGAGGTAATGATCCCTTTCGCATCTCACAGGTCTATGAGACTGAGCCAGTTGGTGGTGTCGCTCAAGATGACTTTTGGAATCTTGTTCTAGAAATCCAAACTGATGCTTCGCCACTTGATCTCTTAGCGAGAGCTCGTGAAGCAGAAGCGGCGTGTGGAAGAACTAGGGAAGTGCACTGGGGTCCAAGGACGCTCGATGTTGATGTGTTGCTAGTGGGAGACGAAACTAGCGAGAACCCAGATGTTTTAGTCCCTCACCCTCGGATGTACGAGAGGGCATTTGTGCTTATTCCCTTGCAGGAATTAGCCCCTCACCTTGTCACGCAAGATTTACTCAATTCCTTTCGCGAAAGGGTTGTGCCACTAGGTACACTCGACATGTTGCGCTAACACCGAACGGTACCCGTCAGGGACTGGAACGGACAGGAGTATTATGAAAATCTCAATCGTAGGTGCTGGCCGCGCTGGCACATCGTTCTCTACTGCACTCGCTGCGTCTGGCCATGACGTTCAACTGGTTCATCATGACGAACTGCATCTCATCTCGGCACCTGACGTGATCTTGTTGACGGTTCCTGACGACTTCATTGACGTCATCGCTCTGCAGATTCCTCACAATGAAAACCAGATTGTCGCTCACGTGGCGGGGTCTAGAACTTTGAGTGTCCTAGGTGAGCACCCTCGTGTGGCTTCAATTCATCCACTGATGGCCCTACCTTCAGGCGACCTTGGCGCTGCGCGTCTCTACGGCGCAACGTACTGCGTTGCTGGAGATGAAGGCATTCGCGAAATCGCAACTGCTCTTAATGGTCGCATCATCACTCTTAGCGATGAACAGCGCACGCTGTATCACGCAACTGCTGTTGTTGCGGCGAATCACCTCGTTGCACTCATGGGTCACGTTAAAGAACTCGCTGAAGCGGCAGGACTTAGCCTGGAAGACTTTCTTCCACTCGCCGAGCAATCACTTCGCGACGTGAAAGAAGTTGGACCACAAGATGCACTCACTGGTCCTGCGTCACGCGGTGACATGGCAACTATTGATGCACACCTTGCTGCACTTCCAGAAGCTGAACGCTCAACGTACGTTGCTTTGGCGAACTCTGCATTCGAACTCGCTGAAAAGCGTCGCTCACATCTAAAGGCGTAGTTATGGAACTGCTCAGTTCAATTGCTGAGTGGCGCAACTACGCCTCTGAAGTACGTGCGAGCGGTAGGAGAGTTGGGCTTGTCCCAACCATGGGTGCACTTCATGAAGGCCACGCTTCACTCTTTCAAAAAGCTAAGAGCAACGGTGACGTTGTGCTCGCAACAATCTTTCTGAATCCAATTCAGTTCAGTGTGAAGAGTGACTACGAGGCATACCCTCGCGTCCCTGAGGCTGACCGCGCAGTGGCGCTCGCTAACGGCGTGGACTGTCTTGTAGAGCCAACTCTCGACGAAATGTGGCCCGATTACCCAGAAGCAACGCCGACGAAAGTAACCATCAAGGGAGTGAGTGACAATCTCGAAGGAGAAGGCCGCCCGGGACACTTCAATGGCGTGGCGAGTGTGGTGGCAAAACTTCTTACCGTTACTGGACCATGTCGTGCATACTTTGGTGAAAAAGACTTCCAGCAGATTGCAGTGATCAGACAAATGGTCCGTGACCTGGCATTCGACGTTGAGATAGTGACCTGCGCAATTAAAAGAGACGCCGAAGGTCTTGCACTCTCGAGTCGAAATGCTCGCCTCAGCCCTGAAGACCATGTCCGTGCCAAGTGCATCTCACAAGCCATCGCTGCAGCACAAGCAGAAGTCGAATGTGCCAGTGAACTTAGACACCGCATGCGCACCATTCTTCGATCTGGTGGTGCAGAAATTGTTTACGCCGAAGTGGTCGACAACATCACACTTCGTCCGGCGGACGATTCGCAAGCTGGTGAATACCGCGCAATCATCACTGCAACAATTGATGGTGTTCGGATTCTTGACAATGGACCAGTAACTATTAAGGCGAAAAACTAATGCTGCTAGCAATGGACGTAGGAAATACAGAAACCGTTATTGGACTCTTCGGGCCTGATGCCCCGGAACTTCCAGATGCAATGGGATTTGCCAAGGCAACAGGTGAGCGTGGTCTGGCTTTTCACTGGCGCATCTCCACATCACCAGAGCGCACACCTGATGAGCACGCAATGATTCTCACGCAACTGCTCGACTTGGAAGGACTCGACCTCAGAACTGCGGTAACTGCAATGGCGATCTCTTCTTCAGCACCTTCAGTGACAACACAACTTCGTCGTATGGCGAATCGCTGGTTCTCTGATCTTGACATCACGGTCATTGGACCTGGGACAAAAACTGGCATGCCAATTCTGTATGACAACCCGCGCGAAGTTGGAGCTGACCGTATTGCTGATGCGGTTGGTGCATACGACCTCTACCCGGGCCCTTCAATTGTTGTGGACATGGGAACGGCGACCGTCTTTGACGTGATTAGTGCCAAGGGTGAGTACTTGGGTGGAGCGATTGCTCCGGGTGTTGCAATTTCTCTTGAAGCCCTCTACACCCAGGCATCAGCTCTGAGATCAGTTGAACTCGTGAAACCTCGTTCAGTCATTGTACGCTCAACTGTTGAATCAATCCAGTCAGGTGTTCTCTACGGTTTCGCCGCCCAGGTGGACGGAATGGTGGAGCGCATTAAGGAAGAAATAGGCGAAGCCACGGTAATTTCCACCGGTGGACTAGCGGGACTGGTATCTCCTCACACAAAACACGTACAGCACCACGAACCGTGGCTTACGCTTCATGGACTGCGTATTGTTCATGAACGTAATCACACAGGAGCTAATTAGTGTCAACCCCGTATCAATTTGATCACAACGCGCACTGCGCACCGCTACAAGAGACGTACGCGCACCTCAGCGACGGCGAAGAATCGGGCGTTGTTGTAAAAGTTGCTGGTCGTGTCATGTTGATGCGCACACAAGGAAAACTCGCGTTCGCAACAATGCGTGACCTCACGGGTGAAATTCAACTCTTCGCTATGTCGGCCATCACTGCAGAATTCGAAGAGTTTGCAAAGCTCCACCTCGGTGACTGGGTAGGAGTAACTGGTGAAGTGGTTCGAACCAAGCGTGGAGAACTTTCAGTAAAGGTTGCCTCATGGGAACGCCTCGCTGAAGCACTGCATAACTTCGGTGACAAGTGGGCCGGAATCACTGACTACGACCTTCGTTACCGACACCGTGAAGCAGACCTCTGGGCTAACGCCACAACTCGCACCTCACTCACTCGTCGAAGTGAAGTGTTGCGCTCTGCTCGTGAGCGTTGCTGGGCCGCAAATTTCGTTGAAGTAGAAACACCAATGTTGAACGCAATTCCTACGGGCGCTGCGGCACGACCATTCTCAACGCATCACAACGCGCTCGACAGTCAGTTCTTCTTGCGCATTGCGCCAGAGCTTTGGCTCAAGCGACTCGTTGTTGGTGGCTTTGAGCGAGTGTTCGAACTCGGCCGGGTATTTAGAAATGAAGGCGTAAGCCCTCGACACAACCCGGAGTTCACCATGCTCGAGCTCTACGCGGCGTATTGGAACTACGAAGACATGATGAGTTTCACTGAAGAACTGGTTGCGGGTATTGCAATGGATGTTCTTGGAACCACTGAAGTTACTTACCAGGGACGAGAGTTCTCATTCGCCGCCCCTTGGCCACGTCGCACAATGGCGTCTCTCGCGAGTGAAGCAGTGGGTGAAGAAGTTTCTGTTCACACACCACGTGAACACTTAGCGAAACTGCTGAGCGATCGTGGGGTTGAGGTTCATGCGTCATGGGGCGCTGGGCGCTGTCTCTCAGAGCTTTTTGAAGTCACCTGTGAAGAAAACCTGTGGAATCCAATGTTCGTAATTGACTTCCCCGTAGAAGTGTCGCCACTTTCGAGGCGTCGCGCTGATGACCCAGAGCTCACGGAGCGTTTTGAGTCCTACGCCGCTGGTCGTGAACTTTCAAACGGATTCAGTGAACTTATTGACCCAGTTGATCAGCGTGCTCGTTTTGAAGAGCAGGCACGACTCGCTGCTGCTGGTGATGATGAAGCAATGCAAATTGATGAGGACTACATCAAGGCGCTCGAGTGGGGACTTCCACCAACTGCGGGACTAGGGCTCGGAATGGACCGCCTCGCAATGTTGATTGCTGATGAATCAAACATCAGAGAAGTGATTGCGTTCCCGACGCTCAAACCGCTTCGCGACTAGTACGAAGGAAGATCTTCGAGCAGCGATGCGAGAAGCGCTGAAAAGCCACTACGAAGTGATTCGCTCGAAACTGACTCCAGCGCCTCGTTAGCTTTTTGGAAAAATTCATTTGCGGCGTTAACGGTGTATGAAATACCGTCAGTGCCAACAACAAGTTTGCGAGCTCGCTCACGGTACGCTTCATCGAGCGGGCAGCCGAGGATGCTTCGTAGCTCTTCACCAACTGAGACGTCACGAAGTGCGAACAAGGCTGGCAAGTTGTAGACACCTTCAGCGAGGTCTTGTCCCGCAGGCTTTCCAAGTTGATTGTCAGTGGCCGTCATGTCGAGGATGTCGTCTCGAAGTTGATACACCATTCCAAAGCAGCGTCCGTATTCACTCAGTGCATCAGCTTCCTTCTTGCTGAGTCCTGCAGTGATTGCCCCGACGCGACAACTCGCTGCCATGAGTGATGCAGTCTTTCCTTCAATCGCTTCGTAGTAATCAGCTTCGGTGCGATCAACTGAGAACGATGTTCGAACTTCAGAGACTTGTCCGCGCGTCAACCATGCGAGAGTGTCAGCAAGTAGTCCGGCCACTTCAACGCCGAGGCTGGCGGCGATTGCTGCAGAACGTGCCATGAGGTAGTCACCAGCAACAATTGCGATGAGGTTGCCGTAACGTGCGTTCACGCTGTCGACATTGCGTCGTACTTCTGCTTCATCCATTACGTCATCGTGATAGAGCGATGCAAGATGCATGAGCTCTAGGGCCACACCACCGAGGAGATCTTCTTTTGTTGCTTCACGTGATCCACCAGTTGCTGATGAGACACAGAGCAGTGGGCGAAGTCGTTTGCCACCGGCGTAGATGAGGTGTGTCGTAACTGAGTCGAGGTAGGCGTCTCCAATGATCACTGACTCGGCGAGCAGGGTTTCGAGGCGGACGAGGTCCTTTTCTACGGACGGTAGTTGGAGGTGCTCGTGGGGATTCACCCTTCCACCTTAGGGGTCATTCCTACTGGTCAAAGGGCCTGGACTGAAGTGTCACGGTCCACCGGTACACTGCTAATTAAGTAATACAAAGGAAGACAATTGTTCGAACGTTTTACAGACCGTGCCCGCCGAGTCCTAGTACTCGCACAGGAAGAAGCACGCGACCTTAACCACGCCTTCATTGGGACTGAGCACATCTTGCTTGGACTAATCCGTGAAGGTGAGGGAGTCGCCGCCAAGGCCCTAGACGCCCTTGGGGTCACCTACGACGTCGTTCGTGAAAAGGTTGAAGAAGCAATCGGTGCCAACACCAACCCTTCACCTGGATCTCCTCCATTTACCCCTCGCGCCAAGAAGGTCTTAGAGCTTTCACTTCGTGAAGCTCTTCAACTCGGTCACTCCTACATCGGAACTGAGCACATGTTGCTCGGACTTGTCCGTGAATGTGACGGAGTTGCAGCGCAGGTTCTTTCTGAACTCGGAGCTGACATGGCTCGTGTTCGCACGCAAGTGATTCAGATGATGTCGGGTCAAACTGGCAAAGACGCTGGAGCATCGCAGGGATCTTCAAGTCAGAAGTCTGGTGACGTTGATGCCCAGGGCGGATCAGCAGTGCTTGATCAGTTCGGTCGCAACCTCACACAGCTTGCTCGCGAAGGCAAGCTCGACCCACTCGTAGGACGCGAAAAAGAAGTTGAGCGCGTCATGCAGATTCTTTCTCGTCGTACTAAGAACAACCCAGTACTCATTGGTGAGCCAGGTGTTGGTAAGACTGCAATCGTCGAAGGCCTCGCTCAGAAGATCGTTAGCAATAACGTTCTAGTGACGCTGGCTGACAAGCAGCTCTACACCCTTGACCTTGGTGCACTCGTTGCCGGAAGCCGCTACCGCGGAGACTTCGAAGAGCGCCTGAAGAAGGTCTTGAAGGAAATTCGCACCCGTGGCGACATCATTTTGTTCATTGACGAAATTCACACACTCGTAGGTGCTGGTGCTGCAGAAGGCGCCATCGACGCTGCGTCAATCTTGAAGCCAATGCTTGCTCGAGGTGAGCTCCAGACTGTTGGAGCGACAACAATCGACGAGTACCGCAAGTACATTGAAAAAGATGCTGCACTCGAGCGTCGTTTCCAGCCAGTGAAGGTTGACCAACCTTCAGTTGCTATGACGATTGAAATTCTCAAGGGACTCCGTGAAGTGTACGAAGAGTTCCACGCTGTAAAGATCACTGACCAGGCACTTATTGCTGCTGCGAACTTGGCTGATCGCTACATCGCTGACCGTTTCCTTCCAGACAAGGCAATTGACCTTATTGACGAAGCTGGTAGTCGACTTCGTATCCGTCGCATGGACGCTCCACCTGCCGCCAAGAAGATTGACGAAGACATTCTTCGACTTCGTAACGACAAAGAAGCAGCCATGGAGTAAGGTGCCCTCGAACAGGCCAAGGCCCTCGAAGAGCAAGAGCGCGAACTTGTCGCTAAGCGTGACGAACTCGACGCTGAAGTGAAGGCCGCTGGTGGTACTTCATTCGACCTCGTAGACGAAGAAACAATCGCTGAAGTGCTTGCCGTGTGGACAGGAATTCCGGTCTACCGACTCACCGAAGAAGAGACTTCAAAACTTCTTCGCATGGAAGACGAACTGCACAAGCGCATCATTGGCCAGAACGAAGCAATTATTGCTCTCAGTCGCGCCATCCGTCGTACTCGTGCCTGACTTAAGGACCCTAAGCGTCCAGGTGGATCATTCATCTTCCTTGGACCAACA
>Ga0208868_1000187_pt1 | contig 13878 bp, 5 predicted proteins | sample CryBogCBE23Oct07_FD_184583 | JGI IMG/M metagenome (GOLD analysis project Ga0208868, IMG submission 184583) | Freshwater microbial communities from Crystal Bog, Wisconsin, USA - CBE23Oct07 (SPAdes) (version 2) | ecosystem: Environmental > Aquatic > Freshwater > Lake | place: Crystal Bog... | reverse complement strand
CTCCGTATAGCTGCCGGAAGGTGCCGTGTTGGTCACCCCAACGCTCTGGTTGGTGAAAGCGACCCCGACGTGCGTGTTCCCCAGGCTAACGTTGGTGAGCACTCCGGCTGCTGCGTAGTTATAGACGCCGCCGGTGATCGTGATATTCGTCGTCCCTACATTGGCCGATGCACCGGAAAGGGTTGAATTGTCCGCAAAGGTGTAGGTAATGGTTTGATTGATCGCGCCGGCGGCCAGTCCGTTGCTAAGAGACACCGAGATATTCGCCGTGTTACTCTGAGCGACACCGCTAATTGCTCCGAGGGTGACCGTGCCGTTACCCACGCTGTTACCAGCAAGGTTGACCACATAGGTTCCCGTATTGGAGGCATTCAGCAAGGAGGTGTTATTCGTTGCAGCGTAGCCGACATGGAAGTTGCCGAGATTAACATTGGTCGTGCCAACCGATCCGTTGGCGTGGCCGTAGACGTTGACCGTCACGGTACCTGTTCCGGAGGTTGGATTTCCATTGGGCGCATTAATGGTAAAGGTACCGGTCTGGTTGCTTCCGATATTCGTCCCCTTGAAGTAGAATCCCGAGACATTCGTGGATCCCTGTGCTGTTACCGTCGTTGATCCGATGGATCCACCCGTGTTGCTGTTGGTTGTACCAGTAAAGACAAGATTCTGTCCCCCACTCAGGGCGCTGTTGGAGATCCCCACCGTGAAGTTCGTCGTACCTCCCGTGATAATCGCATTGGTTCCAGCTCCAAAGGTTCCTGTGAAGAGGCTCGGACTGTTGCTATTGGTGCCGCTCAGACCACCAAGCTGCTGGAGAGCCACATAATTGCTGCCGTAGACCACCACATAGCCGGCGGGAACAGTATTCGTAGCGGCAAAGGTCCCACTGAAGGCCCCAGAACCGCTATTGGTCATGAAAACATAGAAACCCAGGGTCAAAGGAGAGGAGTTTGTAAAGAAAGATAAGTTGCCTCCCAGCGTCGAGGTGCCTGAACCAGTTTGAATGAGCTCGCTGATGGAGATACCTCCAAGAAGGATGTTGAAGTTTCCTCCTGTGTTGAGGGTGAGGCCTCCCACGGTCAGATTGCCGATTGAGGAGGGACTTCCTGGTGTAAGTGTACCTCCACCATTCACGGTGACGGAAGCAGCCGTGACGCCCGTTCCATAGAGGAGTGCATTGGTGGCCACGGTGGTCAGCCCCGTGCCGGTATTCGTCCCGATGAGATTGAGAGCGCCGTTGGTGATCAGCGTGGTGCCCGTGTAGCTGTTGGTTCCCGAGAGCGTAAAGGTGCCCGTGCCGTTCTTGATCAGCGAGACGGTTCCGGTTCCCGAAAGCAGCGATCCGGCGAAGGTTGTCGAGGCGTTGTTCCCACCCACAGTCAGCGTTGCGTTCCCTGCGACACTGTTGCTCACAAATCCAGTGTTCGTTCCACTCAACGATCCCTGCGTGATCGAGAACCCAGCCAAATTGAGCAAAGCATTACTGGATCCGGTACCCACTACCAATGCATTCGTGTTATTGCCCAAGGCATTCGTACTGCCAGCAGCGATCGTGCCAGCATTGATCAATGTACCTCCTGTGTAAGTATTCGTCCCAGAAAGAACCAAGGTGCCGACACCATTTTCGGCCAACGTGCCGGAACCGGAAACAACCCCCGAGTTCGTCATGGTAAGGCCCGCACCCTGCGAAAACGATCCTGTCACCCCATTGGAAATCACATAGGCATTATTTACCAAGAGGCCATTGATGATCCCGTAGGAACTCGGCGTATTGGTGGCACCAGCGTTGTTGGTGAACGAGGCAGGGTCAGTCGGCACTCGAAACGACAGTGTTGCATTGCTGGCAAAGGTGACAGTGCTGGATCCAAGTGCGGAATTATTATAAATATTAAGTGTTCCGTTCTGAAGAATGGTTCCTGCCGTGTAACTGTTACTTCCAGTCAGAGTCTGGGTGCCAGAGCCGTTCATCACAACCTGGATGGCTCCTCCCATGGATCCGCCGTATTGACCATTGTTGTTCGTTGTATTGATTGTGAATGTCGAAGTTCCGGATCCCGAGTTGGTAATCACTGGGATGCTGAATGAGTTAGCGAAGGCACCACTGGATGTGTTGAAATTGGTGATGCCCATCAGGGTCCCGATCGAGGCTTTGTAGCCGTTGAGATCAAGAATAAGGGTATGAGTGTAATTATTCTGCGCGATGTAAAAAATCAGATCGTTCCCACTTGGCAGCGCATTATTGTTACTCAGAGCCAAAGTGCCCGTGTTATTATTCGGTGCGAAGTAAGGTGCGAATTCACTCCCGATCGTAGTTGGGCCGCTGTAACTGTTGGAACCAGACAGCACAAGCTTGCCTGCATCGGCGGCCAAGGCAAGACCGAGACTTCCTCCATTGCCAATGATATTTCCCGCAATCGTTATCGTGCCAGAACTGCCCACATCAATGAATCCCCCGTTGGTGGTGATGGTGATCGTCCTGTTGCTATTGATGAGCAGACTGTTTCCGGTCATGTCATTGTGGAGCAGACCATTGTTGAGGGTGATATCGTTGTTTGAGTTTCCCAGAGCTACATCGCTCCAGATCTGAAGCACCCCGTTATTGACCGTGATCGTACCGGTGAAGGTATTGGTGACCCCTGTATTTGTCATCACCGTCCAGTTATTGTATGACACCGGAACATAAGCGCTTGGTGGATTATTTCCATTAAAGTAAAACCAGTAATTGTTTGTATTCGCGTTGCCGTTGATCGTAAGAGAGGCGCTACCCGAAACGACCCCATTCAGAATGACCTGACCATTGGGCGCATTATAATCAGCCAATCCCGAATTCGTCATTGTGATGGAATTTGACCCATTCAGCACCAACGCCGAGTTGATGATCTGATAATTGGTGGAATAGTTGTAGATCCCACCGTTGCTGGCCAAGGCAATCGATCTGATGTTGTTGGTAGTCAAGGTGAAGGCATCGGAATTCGACGCGAAAGTGAAATTTGTGACGCCGGTCAGTGCTCCGTTGGTGACTGCACCGCTGACAAGCGTGATCGAGTCAATGTTATTGGTGGTTCCTCCCAGATTCAGAGTACCCCCGCTGAGGGATACTAGAGCGGCATTGGCCAAGGCATTGGAATTTCCCATCTGAAGCGTGGTCAGCACATCAATTGTTGCCGTACCGGTAAAACTGTTGGAGGCCGAGAGAAGATTGGTTCCTCCTCCGGTAAAAAGCAGGGTTCCCGATCCCAAAACTGCACCGGCGTTGGTCATGATGTAAGCATTATTGATTGTGCCGCTGCCATTCACCAGAATGGCGTTGGCCAGATTCAGGTTGGTGGCGGCGATCAGCGTCGTACTATTGCTGGCAAAGGTCAGCGTCCCCGTACCCAGTGCGAAACTGTTGCTTAGGGTCAGGGCGCCAGCATTAAGCAGAGTGCCTCCAGAGTAGTTGTTGGAGGCGGTGAGAATCGTTTTTCCCAAGCCGGAATTTTGAATACTGAGGATTCCCGTTCCGGTAATCGCACCCGCGAGGAGCAGATTGCCCGTGGACGCTGCATTGATAGCGATCGTGTTCGTGATGCCGATGCCCAGATTGATCGTATCGGTGAAGCTGGTGTTGTTCGTAATGCCACCATTGGTCATGACAATGGAATTGCCATTGAGCACATATCCTGCGGTCGCGCTGTTACTGAAGGTGATGCCGCTAAGGATTAGTCCCGCCGCAATATTATTAGAGTTCGTGTAATAGGAGGCCGTACCGCTGGAACCGAAGACCAGGGAATCCCCATTCGTCGGAGTTCCGCCAGTCCAGCTTGCGTTTGTAGCCCAGTTGGTGCTCGTGCCACCTCCAGAGGTTCCGACCCATGTTTTGACCGCGGCAGTCGCTTCAGGGATCAATACTGCGAAAGAAAGGAAAAGAAAGGCCCATCGGAGCGCCCTACGAGCTTCAGCAACCCCGGCAGCGGAAGTGTTTAGAAAAATGGCGATGTAAGACTTAAGAGGTAGCATGAAATAGAGTTAGTGAGAAACGGGCTCGTGATTCTATTTCAAAAGAAATCAGGTTCAATATTTTTTTGATTTGCTGTATAAAAACCTTCTATCGTGAAAACAGCAAGGGACGTGCCAATCTTTTCTTATCAAGAATTTAAAAGCATTTTCCAACCATTTTTAGATGATATTAGTCAGTTTTTGTATTTTATAAAAATCACCTTAAAAGATGATATTGATTTATGTAAAAGCTTGATGCTTTTGATTACTATCTAGATTTAGTAGCATTTAACATCAGAAAAGTTCCGTGTTCTTGGGTAGTATTCAAAACTTAGATCACGTTCCCATTTTACAAGCCTTTGAATATACCCGAGAATAATTCCAATACACGCATGACTTTCCGTAAAATTCCACGAGAACTCTCCCTTCAGGCCATCACCGCCCTCTCGTGGCTAGGACTCTTTATCTGCCAGCGGGTGCAGGCCGGATTCATCGATCCCAAGCAAACGGTCTGCATCGACGGGGGATCGGGATGCGCCAAGCTCCTACACAATCCCAAATTTATTCTTCTGGGACTGCATCCCCATGAGTGGGGAGCGCTCTTCTTTGCCGCACTCATCCTGCTATGCCTGCTACAGTTCCTTAGAGTCTCCGAACTGATCGCTCGAATCCTCTCACTCGCGCTTGATGGAGCGGCTTTCCTAGGGATTATCGCCGCGATGGCATCCGGATATGCTCAATACAAGCTCATCCATCAGATCTGCCCCCTCTGTTTTTCGCTTGATTGCCTACTCATACTGATTGCAGTGGTGACACTTTTCAGGGATTCCCGGAAATCGGTTGGCCCCCTATCCCACTCTCCACAGCAAAGCATGATGCTTTGCAACCTCTTCGGTTTCGCGATGATGGCACTGCTGGTGCTGACTGTGCGAACAGCCGATCGGAAAACCTATCTCCCCCAAATCGCGACCGTGAATGGTGAGCCGATATATCAAGAGGAACTCGACGAAGAAGCGGCCCCCGAAACCTACACACAGAACCTCTCCATCTATGAAGCGGAGAAGCCCATTCTGCAACGCCTGATCGGTGAACGACTTCTAGAGAACGCCGCAAAAAAAGAAAAGAAGAGCGTGTCGGAATACCTCGCCTCCAAGAAGATTCCACACGACGGATCCGCGGCATCTCTAGAAATGAAACACAACCTCATCGAGCAACTACGTTCCTCTGCCAAGGTGAAGAGTTTCCTGACGTCACCCACCCCTCCCCTCCTGGCCAAGATTCCAGAGGATGGCATCCTTGTCGGCAATCCCAGTGCTCCGATTCAAATCGTCTGCTTTTCCGACTTCGAATGCCCCTACTGTAGGAAGCTGATTCCTGTTCTCGAGGCTTTTCAAAAAAAGTACCCCGATGATGTTTCGATTATCTATTGCCAGTTTCCACTTGCTATACACCCACTTGCTCTCCCGGCAGCAAAGGCCGCTTTCTGCGCCGAACGGCAGGGCCGATACGAAGAATTTCATCGGATCCTTTATTCCGAGGGAAACCTCACATCGGAATCGCTGCAGAATGCTGCGATAAAATGCCACCTCGACATGACCGCCTTCAACGCCTGTATGAACTCCCCCGAGATGGAGAGCAAGGTTGATCGAGCAATCCAAGATGCCAAAAAACTCGGACTCCATGGAACACCCCACCTTTACTTCAATGGGAAACTGCTGACCATATCAGCGGATATCAAGGAATTTGAAAAATTCCGTGAACGGATCTTAAGAGATCGGGAGTGAGATTTCTGCTTAGCGAATTGAGGCGTTACCATTGAAATTGTGAAACAGTAACCAGAAGAGTTGGGAAGTATTCGTTACAAGAGTTAGATCCTAGAAAGAATACAAACTGGATCTACTTCATCAGTGAGTCGGACTCTAGAGTTAAGTTCGGTGTATGGAAGACATCATCATAAAAGTCTCATCCAAAGCATCAAATCAGACGACTCCCCTTTGGAACCTCCCACTCTTTTGCTCTTTTTAACGCCATAATGGGTTAAACCATGCGAAGGTACACTTCGTAAGGACTCATTATCCCGCGGTGGGAATTGATAGTTTTAACTCCGATCCATTGAAAATTCTTCTGTGTACTCAAGCTGAATGTCTGGGGCCCACTCTTCACTAGAAACAAAAAGAGCCGATCTTTCGATCGGCCCTTTCTATAAGCGTCAAAATAACTTTTTAGTGGCAAGGTCCAGGTCCGTGATCAGGTCCAGGTCCGTGATCAGGTCCAGGTCCGTGATTAGGTCCAGGTCCGTGATTAGGTCCAGGGCAAGGACCATGTCCAGGTCCATCATTATCTAAGTTGTTGCAGAAGTCGATGCAGGCCTGACCTACCAAATGGTGTTCGAGGCACTCATCATCACCATCATTGTCCGGATCACAAACAACTGGCGTTGGCGTTGGCGTTGGCGTTGGCGTTGGCGTTGGCGTTGGCGTTGGCGTTGGCGTTGGCGTTGGCGTTGGCGTTGCCGTGCTAGCTGGAGTTGGCGATGGGGTTGGCGTTGGTGTCGCCGTTGGTGTAGGCGTAGGAGTTGGGACTACGATACCAGCATGAGCTGACTTGACGCCAGTGGAGAGGGAGAGAGCAAGCGCCCCACCGAGGGTGAGCGTTGCTACACCAAGACTAAGTTTTTTTGTAAGTTTCATTGCACGAGAATTATCGGCGTTAAACGTCCAACCGCAAGTTTTTTTTCAATTATTCAGAAAAAAAATTACCCCTCTTTTGAGGCAGTCCATCCGACCACAGCTTTCGCGTCACTCAGCGCTTCCCTAGGTGTACAGATCTTTTCTATTGGGAGGCAGAAAAGCGCTTTCGGAGGGCCCACGCATCACGAAGGGCCTTGAACCCATCCCTCGGCAACCAAACCCGGGAACCTCCCACATCGGCCCATGTCACGGGTATCTCCTCCATTTTACAGCCAAGTTGCTTGGCAATATTGAGGATCTCCACATCGAAGGCGAATCCATCAAGTTCGGATTTCGCAAAGATCGCCTTGGCGGCATCATGCCGGAAGAGTTTGCAGCCGCACTGGGTGTCCGCGAAGCGGGTGAGTCCACCAAGGCGCAAAGCCATATTGAAGGCCTTGCCCGAGAGGCGTCTCATCAGCGGTTGGCGGATCACGATTCTGCTCTCAGGCAGGCGCCTGCTACCGAGGATGCCATCCAGTTCGGGATGTGACTCCATGATGCTCACAAGCTCTTCCAGACACTCCACCGGGACGCTTAGGTCGGCGTCGGTGAAGAGAATGATCGATCCCCTCGCCTCCGAGATGCCAAGCCGGACGGCCATCCCTTTGCCCTTTCCGGAATGCTGGATGATCGGTCGCAGAGCAGGATCATTGACAGCCGCGGCCTCGACCAGTTCGGCAGTGCGGTCATCTCCCTGCACAACGGGGATCACCTCCGTTCGGCGTCCCGATCGGAGAATCCACTCCCGCACCAGTGCCAGTGTCTTGGGAAGACGTTTTTCCTCATTCCTTGCCGGAATAACGATGGAGAGAGCAGGGCGATCTTGATTCATTTGTCTGGGCACGATTACTTGGTCGCTATGCAGATTCGTCGAAGTGATCCCAGCGTCAAGCTACTCCTTTCAATGATCAGGGGAGGAATATTGTTTGAACTTCTCATCATATTGCTGGCTGCATTGTTGAGGGGTTGGTCTCTCGACCTGAAGCCTGCCCACTTCGACGAGGGAATCAATGGTTGGTTTGTCGATCAGATGAGAAGCACGGGCTTTTACCGCTATGACCCCGAGAACTATCACGGCCCCATTTACTTCTATTTCCTGTTTTTCTCCCTGACGCTTTTGGGAAGGAATCTCTGGGCTCTCCGTCTTCCGGCCTTACTCTCGAGCATCGCCTCGGTCTGGATGGCACTGCGATTCGATCGCTTCTTCGGAACAACGGCCGCGCGCGTGGGGGCCCTTGCGCTTGCGCTCTCTCCCGCTGCGGTCTTCTACGGGCGCTATGCGATCCATGAGTCGGTCTTCGTCCTTTCCCTGATGATCACGGCCTTCGGGCTTCTCGGTCTCTGGAAGAGTGGAGACAAGCAAGATCTCGCGATCTCGGTTGCGGGGGTGACGGCGTTGTTGCTGCTCAAGGAGACGACGGTGATCCATCTGGCCTGCTTTGGGCTTGCGGCAGGATGTCTGGTGCTGTGGGGGCAACTTGTTCCCGCCCGTCCTGCCACGCCGTTTGCCAAACAGGTGTGGACAAAAGTCGATCTGATCAAGTGTTTCGCCGCTTCGCTGTTATTTTTGTTGTTTTTCTATTCGGGCGCCTTCAGGAACTGGCACGGGATCATCGATTTCTTCAGGGCGTATCTCAAATGGTTTCAGACCGGAACCGGTGCGGGCGGCCATGTGAAGACGGACTATCAGATCGGTCATTTCGGATTTCTTAACTGGTACTGGCTTGCCCTGATGGCTCGTTACGAGTGGCCGACCTTGTTGGGATTGCTTTATGCCGTGCGCTTGGCCTGGCCCTCTCCCGCGCAACAGCGCTATCTGGCGATCTATGGACTGGGTGTGCTGATCGCTTATTCGATTGTCCCCTACAAGACTCCTTGGTGCATTATTTCGATCCTCTGGCCCTTCGCGCTGCTCTTCGGATGTGCCGTTGAGGAACTCTGGCAGAAGCCCCGATTCCGGAGTGCCGTGACTTGGTTGACGGCTTTGATCCTCGGCGCATCGCTACTAGCGGCCCTGCGGTTGAACTTTCGTCACTTCGCCGACCCTTCCGAACCGTACGTCTACGTGCAGACGATGCCGGAGATATCCTTTCTGACTGAGCCAGTCCTCGCACTGGCTGAGAAGGATTCGCGCAATCATGCCATGAGCGGACAGATCGTACTCGAGAGTTACTATCCCCTCCCCTGGATTTTTGGCGACTTCACCCGGATCGGTTACTATGGGAAGACGGAGATGCCGGCAGTCCTCGACGGGGATTTCATTGTGGCACTCACCGCCGAGCAAAAGGTGGTCGAAGGACGGCTTCGGGAACCGTACCTCAGAAGGCGCTTCCATCTTCGGGACTCCATGGAGGAATGCACCGTCTGGTTTAGGGAGGCACTCTTTGCCTCATGGTTCTCCCGCCATTTGGCTGAACGGGTTCTGCCGACCGAAGCCAAGCCTGCCCATGGATCGCCAACACCGGAGACATCTCCGTCACCCGGGATCTCCCCCGCATCCTCCGCCAAGTAGCAATGAGAACTCCGGCAGCGATTCTCTCAGGTGTCGCCACAACGGTGGTGGTTACCATTTTACTGGCCTTTATCTGTTCGGGAATTCATGGAGCCGTGACGTGGTGTGCGTTGCTCAGCGGACTCATGATGGCTTTCTGGGTTTTCCTGAAGGTTCCACCCGCTCCGGGTCGCCATCTTTCGATTTGGGATTGGAGCATGATCCTCGTTTTCGCCTGTGCTTCGGGCCGGGCGTTCCTCTGGCTGTTCTACGCCGACGGAGAATTCTGGAAGGTGCTTTCACCGAACAACCTCGGCGATCTTTCGCTTCATCTGGCCTTTATCCATCAGCTCTCGGCTACTGCCCATTGGTGGCCGCAAAGCCCCATCCTTGCGGGGGATCCTCTCCGCTATCCGCTTGGGGCTGATCTTTTCAATGCGTTGCTGCTTCATGCAGGAGTGCGTCCCGAGATCGGTTTGCTCTGGTGCGGGATCATCGGTGCGGCGCTTACCGGTTATGCCCTCTGGCGCTGGGGTGGTGCCATGGCGCTTGCCGCGCTGCTCTTCAACGGAGGTCTTGCCGGAGTCATGGTTTTACGGGGTAAAGATCCCGACACCGCGAGTGAATGGAAGAATCTCTTCCTGACCCTCTTTGTGACCCAAAGGGGATTTCTCTTTGCACTTCCGGCAGGATTGCTCCTCCTGTCGGCATGGAGGGAGGAGACCTTCGGGAAGACGGGAAGGCCCCTCAGTGTCATCCTGCCTCTTCGCGTTCAGGGAGTGCTTCTGGGCACGATTCCTCTTTTCAGCATCCATGCCGCGCTGTTCCTGGGAATTGCGATGACGGGACTTGCCCTTCTGGCCCCGGCCTCGCGCCCCCGGTTGATTCGACTGGCTTATCTCACATGGCCCGTCATGGCTTTCTTCGGATGGTTGGTCACCAGCGGAGCAGGAGGCCCCTCGGCTGTTCATGCTCTGGGCTGGGCCCCCGGTTGGATGGGAGACGGAACGATCGGATTCTGGTTTTGGAACTTCGGCATCACACTGCCTCTCTGCCTCGTTCTCGCTCTTATGCTGGTTAAGAGTGGGGGGGATGCCGAGGCGAGGGCGTTCGTTTGGCCCGCAACCTTTGTTTTCATGCTCTGCATGATCATCCGCTTCGCTCCATGGCCCTGGGACAACATGAAACTGATGCTCTGGTCGTGGCTTGCAGTGGTTCCCTACCTATGGAGTATTCTTCTTCGCTCCAGGCCTTTCTGGGTACGGCTTCCCCTGCTGTTTCTTTTGTTCGGATCAGGTGCAGCTACACTGATTGTCGGTTTGGATGGGCGCCATGGCTACGGACTCATCAAAAGGAGCGTTTTGGATCAGACCGAGTGGATCCTGCGTGATGCGGCTCCCGATGCCGTGATCGCCATCGCCCCCGAATACAATCATCCGGTGCTGATACTGGGTCATCCTGTAGTCTGCGGCTACGAGGGACATCTCTGGAGTCATGGCTTGGATTACAAAGGAAGGCTGGCTCTCTTGAACAGCATCATGATGGGAGAGCCCGGGTGGCACGAAAAAGCCCGCTCTCTCGGGGTCTCGTATCTCTACTGGAGTGATCTCGAGGCGAAGCGCTGGCCTGCATCACAGCTCCCTTGGGCAAAGGAGAACTCCCCTTCCCTGCACCGGGTCGAGTGAAGTGCGAGGAACTTCCTAGGTGAGTCCTACGATGGTAAAAAAACCGGGCTCCTTGCTGTTTTCAGTGAGTAAGAGGGAAGAGAGAGAAATATGAAACTCAGAATACCGGGCCTCGGGAGGGGCTGGGATAGACTACCGAAGGTAGCCCAACAGCGGTGAGACGAGCGGGAGCGGGCGAATCAACCGAAGGATCATATGTTTCCTAAGTTAGCTTGCCTGGCCGTTGCTTCGCAGCCGTTCCATCTGAGTTTCATATTCAAAAAACTATTTTGGTTCTTCTAAATCCTTTTCGAAACCAAAGGGGTAGACGCTGGATGTTTTCGACCCAGCAGATTCACCCATTCCAAAGAGCGGAGAGGCAATTAACGACAAGCCGCCCTAGAGCCCCCCTCAATGGCGTGATGGATTTTCTACTACTGCCCTGAAAAAGAAAAAGTCCCCGGTGGTTACCCTCCGGGGACTTCTTGATAAAGACTCTTTATCTTAGGCGCGGCGAGCAACCAGCGTGGTGATGGTTCCGCGGCAGCTCCAGAGCATCATTCCTAGGAGCATGAAGGCTGCAATAATCACACTAGGCTCGGGAACAGGGACGATCTGATTGCCGGAGAAGGCACCCGTGCCAAGGAACCCGGAGGCCGTCGTGTTGCCGCTATAGAAGCTGATGTTAGCTAATTCCGAAGCACTCAAGCCACTGAGGTCGTAGAGGAAGGTGTATTGACCGATTCCACCGGTCGTCGAGGTGGTGCCCCACTCGTTGGTACCATTCCAATCGAAGATGTTGAGCTTGTAGGTCCCCAATCCAGTGATCGACCCGAAGGTAATCGCGGATGTTCCGGTAAGCGCCGCGAAATCAATCGTTCCATTACCGGTCAGGGTCAGACTTGCAAAGGTCTGAGCTGCCGTTCTGCTGGTCGCACCCGTACCATTCAAGGCGATGGTGCTGTTCGACATGGTGAGAGTAGAAGCTGGATTGATGGAATTGGTGCGACCATTTCCTCCGAAGAGGAGCGTTCCACCATTAACAATCACGTTGGTGGTGGCTGTCAAAGCCCCACCACCACCGAGATCCAGGGTTGCTCCGGCATTGATCTTCGTTGTTCCGGTGTAGGTGTTCCTGCCAGTGAGATCCACATTACCTCCGGCAATCGTCACGTTGAAGTTGCGCTGTGCAGTCGTGGTATTGAGTCCACCGATCGAGCCACCGAAGGTGCTGTTGCCACTGATCGTGAAGGTTCCACCGCCAAGACCATCATAAATCTGGTTCACCCCGCTACCCAGATTCGAGATCGAGGAGACCGTTTGGTTCTGTCCATAGAGATTCAGGGAGTTGGTCGTCGATCCACCCTCGGCATTGGCGCCGAAGACCATGGCCGTCGAAGTAGGCAGGGCCGTGGATGATCCGAGATTCAGAGTCGATCCGGCAAAGAGAGCGGTCTTTCCGTTATAGGTGTCCGTACCCGAGAGCGTGACCGTGGCATTGGAGAGCCAGAGATCCGATCCTGCCGATGGGCCACTGATGTTTCCGCTGACATTGAACAAGCCATCAGCCAGTTCCAGCACCGTGCCGTTCTTGCTCAGATTTCCGGAGAGGGTCAGTGTGTACCCGCTCACGTTGTCAAGGAGTCCGGTGCCGGACGAGACGGAGACATTGTTGGCGAAAGTTGCGTTCTGAAGACCGCTGTATTTCAGCGAAGTGCCACCGCTCAGGTTCACGGCTCCACTACCCAAGCAGTTCGCATTGGAGAAATTAATTCCGCCCGATAGAAGCAACGTGCCGCCCGAGTAGGTATTGTTTCCGGAAAGTGTCGTTGTACCGATCCCATTCTGTGTCAGGCTGCCCGAACCACCGAGGGCAGCGGAGATAGTGTCCAAAGCTGTATTGGTAAAGGTGAAACTGGTGGCTGTCAGCGTCCCCGTTCCGAGGAGGGTTCCGTTGCCCATCGAGAAGGAGGTGATTGTTTCATTCAAGCTGCCCAGGTTGAGTGTGCCTCCATTGTACAGATTGACACTGCCACCAGCCAGGGCCGTTGCACTGTTCGCAAGGAGTGTTCCCCCATTGATCATCACACCCCCGCTGAAGCTGTTATTTCCCGAGAGAGTCGTCGTGCCTAATCCGCTCTCTGTGAGGCCTCCCGATCCGGCGATATTGCCAGCCAGAGTGATCTGACTAGCAGCTGCGCTGGAGACCGTCACATTAGTGACAAGCGATAGAGCATTCGAGATGAGATGGCTTCCAGCCAGATCACTGATAGTAGGCTGATTAGAGCCAGCGGCCAATGTGATCGTTCCTGTTCCGCCCAGCGTGTAGGCAGATCCGGCATTGGAGAGGGTCAGTGCTGAGAGCGAGGCATTGGTATTGAGAGTCACCGTGCCCGATCCGGCGGAACCGAAGGTCGCCGTGTCATTGGCACTCAACGTACCATCGAGACCCGGTGTACCTCCATTGAGGCTCCAGTTACCGAAGTTGGTCCAGTTACCCGTGCCACTGTTCGTCCAGATCGATTGACCCGAGTAGACCAGACCTGAAACCGTCAGTGTGTTGGTACCGACAGCCGTATTAGCACCAGCCAAGGTAGAATTATCGCCATAGACGACTCCGATGGTGTTGGTAAAGGCACCCACACCCTGTCCAACTGCCAATGTCACCGTTGCATTAGAGGAAGCGTTGTTTGCAACCCCAGTGACCGAAGCAACGCTCACGTTGTTGCTGGAGTTGGTTGCAGCGGTCTGGAGGGCCACACGGAACCCAGCGGCATTGCTGACACCAACATTGGCAGTGACTGCATTGCTGTAGCCAGCATGGACATAGGCCATAGTCACTGAATTTGTGTTCAGTGCACCACTTGCATGTCCGTAGACGCTTCCTGTGACCTGGACGTTGGTGGTTCCAAGGTTGGCGGTCGCTCCGGCCAGCGTTGAGGAATCACCCAAGGTGATGGCAACATTCGAGGAGAAGGTTCCCGTTCCGCTTCCGAAGGTGGAGGCGTTGGCC
>Ga0208868_1000184_pt1 | contig 13965 bp, 9 predicted proteins | sample CryBogCBE23Oct07_FD_184583 | JGI IMG/M metagenome (GOLD analysis project Ga0208868, IMG submission 184583) | Freshwater microbial communities from Crystal Bog, Wisconsin, USA - CBE23Oct07 (SPAdes) (version 2) | ecosystem: Environmental > Aquatic > Freshwater > Lake | place: Crystal Bog... | reverse complement strand
ACTGCAAATGGGACGGTGAAAACGCTGCGCAAATTTATCCCTAATCCTTGCGTGTTGTTAAATTAATCTGCCGCCTCACATTATCGACAGTCATCTTTCCGGGCCTCTAAAACCCGCCGCCGAGGCATGAACATTTTCACAAGCGCGCCGCCAGCGTCACCTTTCTCAATAAAACCACAATTTTACGCTTTGTTAACCAAGGACAGAGCCAACCCGGCCTGTCATGAGGGTGAGGACATGGCCATGATGCAGGTTCTGATTGCGGAGACGCGCGACTGCTCCCATATCCAGTCTCAACTCATTACCTCCTCTTATGAGGAGGCCTGGCGAGCAATTGAGTCCTACGCCAAGATTACCGACAAACGCCTCAATATGAGCGCATTAGGCAAATCATTGCTCGACGCGATCATTGAGGAAATGGACTTGTATTCAGACAAGCAGGCCTTGGCGGAGATATCGCTGCGCCGTCTGGGCTTCTGGCCCTCACGCAACGGCAACGAACTCCTGATTGCCTGAGAGAAGCCCGTTTAGGCCCGCTATTGTCTCAAACCGCCTGTTTGACCCGACATAAGTACGGGGCCCCTCGGCTGCGATAGAATTTCTCATAAAGACCGCTTTCGCACCCACTCAGCCTGACTGAATAGTTTGATTTAGATAACAAATTTGCTAGCAACGCGGCATTATTCTCAGGCTGCAAACGTGGCCGAAAATTAAACGGAAATACTGATGGACGCCGCTCACCGCGCAGAAGAATTTCGCCGCCGTCTCGATCACGCAGCGGAAGTGACAGAGGCCACACTTGAGCGCCTAATGTCCCCGAAGGCGCTCACTGATGAAATAACCCGCCCCGCACGCCTCCTTGAAGCGATGCGCTATGCCACATTAGGCGGGGGAAAAAGACTACGACCCTTCCTTGTAATCGAAACAGCTAAGCTCTTTGGGGTCGAAGGAGAGGGCGTTCTGCGCACAGCCTGCGCACTCGAAATGATTCATTGCTACTCACTCGTTCATGATGATCTGCCCGCGATGGATGATGATGATTTACGCCGTGGCCGCCCAACGTGTCACAAAGCCTATGATGAGGCGACGGCGATCCTCGCCGGTGACGGGCTCCTGACCTACGCCTTCGACGTTGTCGCCGATCCGACAACGCATAAAGACGGAACATTGCGCGCTAATCTGGTGCTTGCGCTCGCCCGCGCCTCCGGCCTTGGCGGCATGGTTGGCGGTCAAGCATTGGATCTTGCCGCTGAAACAGCCGCACAGCCCCTAAATCAGGAAGAGACCCTGCAAATGCAGGCGATGAAAACGGGGGCATTGTTGCGTTATGCTGTCGATGCAGGCGCCTTGCTTGGTCGCGCTACCCAGACACAGGCCTTAGCCCTGAGGCGTTACGGCGAGTTCCTTGGAGCCGCCTTCCAGGTTGCCGACGACATCCTTGACACCGAAGGAGACGCGGCCGCGCTTGGAAAACGCGCCGGTAAGGATTTTGAGCGTGGGAAAGCGACCTTAGTTCGACTTTTAGGCATAGAAGGCGCGCGCCAACGCTGTGATCAGCTTGTCGAGGAAGCAAATCAGGCGCTGCAAGATACCGGCCTTGGTGAGGCCACACACATACTGGCGCAGGCGGCCCGATTTGTTGCCGCACGCAGAAACTAATCCCTAAAAGCCACCCCCTGTCGCAGGCAGAGTCACAGCAACGACAAGCGACAGCTCCGCGTTACTTCATTGAATAAGTTAACAACTCTTGCTGGACACAGCGGCTGTGATGAATATCTTTTTCAATCATGACGCCACACATTTATCTTTTATGATTGGAAAGATAGGCCGGGTTTCTATGATAAGTGTTCTGCTCTGAACGCGGGCTCTCCCCTCAACAAAAGAGCAGATGAGTCATTGACGATTGTTCAAATTTATGAGCCATCACACTACGCTACGCTGACCATAGATTGAGCAAGTTTTACTAAGCTCACTCACGCGCAATCGGCCCGTCCAGATCAATGATTGGCGCAGACCGTTAATTGTCGAGGAAGCTTCTGAGCTTACGGCTACGACTTGGATGCTTGAGCTTGCGCAACGCTTTCGCCTCGATCTGACGAATACGTTCGCGCGTGACAGAGAACTGTTGGCCCACTTCTTCTAAGGTATGATCCGTGTTCATACCGATACCAAAGCGCATCCGCAGAACACGCTCTTCGCGCGGCGTCAAAGAAGCAAGCACACGCGTCGTGGTCTCGCGTAAGTTTGACTGAATGGCCGCCTCAATGGGCAAAATAGCGTTTTTATCTTCAATGAAATCGCCAAGATGAGAGTCTTCCTCATCGCCAATTGGCGTCTCAAGAGAAATCGGTTCTTTGGCGATCTTTAAAACCTTGCGCACTTTCTCAAGCGGCATGGCAAGTTTTTCTGACAGCTCTTCTGGCGTTGGCTCTCTGCCAATTTCGTGAAGCATTTGGCGAGATGTGCGCACGATCTTATTGATCGTCTCAATCATATGCACAGGAATGCGAATTGTTCGGGCCTGATCAGCGATCGAACGCGTGATGGCCTGTCGGATCCACCAAGTGGCGTAAGTTGAAAACTTATAGCCCCGGCGATACTCGAATTTATCAACTGCCTTCATCAAGCCAATGTTGCCTTCTTGAATAAGATCCAAGAACTTCAAGCCACGATTGGTGTATTTCTTCGCAATAGAAATAACGAGACGCAGATTTGCCTCGACCATTTCTTTCTTTGCCTGGCGCGCTTCTCGCTCGCCTTTTTGAACCATATGCACAATTTTACGGAACTCAGAGATCTCGAGACCTGTTTCGGTCGCAAGCGCATGAATTTCTGTGCGGAGATCGCGGATATTGTCTTTCTCGATAGAGACAAACTCTTTCCAACCCCGAGAGCCAAGCTTGGCGACGCGCATTACCCATTTTGGATCAAGCTCGGAACCATGGAATTTATCAATAAAATCCTCGCGCGCGACGCCATGACTGTCAGCAAGACGAAGTAATTTAAGCTCAAAACCAATCAATCGTTTATTAATGTCGTAGAGCTGCTCGACGAGCGCCTCAATACGATTCTGATTGAGCGAGAGAGATTTGACGTCTGCAACGATTTCTTTCTTGAGCGTTTTGTATTTGCGCTCCTGCGCCGGCGTTAGGCTCTCATTTTTGAGTTTGTTCTCAACATTTTGGTCCTGCAACCGTCGCAATTTTTTATAGGCGTCTGCAACGCGCGCAAAAGTCTCCAATACTTTTGGCTTGAGCTCAGCTTCCATGGCGGAAAGCGACACGGAGTTTTCCATGTCGTCATCATCGTCAAAGGACTCTTCTGGCGGCGGCTCTTCTTCGCCCAAGCCCGCTGGCGGTGTGCGTGGCGCCGTTGCAGGCGCCATTTCCACAGGCGCAGACACGGGGACAGGCGGGACCAGTCCTTCAAGACCCTCAGGAGGCTTCGCTGTAGCCTTGCCCTCAGGCCCTGCATAGGTCGCCTCGAGGTCGATAATATCACGCAGCAGAACTTTGCTGGTTTCTAATTCTTCCCGCCAGATAATGATGGCCTGAAATGTGAGCGGGCTCTCGCACAAGCCGGCAATCATTGCTTCGCGGCCGGCCTCAATGCGCTTGGCAATCGCTATTTCGCCCTCACGCGACAAAAGCTCGACAGAGCCCATCTCACGCAAATACATGCGCACAGGATCATCCGTGCGATCTGCTGGCTCCGATGTTCGCGTAGCGACAGCTGTCGTGCGTGCGCCTTCTACAAGTTCGCCACCCTCGGCTTCTTCTTCTTCGTTATTTTGCTCTTCGCCATCAGCCTCGTCAGGATCTTCGGCCTCTGAAACGGTAATCCCCATTTCAGAGAGCATAGCGTAGACGTCCTCGATCTGATCTGAAGACACCTCTTCAGACGGTAGCACGGCGTTGAGTTCAGCATAGGTGACGAAGCCGCGTTTTTTGGCGAGCTTGATCATTCGCTTGACAGCGGCGTCATTGAGATCGAGCAACGGACCATCAGCGGCTTCAACCGTTGAAGTAGCGTCGGTATCGATCTTTTCTTCGTCTTTCTTCGCCATCAAGAACTCCGGGCGCATGACCATAAATCATGCTCTAGAGCATGAACGGCCGGCGCATTATTATTTTCCACTGTCAGGACCCTGTGGCCCCAACATTTTATATCGCGAAGGCGTCAATGAGACCTTCACATCGTCGATTCGGCCCAACATCGCTGCGGGAGATTAATGTCCCGCTAACCAGATTGACAGCAGCGGCCAGCTATAGCGTGCGCGTCGGTCGACCAGAAAGAGCCCCAAAGCCCTCCAAGGCCGCTTCTGCGCCCTCCAGCGCTGACAGTTGCGTCTGAATGTCCCTAAGTCGCGCGGTATCCCGCTCATTCGGTTCCTGAGCGAGCCGGCTCTCGACCTCGCGAAGCTCTCTATTTAACGCCCGCGCACGACGATGCAAGACTAAAGCCTGTCGCAGGCTCTCAGCAGCGTCTTCTAAAGCCGCATCTGGACGCACGCTCCACAGCGTCGCATGGGCCGCCATGCCGCTAAGACGCCCCAGCGCGCTTGTAAGTCCTTTATTTTCAATGAAATGCGTGAGCGATCCGCGGCTCTCTTCATCTGCCTCCGCCCAACGCACCATCGCGTCGCGCAAAGAGACGGCTTCTGGCGTCGTTAGTTCGAGCGCGGCAATATCGTCAATGTGCTGACTCAAAAGGGCAGGATGGTTCATTAATATCAGTAAAATCAGCCCTTCACGCGCAGACATCACCGGCTTGACCCCGCGAAATAATGCGGAATTGGCAAGCGCCGCCCCCACCCGGACGCTTCCCTGCCCAGCCTCTGAGACCGCGCCATAAGCGCGACGACGCGGAAAAAACTTACCGTTATTTTTTTCACGACCGCCAAAACTCCGCACGTCGCCACGACCAAAAAGCTGACCGAGCCTGTGCGTAAGTTCTTGCTGATAGTGTCGCCGCAGCGTCTCATCTTGGATTTGCGCGACAACGTCACGCAACCGCCGCTCCAAGCCAGCGCGACGTTCCGGCGTATCAAGCACTGCATTATCCACTTCGCGCATCCATAAAAGATCAACGAGAGGCAGCGGCGCATTTAACGCTTGGCGTAAGGCGCTCGGACCGCCGGCGCGCAATAATTCATCGGGATCCATCCCATCGGGAAGCAAAACAAATCTCAGCGTGCGCCCCGCCCCAAGCAAGGGCAAGGCAGTGTCGATCGCGCGGAAAGCGGCTTTTAATCCAGCCTTATCGCCATCAAAACAAAGTACAGGCTCTTCGGCCATTTTCCACAGCAGTCCGCATTGCTCGCTGGTCAACGCCGTGCCGAGTGGCGCAACAACATGTGATACGCCGGCGAGTGTCATCGCAATGACGTCGACATAGCCCTCAACGGCAAAAACAGTTCCTGCCTCATGTGCGCTTTTGCGTGCTTGGTGAAGATTGTAGAGCGTTGCGCCTTTGTGAAAGAGTTCTGTTTCAGGCGAATTGAGATATTTTGCCTGCGCTTGCGCATCCATTGCGCGACCGCCAAAGGCGATCACTCTGCCGGCGCGATCACAAATTGGAAACATGATACGACTACGAAAGCGATCAAAGGGGACAGCGATATCGTCTCCATGGATCAAAAGCCCCGCCTCAATCATCAGCTCAGGCGTTACATTCTTTGCCGCCAAGTGATCGCGCAGCGCATGGCGCTCAGACGAGGCAAAACCAAGTCTAAATTGCATGCGCGCATCTTTTGAAATTTGGCGGCGATCAAGATAGGCGCGCGCCTCACGACCCGATACGCTTGAAAGCTGTTTTTCAAAAAAAACGCAGGCCCATTCCAGCACGTCTTCGAGGCTTGCCCGCCTTTCTTCAGCAACGCGCTGTGCGGGCGTCTCAACCGGCATGGGCAGACCGGCTAAATTGGCAAGGCGCTCGACGGCTTCGGGAAAGGAAAGCCCTTCCGTCTCCATAAGAAACGTAAATCCATCGCCATGTTTGCCAGACGAGAAGTCATGAAAAAAACCCTTCTGATCATTGACATAGAAGGACGGCGTTTTTTCTGAATTAAAAGGCGACAGCCCCCGCCACTCTCGGCCTTGTTTAGATAATTTCACCTTCTTGCGCACAACGTCAGAGACTGGCACCCGTGCGCGGATCTCATCAAGGAAGGAAGGTGAAAATCGCATATGTCGCCTACACTCGCCTAAAAAACTGGCCATAGCTCAGAATAAATGTCGCAGAACACCCTTATCTTTACGCGAAAGCGCCTGAGCCTCCTCATCAATATTCTGGCAGAGGCCAATTGTATCTGCAAAAAAACTTATCTGACTGACAGCCTTATCATAAAAGCTGAGCCAAAGGCCCGCGGCTTGCCGGCTGGCTGCGCCTTTGGCATGTTGTCGCCAATAAATATAGGGAGTGATATTTCATGAGCGGGTTTTGGAAGCGCCTGGCAGTGGTTCTTTTATTGGGTTTTGGCCTCATCGGCCCAGTCCTCGCGCACACGCCAGATATTTCTACCGGAAAAATTAAGCCGCAAGCGAAAGATATTTATCTTGTTGATATTGGCTTCCTGGCAACGGATCTTGAAAAAATGTTTCAAGCCAGCATGGCTGAGCGCATGAGCGCCGATCTCTCAGCCCCAGGCGTCTTGGAAGCTGAAATCGGAAAATTTGTCGCCAAACGCGTCGCCATGCGCAATGAAACCGGACGCGCATGCCTCACAACAATTGAACATTCTGGCGAAGATCCAACCAACCAAGACAGCGCGCTTGTTGTCTTACGCTTTGATTGCCTCGGCGCGCCAGGGAACGCCTTCTACGACGCAACAAAGTTACTTGCAGCACAAGGGTCAAAGGGAAAACATCTTGTAACGCTGATGGGCACACCCAATGCTGGCGAGACTATGCTGTATCCAACAGACCCCATGCTTGATCTCTCCAAACCAATGGAGACGACGGCGCAACTTATGTGGAAATTTCTGCAAGCTGGCGTCGAGCATATTGTTACAGGATATGACCATCTTTGCTTTCTCTTAGCGCTCATCCTTTGGGCGCATGGGGTATGGCCGGTAATAAAAATCGTCACCGCCTTCACGCTCTCGCATTCAATTACGCTGTCACTTGCCGCGCTCAATATTTTCACACTGCCGTCAAATATTACAGAAGCCTTGATCGCCGCCTCTATTATTTTTGTCGCGGCTGAAAATTTCTTTTCAAAAAACATTGAGAAACGCTGGCGAACAACATTTCTCTTTGGCTTCATTCACGGTTTTGGTTTCGCGAGCGCGCTGACGGAAATGGGCGTTCCGCAAAATAATGTTGTGCCTGCATTAGCGGCCTTTAACATAGGCGTAGAAGCTGGCCAGCTTGCGATTGTTCTCGCGGTTGTGCCCATTCTGCTTTATGTGGACCGCCACACCAACGGCGCGCGTCACGCAAAATTTGTTTATGGCGCCTCGACGCTGATTGGTCTGTTTGGCGTCTATTGGTTACTTGAGCGTATCGGCGTCTTGCCTGGCGTCACGGGTTAGCTTTTCACGCGCACGTAATCTCCCGGCGCATCACAAAGCGGCGTGAGCTTACCATCCCCGGGCTGTCGCGCAGGCACCTTTTGTGGGGCCTGCGCTGTCACCCACTGGAACCAATGCGGCCACCAGGAGCCTTTGGTTTCTTTGGCGCCAGCCACCCATTTATCATATTCGCCAACAACGGGACCATTTGTCCAATATTGGTATTTATCCTTAGACGGCGGATTGATCACGCCAGCAATATGACCCGCGCCGCCTAAAACAAATGTCACATCGCCGCCATAAAGCTTGGCGCCACGGAACACAGATGGCGCAGGAGCAATATGATCTTCTCTTGTCGCGAGTTCATAGATAGGAATTTTCACATTATTGAGGTTGAGTTTGACGCCATCAATGACCATTTCGCCGCGAGCGAGACGATTTTCGACATAGCAGCTCCGCGTATAGAAAGAATGATTAGCTCTTGGGATGCGCGTGCAATCTGAATTCCATGCGAGCAGGTCAAACGCCGCTGGCTCAACGCCCTTCATGTAATTATCAACTACATAGGTCCAAATCAGTTCATTCGGTCGAAGCATATTAAATGCGTTGGCCATTTTGACGCCATCAAGATAGCCCGTTTTCGCCATGCCTTCATCCATTGCGGCAAGACGCTCTTCATCAAAGAAAATCTGCAATTCGCCAGCGTTTGAAAAATCTACTTGCGTGGCAAAGAAGGTGACACTGTCAATGCGATCATCCCCGGTCGCCGCCATATAGGCAAGCGTTGTCGCCAATAATGTTCCGCCAACACAATAACCTGCGACTGTCGCCTTGCGCTCTCCAGTCGCCTGCTCAATAACATCAAGGGCTGTCAGTATGCCCTCGTGCATATAGGCTTCAAATCCTTTTTCAGCTTTGCTCTCATCAGGATTGACCCAAGAAATAATAAAAACTGTCAGCCCTTGCGCAACTGCCCAGCGCACAAAACTTTTCTCACTATTGAGATCAAGCACATAAAATTTATTGATCCATGGCGGCGTGATCAACAGTGGTCGCGCATAGACATCAGAAGTTGTCGGCGCGTATTGGATCAACTCCATGACATCGTTGCGCCACACAACTTTTCCTGGCGTATTGGCCATATTCACGCCAAGTTTAAATTTATCTTCATCTGTCTGTCGAATTTTCAGCATGCCATGACCAGCTGAAATATCTTCAACAAGCATCCTAAACCCACGCACGAGGTTTTCGCCCTTTGCCTCAACCGTTGCGCGTAAAAGCTCTGGATTGGTTGGCACAAAATTGGATGGCGAGACTGCACTGGAAATCAGTCTTGTATAGAAGGCTGCCTTTACCCGCGTTTGAGCGTCCAAGCCTTCTGTTTTATCAATTAGATCCCCCGCCCAGCGTGACGTGAAGAGATAAGATTGGCGCAACCAATCAAAAAAAGGATTTTCCTGCCACTCAGGCGAAGCAAAACGCTTGTCGCCAACATCAGCAATCACGAGCGGCGGCGTTTCCTCTCCTGAGTAGCGTAGCAGAGTTTGCTGCCAAATATCAGCAAGACCGCGATAAAGATGCGCCTGCTCGACCGCGGCGCGCTCTGGCTTGGAGAGCCAATATTCTGCAACAAAGCCTAGTGTTTTCGTTGCATCTGCAACACTCGCCGCAAGCTCACTGCGCGCCTCGCCGCCATCAACGCCGCCAAGCGCCACAGCAAGCGCTTTACGCCCTTGATCAACAAGTTCAGCCATATTTTCGGCGATCGCGCTGAATTCTGCGCTACCAAGATTTGGAGCTGGTGTTTCTTTTGATTGCTTAGGCGGCGTATTTTTTTCTGACGTCTCAGGCGGCTCTTTTTTAGCCGCGACGACCTTAGGCAAAGCGCTCTTGGGCAAAATCTTCTTCTGTATCGTTTTTTTGGTCTGTTGCTTGCCTGACGCCGGTGCAGTTTCGAGCGCAGAGTCAGAGACGACATGAGCCACTGATGCAGACTGAGACGCTGGAGGCTTCTTCGTGACAGACGCCTGCTTTGGGCTTTTCTTCGCAGGTGACTTTTTAATCTTCTTATTTTCTTTGGCGTCCTGATCTACGTCCATGTTTGTCCCTATTCTCCAGCCTCAGCCCGTCAAAGCCAAGGCGCGCGCTCGCGCCCAGTCTACGCCGAATTTGTCGGAGACGTCATAACTTACGCATATTAAACTCAAGTGTAACAACTGACGCAATATGCACACGCGCCGGCTGATTGCTTATTCATGAGCAATATGAGGCATTTATGACGCATACGGGGAAAATTGCGTGATACGAGGCAAGATGTCGCGCCTGTCTTAAAACGCGCCTTTCGAGTGCAATCCTAACGTCTTCTCTACAGCTTATTTGAGTCGCAAAGCGCCATGCCATGCGCTTTCGCAACTTGCGCAGACACGAGGCGGCCATTGGTAATTTCTAAGCCGTTACGCAAATGCACATCAGCCGCCACCGCCGCGCGCCAGCCTTTTTCAGCAAGCCTTACGATAACAGGAAGAGTCGCATTATTTAACGCAAGCGTTGAGGTGCGCGGCACAACGCCCGGCATGTTGGCGACACAATAATGAATAACATTATCGACAGTGTAGACAGGGTCTTTATGAGTCGTTGGGCGCGACGTCTCACAGCAGCCGCCCTGATCAATCGCAACATCAACGATGACAGAACCTGGCGCCATTTTCGTCAGCATGTCCCGCGTGATTAGGATCGGCGCTTTTGCGCCTGCAATCAGGGCGGCGCAAATAACAAGATCCGCCTCAGGAAGCAGCGACTGAATGGACTGATTTGTCGAGGCTACCGTTTGAATGCGCGCGCCAAATCGCGCCGCTACACGCCGTAGGGCGTCAATATTTCGATCGATGACGCTCACTCTCGCGCCCATGCCGAGGGCAATTTCTGTCGCCTGAACGCCAACACTGCCAGCGCCAAGCACGAGCACATGCGCAGACGGCACACCCGGGGCGCCCGCAAGCAACACGCCGCGCCCCCCATTTTCCTTTTCTAGGAAGCGCGCTCCCATTTGCGGCGCCAGTCGGCCGGCGATCTCAGACATTGGCGCAAGCAGCGGCAAACTTCCATCCGCAGCGCTCACAGTTTCATAGGCGATGCAATGCGCGCCGCTTGCAATTAATGAGGCGGTCAATTTAGCATCAGCGGCAAGATGAAGATAGGTAAAAAGAAGTTGATCCGGACGCAGCAATTTAATTTCTTCAGGCTGCGGCTCTTTCACCTTCACAATTATTTCTGACTGGGCGAAAATCTCGTGAGCTCTTTGCAAGATCCTTGCGCCACCAATCTCATATGCAGCGTCGTCAAAGCCTGCGCCAAGCCCTGCGCCTTGCTCAATCAAGACCTCATGCCCAAGCCGCGTGAGTTCAGAAACGCTATTTGGCGTCAGGCCTACGCGATATTCGTTATTTTTAATTTCTTTAGGCGCGCCAATTCGCATATGCCTCTCCCTAGCAATCACAAACTGATGTTTGAAGTGAGCACATTCTTATTGCATTCGTCTCCACAAAGCGTCACCATTTGACAGCTGACAAAGGTGAAACCCAATAACATCTGCAATATGTCCTCACTCACTTCGCGCTCAGCGAGCATAAAGTCGCACGACATTCAACATATTTCAAAGTCGAAACCACATATAACGAGAACGCAAGCATGACGCTTTTAAGAGATCTGACGCGTACGCTCTCAATAGATGAGTTGCAAGACGCGGCGCGTCAACAAATAGCGTTTCGTCGCGTTCTCAATCTGTGGCAATTAATTGGCATTGGACTTGGCGGCCTGATCGGCGTTGGCATCTTTGTTTTGACCGGCGTTGTCGCTGCAACACAAGCTGGCCCTGGCGTTGCGCTTTCTTTTATGATCGCCGGGATCGCAAGCGGCTGTGCAGCGCTTTCTTATGCAGAATTTGCAAGCCTCATTCCTGTTGCTGGAAGCGCCTATACTTACGCATATGCTGTCCTTGGCGAAGGCGCAGCCTGGATCATTGGTTGGGATCTGTTGCTTGAATATGCACTCGTTGTCGCTGTCGTTTCAATTGGCTGGTCTGCTTATTTACAATCTTTATTCTTGCAACTGGGCATAAAACTGCCTGTCTGGGCTTCAGGCGCGCCAGGAACAGGCTCGGGCCATATGATTGATTTATTCGCCGCCATCGGCGCAGTCAGCGTTTCAATTTTATTAAGCGTTAAGATTGAGTGGGGCGCAAGATTTAATGTAATTATGGTTGTTATAAAAATTGCAGCCGTGTTGCTCGTTATTATTGTCGGACTTCCCTTTATTCACCCTGAAAACTGGCATCCCTTCATGCCTTTTGGCTTTTCTGGCGTCACAGAAGGCGCTGCCGTCGTTTTTTTTGCCGTCTTTGGTTACGACACGCTCACAACAGCTGCTGAAGAATCACGCAATCCGCAAAGAGACTTACCGCGCGCCATTCTCATTTCTCTCGCCATTGCATTGACGCTCTACGTAATCATGGCGCTCGTCCTGACGGGCGTTGCACGATATGATACGCTAAATAATCCAGCGCCCGTGGCGACGGCTTTCGCATCACTTGGACTTCCCTGGATCGCATTGATTGTCTCCCTGGCAGCCGTTGTTGGCATTGCAAGCGTTATGCTGGCTTTTCTCATGGCCTGCGCGCGCATATGGTTCGCTATGAGCAGAGACGGCCTGCTGCCAGAATGGTTTGCGCATACCCACCCACGCTTTAAATCACCCTATCGCCCAACGCTTATTGCTGGCGCGCTGACAGCCGTCATCGCCGCCTTCTATCCAATTCGGGATGTGGCGGAATTAGTGAATATTGGCACGCTGTCTGCTTTTGTGGTCATATGCCTTGCCGTTATCGTGCTGAGATATGCCAAGAACGACTTGAGAGCGCGCTTCCGCACGCCGCTCATGCCTGTGACGCCACTTCTTGGCGCCTGCTTCTCATTGTGGCTCCTCTCACGCCTGCCTGTTATAGCCTGGGAGCGCTTCTTCATTTGGATGGCGTTGGGTATCGCTATCTATCTTTTGTACGGTCGCGCGCATAGCCGTCTGAACAAATAATAAAATCAAGGTTCGATGTATTGCTTGCGCTTCCATCTCAAGGGCGAACAATGTTATCTCTTGATGCACGTCTCGAATAAAAAATTTCTGGAGAAATCATCTTGACGCTATCGCCATTAAAAGCCAGCGCGTATCTTTTTAAGATCATCATCCCCCTTATCTTCTTTGTTGTATTTTACGGCGACACGTCGGCTGCCATGGCGCAAAACGCCGTAAAAGAAAAATTTGGAGCCTGGGAATATCGCTGTGAAACGGTGCCAGGCGAGCCGGGCGAACAATGCCTTCTTGCGCAAACTGTTCACGCAGAGGACAGAGCGAACTCATCAATTGGCGTTATTATTTTAAGACCCAAAGGCGCTAAAGACGGCATTTTCCGCGTTGTGGCTCCGCTTAGCGTCTTTCTCATTAATGGCGTTAGTCTAAAAATCGATCAAACTGACATTGGTCGCAATGCATTCTTTAGATGCTTCCCAACTGGATGCCTTTCCGATGCAACACTCGATGACAAACTTCTGGAGCAGCTGAAGAACGGAAAAATTGCAACACTCGTGATTTATCTTTCACCATTTGAAGGCAATCGACATCTCGTCACATTAAATGGCTTACGCCAAGGCTATGAAAAACTGCGCTAATTCCAGACACAGGCGAGAGCGACTTTGATGCGCCGCGGGTCTGATGGCCCCATGAAACGACCCCTCGCGGCCAAGCTTTTGTCGCATTTCACTGAGGCAGCGCGTTAACAATCCGTTAACTATTTGAGTTTTCAATCGAATCGAAACGAATCAGCTGGATCGCAGTTGAGCCATATTCTGTTGCGATAAGGTGCGTGTTCAAAGGAAGGAAACTATGAAAAACCTCAACCATCACGTCACGATATCGTTTTTCGGCATCACCACTTTACTTTTGACCTGCTTCATCGCCGGCCGCGTTGCTGCGCTAATCTTAAGATAGGCTTGGGCTGAGCCCCCTCCTCTGCTTTCTAATTTTACATCTAGTAATCTGTTTTAATTAAATATTTTAAACCCAGCGGCGCGCTGTATAAATCCCCGACGCCACATCTCCTCAGCACGAGATTGAATCATAAGTTGCGCGTTGCGCTTTGCTGAATATGCTGTCACGCTCCCTTTTAGGGCCTCATCCTGAGTGACGGCGGGGAAAGATATAACTACAATATTTTCAAAGATTTAGATGCAAGATGACGATCCAGACGCGATAGCCGCTCGCTAGTCTTTATTGACCAGAACGAGAAGGCGTCGTTACTGGCTAAGGAAAGACTTCCCGCAACAAAACGTCTTATTGATCTTGGACCGCTGCCGCCGCGCGGCTTACGGCCTAAGTGGTGCGTCCGAATAATTCAGGCTGGAGAG
>Ga0208868_1000182_pt1 | contig 14083 bp, 15 predicted proteins | sample CryBogCBE23Oct07_FD_184583 | JGI IMG/M metagenome (GOLD analysis project Ga0208868, IMG submission 184583) | Freshwater microbial communities from Crystal Bog, Wisconsin, USA - CBE23Oct07 (SPAdes) (version 2) | ecosystem: Environmental > Aquatic > Freshwater > Lake | place: Crystal Bog... | reverse complement strand
CGTATTGAGCATGATTGAAGGCGTTGAGAAGTCTGGCGATGCAAGAGCATATGTCAAAGGAATTTTAGATCGCGGTGAGCGCCTTATGGGATTTGGTCACCGTGTTTATCGCGCTGAAGATCCACGCGCTCGCACACTTCGCCGTACAGCAAAAGAACTTGGCGCACCACGTTATGACGTTGCGCTCGCACTTGAGCAAGCTGCGCTCGCTGAATTACATGAACGCCATCCAGAGCGCGTACTAGAAACAAACGTTGAATTCTGGGCAGCGATTGTTCTAGATTTTGCGCAAATTCCAGCGCCGCTATTTACTTCAATGTTTACAGCAGCCCGTACAGCGGGTTGGTCGGCTCATATTCTTGAACAAAAGCGCACGTGTCGTTTGATTCGCCCATCCGCTCGCTATATCGGACCTGGTCCACGAAAGCCAAATGAAGTTAAAGGCTGGGATGAGTCTGTCCATCAGTTACACAACTGATTAACGACTGATTAACTACTGCCATGACAAGGCGAGCAATCTTCTGGTTTCGCCGAGATCTGCGCCTTGCTGATAATCCGGCGCTTCTTGCAGCAATTGAAGCAAGCGATGAGATTGTTCCGGTATTTATTTTGGATGAAAAACTCATCTCCCAAACTGGAACTAAAAGGCTTGCCTATTTAGCCGCCTCACTTCACAGTCTTGATGAGTCACTTGGAAATAAATTACACGTGATGGTGGGAGATCAAGTAGAAGTTCTGAGCGATCTCAAGAAACGCTACGGAGCCACAGAGGTTCACATCTCCCAGGAGTATGAGCCGTATGGCGTTGCGCGAGATGCTCGAATTGAAAAAGCTGGAATTGAATTAACCAGAACAGGTAGTCCTTACGCTGTTGCCCCAGGGCGAGTTCGCAAGCCAGACGGAACGAACTACCGCGTGTACACACCATTCTATAAAGGCTGGGTCATGCACGGGTGGAGAGAACCTGCAGCAACACCAAAAAATATTGCAGCAGTTCAACCACAGGAAAGTGATCGCAACTTTCCTACGTGGAAATTACCAGAGGGCGCAGTAATTACTCCTGCTGGAGAAAAATCTGCACTTGAAAGGTGGAAATACTTTAAGAAGACCGCGCTAGATACTTATGATGTTGGTAGGAATCTTGCTGGAATAGATGGCACCAGCAAAATGAGCGCGCATCTAAAGTGGGGAGAGATTCATCCTCGTACGCTTCTTGCTGAACTTAATGGGACTAAAGCCCATGAAACCTTTCAAAAAGAAATTGCCTGGAGAGAGTTTTATGCAGACATTCTCCATCACAACCCACATACCGAATCCGATTACTACGCAGAGCGTTTTGCCAAGATGCGTTATGACAAGCCGGGGAAGAAGCTCGATGCTTGGAAGGAAGGCAAGACTGGCTATCCATTTGTCGATGCTGCCATGCGTCAGCTCTTGCATGAAGGCTGGATGCACAATCGCACCCGCATGGTTGTTGCTTCATTTTTAGTAAAAGATCTACATTTTGAATGGCAACATGGTGCTGATTTCTTTATGGAACATCTTGTTGATTTTGATGTCGCATCAAACGCACATGGATGGCAATGGACTGCGGGATGTGGCACGGATGCATCTCCTTACTACCGTGTCTTTAATCCGATTGAGCAGGGAAAGCGTTTTGATGAGAATGGTGATTACATTCGCAAATATGTTCCTGAGCTAGCGCATTTATCAGCCCCAGATATCCATGAACCGTGGAACGTATTGGATGGCTATTTACACGATTATCCAGAGCGAATTGTTGATCATGCACTCGAGCGTCTTGAGTCACTCGCCAGACTAGAGGAAATTAAGCCAGACTAAATAAGTTCTTCAGATTTCCAGAGAGCAACACCGCCACCAGAATTCTTTGCCTGATACATAGCAATATCAGCCCTTCGCATCAGATCTGCTTTTCCGTCATTAATCACTCGCCCGATACTCACATCAACGCTGATGCTAGATGTGCCAATATGGAAGGGGTAACTCAGAGATGAACGCAACGCGAGTGCGATATCTAAGCCAGCTTGCGCTCCCCCATGAACAATCACACCAAATTCATCACCGCCCAAGCGGGCAAGGAGAGCGTCTGCGGGAACAACGCGAGAGAACCTCACTGCAATATGTTGCAGTAGCTCGTCACCAACGCTGTGTCCCAATGTGTCATTCACTGATTTAAAACCATCAAGATCCATAAGAAGCAGCGTTCCATCAAGAGGTGTAAGTGCGTCGATCTCTGCAAGAAATCGCCGCCTATTGGCGAGTCCTGTGAGTTCATCAATACGCGCTAACTCTCGATCTTGTGATGCGCTGCGTGCTTCGCGCAGCGCAATACCCATTCTGATAAATGCAAGAGCAATTGTGATTATGGCCGGTATAAGTGCAAATGCTGGAAAAAAGCCACGTTGGACTGCGGCTGTAATAAGTACTGTTGAACTAAAGATTAAAGCGATAGTGGCAGCAATAGAGGTTATCCGATCGCTCATTTGAGCCTCACCACCTCTATGCCAGAGCGCTTCAGCCATGATCAGCAGACCTAGCAGCCAGCCATCATCAATAAGTGAAGCAAATGCATAACCCGTAGTGGCAGATTTCCACAGAAAAATAAGATCGGTTGCAGTGAAGATCGCAATTCCAAGAAGAAAAAGGAATGATCGAAGTACTTTTACTTGGAGTACAACAATCACAACTGCGATAGCAAGGAGAACAACATCTCCAACGGGATAGAGAATTGAGAGAAACACAGTTGCTTGACTTCCAACAAAGTGGAGCATGGCAGTTTTAAGAAAAAATGATGCGATAAGGCTAGACATACCAAAGGTAATAATGACGATATCAAGTAGCTCAAGTGCGCTGGGTTTATTGCGGGAAGTCAAAGCTCGTAGAAGTGCAAAAAGCACGAGCGGGTAGAAGAGCGAGTAAGTAATTTCAGATGCAGCAGGCCATATTTGAAATGCATAAAATGAATTCCATGTTGAGATAGATGAGCCCACACCCCAAATAACAAATGCCCACCCCAAGGCAATTACCGCAAGTTGGTCATTAAATAAAGGTGCGGAGAATGCAACGGCTGCAGCCAAAAATGCCACAGTATTAAAGAGGATCAGGTCTGCAAATGGTGATGGATTCTTAAACACTAGGCGAATTCCAAGGTGGAGAAGCAAGATCGAGATCGCGATAAGGCGCAGTTTTAGGTATCCTCGCTCTGTGCCTATGGCCATTACTTGAGGCTAACGGAAGGATTGATCAATGAAAGATACAAATATTTCTCGTCGCAGTGCGCTGTGTGGAGTGCTAGCGCTCTCATTAGGCCTTGGCGTTGATTTTCTTCCAGAAGCAGCGCAAGCAGCTGCCGGCATCACTCAACTTAAAAATGGAAAGATTCAAGTCACACTTGCTGCAAATAAGGCACTAGCAAAAGTTGGAGGATCAGTCATTCTTAATCTCAATGACGGTTCACAACTTGGAATTGTTCGTACAGCCGCAGGTGTTAAGGGATTCTCTGCTTTAAATCTCTCATGCCCTCATAATTTTGCATTGGTCAATGAAGTAGGGGGTAAGTGGGTCTGTCCTGCCCATGGCTCTGTATTTGCGTTAAACGGAAAACTTCTTCAAGGTCCTGCAAGGCAAGGGTTAAGTTCTATCCCAGTGGCTGCAACAGCTACTACTCTGACTATTGGCTAAGTGAGCCAAGTAAGTCCCAGTAGCTCAGTGGATAGAGCAACCGCCTCCTAAGCGGTAGGTCGCCGGTTCAACTCCGGCCTGGGACACAAAATAGTGTTAAAGAATTACGGTGCGCTGTCCAACAATAAATATGCGGTCTTGTGCAAACAATTTAACAGCTCGTGAAAGAACTCGGCGCTCAATATCGCGTCCAATAGCAATCAGATCATCAGGAGTTGCGCTGTGGGTAACGTGAGCGACATCTTGTTCAATGATGGGACCTTCATCAAGATCTGAAGTAACAAAGTGCGCTGTTGCCCCGATAATCTTCACACCGCGCTCATGCGCTTGGTGATAAGGCTTAGCCCCTTTAAAACCTGGCAAAAAGGAATGGTGGATGTTAATAATTGCGCCATTCATCTTTTGACAGAATTCTGGCGACAGGATCTGCATGTAACGGGCGAGTACTACAAAATCAATGGCCTCAGATTTTACAAGCTCAAGGATCTTCGACTCGGCGGCTTTTTTATCTTCTCCAAGATAGATAAATGGAAGACCATGTGATTCAACCAAAGAACGTAAATCTTCATGGTTTGAAAGAACTGCTGGGATTTCAATAGGAAGCTCCCCCAGCTCTTGAAGATAAAGAATATCGCGCAGGCAGTGACTTTCTTTTGTCACAAGTACCAGAGCCCGTTTCTTAGTAGAGGTTTGGCGAATATGAAGAGTTGGGCTCAGATGGGAGAGTCCGTCGGTAATTGCTTTGTTTGCATCTGCAAGAGAGCCTGAAGTTTAAAATCGCGTGAGCATCACAAAAATGCCCGTAGCAGTATCTGTAAATTGCTGGTTCTCAATAATGTTGCCAGCGCAAGCCAAGACTGCAGTAGTCATGGAGTGCACGATGCCTGGCTGATCTTTGCACTGCAGGCTGACGATGAGATCCATAAGGGAATTCTATTGCAGGTAGACTTATGGCATGAGCGAGTTCATCCCGAGCAAGACTTCTGAGGAATCGCGGGAAGATGCTGCTGAAATCCAAGCGGCGAAGGATCGAGATGCTCAAATTGCTGCGGATAAACCGCCACATCACGAATAGATTTTATTTATTCACTTTTTGTAGGTTTTGGAGCGGGGGCAGCCGCAGGTTTTGGAGTCTCAGTTTTTGGGGTAGTAGTTTTTGCAGTGCGCGAATCAGTTTTATAGAAACCTGAGCCCTTGAAAACTACTCCCACATTTGAATAAACCTTACGAACCTCACCCTTACATTCTGGGCATTCGGTGATCGCTGCGTCAGAGAAGGACTGAACTGCCTCAAACTCATGGCCACAAGCCGAGCAGGCGTATTCATAGGTTGGCATAGGAGTAAGTGTAAAGAAGTGAGAGGATTAGCTCTAATCGAGGAGATGAGGGAGTGAGTTCGTGCGTGTGAGAATGGGAATTGCAGCAGTAGCGATTGCAGCTTTGTCACAGATTGGCTTCATGCCAAGCGCTCTAGCAAATTCACTCGTTTCAACTTCCCCAGCAGTTGGCGCTGTCCTAAGCGTTGCCCCTAACGCTGTTTCGGTTACGTCAGCTGTGGCGCTTCTTACTGATGGAAATAGCATTTCAGTAACTGATCCAACTGGTAAACAAGTAGATGATGGTTCGCTCACGATTAGTGACACCACAGCAGTTATTGGAGTTAAGCCACTTAATGCAAGTGGAATTTACACAGTGAATTACACACTGCTCAGTGCGACAGATGCACCACTTACCGGCTCATTCACATTCTTATTTAACGGTCCTCCTTCAATTTCATCACCGAGTACCTCAGCTGCGCCAACGCCCATGCAAACTTTGGCTTCAAAGCCAGCTGCATCAAACTCTTCTACAAACCTTTTCGTCCTCATTTTGCTTGCGGCAGGCATCCTCGTCGGTTTGTTCTTGATTTGGTATGCACGGCTGATTTGGAATGACTCAAAGAAATCACGTAAGCCAAAGGCTGCACCTACGCGTGTGGCTAAGCGCAGCAGCAAGTAACTCCATTGATTCAACATCACTTTTTAACTGAACAAGTAAGTCATGGGCATGTATTAACGTCAAATTCTTTCGTAGGGACTCTTATTCCTATCGTGAAAGATTTGAATCTGGTTGCGATCATTCTTGCGATTGGACTTCTCTATGCTGCAGGATTTCTTGTCACAGAGGTAAAGGGAGTTCTGACTGCTGAAGGTATACGCCTTCGAAATCTTGCTCGCTTTGTAACTCTGGTCTGGTTTGTGACTGTATTCGGAGGAATATTTACGGAAGTCGCAAACTTGTTGGGTCTTGGATTCCTTGATGCATTTAATGCAAGCGTGCTTCGATCGTTTATGTTCCAAACTTCACTAGGACGTGATTTCCTCTTTCAAATATTGATGGGCTTTATTGTGCTCATTTCATTGGGAAGAGTGAAAAAGGTTGGCGGAATTTATTTAGCACTACTTTTCACACTCCTTGCCCTGATCATCCCTATCTTCCACTCACATGCAAGTAGCGCGGGAAACCACGGACTTGCTATAGGTGCGCTCATTTTCCATGTGCTCTTTGTTTCACTCTGGGTTGGTGGCGTTATTGGGTTAATAGCAATTGCCCCACATGAGCGCGAACGATCAGTTACTCGGTTTAGTTCACTGGCTCTGTGGTGTGCGATTATTGTGGGTGCCAGTGGGGTAATAAGTGCATGGACCAGATTGAACTTTCTATCAGCTTGGAATTCACTTTTTGGAGTTTTGGTGGGCGTTAAGATCGCGCTTTTTGTCGTACTTGTATTTATCGGAAGTAAGCATCGTAAATATATTATGAATAAGCTCACTGGTTCCCAGCAATTATTTAGACTTCTTGTCAATGAATCTCTCATCATGATTGAAACAGTTTGCATTGGCGGCTTGCTCTCCACCACCGCCCCGCCCATTTCACAGGCCGGCCTGAAGCTAGAAAGTGATCAAGTACTTTCTATTACTGGCATTTCAATGCCAGATGCTCCAAATTTATGGAGAGTACTTAGTGCATATGTGCCAGATGCAACGATTATTGGAGTACTGCTTCTTATGACAGCGCTATATGTGAAAGGCGTACTTGTACTCAGCAAACGTGGTGATAAATGGCCAGTGGGGCGCACAGTGGCATTTGCTCTAGGTGTTGCAGGTGTTGATTTTGCAACGAGCGGTGGTTTAGGTGTGTACGCGCACTTTGCATTTTCTTACCACATGGTTGCGCACATGGTTTTGGGAATGATTGCTCCAATTGGTTTTGTGCTGAGCGCTCCTATTACTTTGGCGCTTCGTACTCTTCCGCAAGGTCGCACAGAAAATGAGCGAGGAATCAGGGGAACACTAATCGCTCTAATTCACTCTAGATATATGACGATTTTGACTAACCCAATTGTTGCTCTGGCAATTTTTGATGGCTCTCTCTTTGCGCTGTATTTGACTCCACTTTTTGGCTCACTGATGAAAAGCCATAGTGGACATCTATTTATGGATCTACACTTTTTACTTGCGGGCTACCTGTTCTTTTATGTCATTATCGGAATAGATCCAAACCCTCGCAAAATTCCACATATCGTGAGGATCATTATTCTCTTTGCTGCGATGAGCATTCATGCATTCTTCTCAATTACTTTGCTCTCTACATCAACTCTGATTGATGGGGGATATTTCACCTCTCTTCACACTCCGTGGATTACAAATCTCTTAACCGATCAGCACACAGGTGGGGCGCTGGGTTGGGCTATGGGAGAGATTCCTATTTTGATTGCGCTTATTGCAACGTTTATTCAATGGGTAAAAGATGACACCAGAGAATCTAAACGTACTGATCGTGCTTCAGATCGGGCAGCTGCAATGGGCGAAGAAGACGAATTATCTAAATACAACAAGTATTTGGCCGAGCTCAACCGCAGGGATGAGCGCTAGAAACGAACAATGATCGTAGGAGTAGCGGCGGCGCTTACTTTCTTATCGTGTGCCTCATGCGGAAGGTTTTCACTGACTAATTCATGACCGTAGATCATCGCAACGCTCCATACATTAAACGCAGAGAGTTCTGATAGTGCGCGGTCATAAGAGCCGCCACCTTGTCCCAAACGATTACCTGCGCGATCAACTGCGAGTGCAGGCACTACCGCTACATCAATGATCGATAGATCACTGATCGCTGGTCCCACTGGATCCATGATTTTTCCACGCTTTTCTAAAATACTGCTGGCGCCGTTCCACTCAATCCATTCAAGTCCATTATCGGCAGCAACTCTGGGCAGAAGAACCCTCTTGCCACTATTTATTAATGTCAGATTGAGATCTTTGGTCTCTGGCTCTAAGTCATAAGAGATGTATGAAGCAATTACTTGAGCTCTTTGAATCTCAGCGCAGTTAGCAATATGCAGCCATGTGCTGGGGATGTAACTCTGCTCACGTTCTTTTCGAAATTCTAAGCGCAGCTCTCTCTTCTGCTCTGCTTCCATGGGATTACCTTAGGGAAGAAGTAGGGTTTGGTTGTGGATTTAGAAGCGAATTTATCGGTGATCAGCGTGAAAGAGATGCTCGCTCAACTTCTTGAGATCTCATCTCCGCTTACTCCTTTCGATATGCCCTTGCTAGATGCTCATGGCGCAACACTTGCTGAAGATATTTATGCAGGAGAGCGTCTAGTGCTTCGCAAAGGTTCTCGTATTCGCTCTACTCAAATTGGCTTAGCAGCATCAATTGGTTTAGCGAGCTTGCCAACACAGCCACATCCACGTGTAGTAGTTATTTCAGCAGGTGATGACCTCGTTGAACCAGGTCAAAAACTTGAAACTGAACAGGATGAATTTGAGACTAATTCATGGATGCTTTCAACTGCAGTGAAAGAAGCTGGGGCAGTGGGTTATCGTGTTCACGCTATTCCTGAAAACCATGCGCAACTCAAGGATGTCATTGAAGACCAATTAGTGAGAGCAGATCTGATTGTTATTAGTGGAGAGAGCCGTGATGGCTCATTTGATTTGATCGAATCTGTACTTCGAGAACTAGGCGACATCACCAGTGTTACACCCGGAATTGAAGGAACATCGAGTCATAGCTTTGGAACTATTGGACCAGACAAGGTGCCCGTTATTACATTGCCGGGAGAGCCAATCGCCGCATTTTTGTCTTGTTAGGTATTTGTTCGCCCCATGATCAGAAAAATGCTTGGAGTTTCAAATATCTTCCGCCCAACCATGAAAGCCAAAATAACAGCAGATGTTCAATCGGCAGTTGGAGTTACTTCATTTGTTCGAGCCACTGTAGAAAGTGATTCAAGTGGAAGTAGTGTCACGCCACTTTCTGACCAGGCTGAACTCTTTACGCTCTCCGATGCCCAAGCCCTGATTGCCATTCATGCTGATTCTCCTGGCGCTCTTAAAGGAGAGAGTGTGGAAATAATGGTTCTAGACCGTAGTAATTAGAATTTATTTAACTAGTATTTATTCATGGACGTAAGATGGCCGGTAAAAATCACTGATGGCGAACTTACGCTGCAGCCGATTAGGCGCCGAGATCAAAAGAGATGGTCTGATGTTCGTCGTATAAATAACGAATGGCTTGGTCCATGGGAGGCAACACGTCCAAAGGTTGATAGTGAAGGGCCTCTTCCAACATTTGCCCAGATGGTTCGTCACTACAACCGCGAAGGAAAAGAACTTCGCCAGCTCGCTCTTGCAATATGGATCCGCGAAGAGGGAAAAAATAAATTTATTGGGCAGATCACTATGGGAGGAATTGTTTTTGGTGCCTATAGGGGAGCCCATATCGGTTATTGGATTGATCAGCGCTATGCCAATCGGGGTTATGCAACCCGGGCTGTTAAAACCCTCACCCAATTTGGATTCAATGAATTGCTCTTGCACCGTATCGAGATCAGCATGAGGCCTGAGAATCTGGCATCGAAAAAAGTAGCTGAAAAAAGTGGCTATAAATTCGAGGGAGTTCGTGAACGCTTCTTACATATTGATGGAGATTGGCGAGATCACCTGACCTTTGTTGCCGAAAACCCTAAAAATTTAAATTAGGACATAGCGCCCAAATCCACGTTTTTACCCCTGACTACGTTTATCGTTACATTCCATGGCGTCGGGTCTTATCTATCTCATCATCCTAGGCATGTGGGGTGCTTACTTTCTCCCGCGCTGGTTGACCCACCATGACGCATCAACAGGCCGGGCTACTGAGAGATATAAAAGTGCAATGAAGGTTGTTGCTTCAACTCCTAATATTCCAGAGCCAATTGATCCTGATAAAAGAAGAAAAACCTTGCTAGTAAGGCGAGTAATTTTTGGAATACTTTTTATTGCATTTGCTTCAACAGCAGGCGCGGTAGTTACAGGAGTAATTACTACATCAATACTTTTAATTCCGACAACAGCTTTTGCAATTTATTTAATTAATGTCAGGCGCCAAGTTGTCGCAGCTCAGCTGAAAGTCAAGAGACTGCGGGCGCTTCAAACAATTACGACCACTGAAATTAATCTTGATCCAACTGTTCGAATTTTACTCGGCCATGAAATTCCTGAGTCATCTCCTGAACATTGGATTCCACTTGCCGATAGACCTGACACGGCAGGCATCACAGTTATTCCAAAAGATCGCTCAGCAACACAGGGTGGTTGGTCACCAGTTGCAGTTCCTAAACCAACATATGCAACTGCTCCGAAAGCATTCACACCAAAGAGAATTATTGACCTTACAGTTCCAGGACATTGGAGCGCAGAACAAGAGCGTCAGCAAGTATTGGAAGTTGCAACAAGGGATGAACTCTTTGATCAAGAGCTTGCAGAGCAAGCGGCGCAAAAGCGGGATATTGCATCTAACGAATAATTAGATCCAAGAAGGCAGCCACATCAAGCTTGACCAGTGGCTATAAGAAATGATTCCGCCCGTGAAGAGCGGGAAGAAATAGAGGAAATTTAAGACAATCAGGGCAATAAATCCATAAGTCGCATAGCTGCGTATCTTTGGAATATTTCCACCTTCATCTGGTTCAAGAAACTTTGATAAAACAAAGACAATAATCAGAATTATGAAGGGTTCAAAAGCGATTGCATAGAAAGTAAATACCGTCCGCTTTTGCCAGGCAAACCATGGCAAGTAGCCCGCGCCAAGACTTAGCAAAAGCAAAATACTTGTGCGCTCTGTACGAGTAATCCAGTAACCAAATGTTATTGCGATGGCAATGACGCCTGCCCACCAGAGAAGAGGCGTACCAAGTGCAAGTACTTCCTGCGAACACGTTTTTGCTCCGCAACCAAGTGGCGTTTGGTAGAAAAACGATGTTGGCCGTCCCATGACAAGCCAACTCCACGGATTAGCTGAGTAGCCATGCGGAGTTACTAAGTGTGTATGAAAGTTAAGAATCTCTGAGTGGTAGTGCCACCACGAGCGAATTGCGCTAGGAATAAAGTCAAAGAAACCACCGCTATGTGTCTTAGCCCAATTTCTGTCATACCCTGATGAGTTAGAAAACCAGCCGACCCAGCTCGCTATGTAAACAAAGGCGGGAAGAAGTGCGTATTGAGCAAAACGTAGAGGTGCAATCTCTTTGATCCGATTATTTTTGTAATCGATATAAAGGACATAGAGGAGGTAAGCTGCAATGTAGTAGACGCCATTCCACTTTGTTGCCGCAGCCAGGCCAAGTGAAATTCCGACAAGAGTATGAGCGCCCCTGAGAAGAAAATAAAAACCGAGCAAGATAAAAAACATGAGGAAGATATCGAGTAGAGCTGTCCTAGACATGACAAGGTTCAAACCATCAGCGCACATCAAAATTGCAGCAGTCAGACTCAAGAAGTAGTTATGAAATAACTCTTTTGCTACATAATAAACAAGCACGATAGATGCCGTGCCAATGAGGGCCGCTGCAATGCGCCAGCCAAATTCATGATAACCGAGAAGTTTTATCCCTGCTGCGATCATCCACTTTCCGATAGGTGGGTGAACAATAAATTGAGCAAGATGAGTCTTGCCATCTATCTCAACGCCATGATGCAGAAGTGAATTCGCATTTTGTGCGTAGTAGACCTCATCAAAGACAAAGCCCTTTGGGTACTGCAAGTGCCAGAGCCTAAAGATCAAAGCGACAAGAGCAAGGCCACCTACGGTTAAGCGCTCATGAAGTTTGGTCACTACCAAAGCCTAAAGCCTGCGAGAATTAGCCAATGCTCATACTCGCCTGCGCCCCCCTGGGAAATCCAGGTGATGCAACAACGCGCTTACGCGAGGTCATTACAAGCGCAAAATTTATTGCCGCAGAAGATTCCAGAAAGCTCACTCGTCTGGCACATGACCTAGGAATCGTTTATACAGGCAAAGTAATCTCATACTTTGAAGGAAATGAAAGCGAACGTTTAGATCAGCTGACAGAAATTTTGGAGTCAGGTGAAGATCTCTTAGTTATCACGGATGCGGGAGCGCCCGGAGTTAGTGATCCTGGATATCGCTTAATAAGAGCAGCCATTGAAAAGAATATTGAGATAAAAGTTTTGCCAGGGCCATCTGCGCCCGTGACTGCGCTTCTCTTATCTGGAGCGCCTACAGATCGTTTCTGTTTTGAAGGTTTTACTCCGCGCACCTCGGGTACCCGCAAAGCTTGGTTTGAAGATTTAGCTGAAGAAGAGCGCACGATTATCTTCTTTGAAGCGCCTCACCGATTAAAGGAATCACTTGTCGATGCTTGCGAAGTATTTGGAGTAAATCGCTTGGGCGCTATCTGCCGAGAGATGACAAAGACATACGAAGAGACAATTCGAGGAACCTTAGGGGAGCTACTCGCATGGAGTACTGACCGAGAGATTTTGGGTGAGATCACGATCGTTCTACACGGCTTTGATGCCAGCACGAAGAGTTACAGCGGAGATGAATTGGTGAATTTGGTTCTAGAGCGAGAAAGTGCAGGCATGTCTCGCAAGGATGCGATAGGCATCGTTGCAAAGCAGTTGGATCTGCCTAAGCGCCAGGTATTTGATGCGCTCGTTGCTCATAAGAGTGCAGATAAGATCTGAGGATGAGTTCAGGAGCAGATTCCAAGGCGTTCTACTTAACGACGCCTATTTATTATGTGAATGATGCCCCTCATATCGGTCACGCCTATACAACTGTTGCAGGAGATGTTCTCACCCGCTGGCATAGACAGCGCGGAGAGGAAGTTTGGTTTCTCACAGGCACAGATGAGCATGGCGAAAAGGTATTAAACACAGCAAACGAAAATAATGTCTCACCCCAAGAGTGGTGTGACAAGCTGGTTGAAGATAAGTGGAAGCCAAACTGGCGCGCTTTAAATATTGCCAACGATGACTTTATTCGCACAACAGAACCTCGCCATATGGAGCGAGTGCAGAAGTTCATGCAACTACTTAAAGATAACGGTCATATTTATGCAGGAAAATTCGAGGGGCCTTATTGCGTAGGGTGTGAAGAATTTAAGTTACCTGGTGATTTAGATGACGGTAAGTGCAAGGTGCATGGCAAACCGGTCAAGATGCTCTCTGAAGATAACTGGTTCTTTAAGCTCAGTGCTTTCATTCCACAATTGCTCAAGCATTACAAAGATAATCCAGATGCCTGCCAACCGGAGAGTGCTCGTAATGAAGTTGTTGCCTTCCTTGAAGGTGGCGTGCGTGATCTTTCTATCTCTCGATCAACATTTGATTGGGGCATTCCAGTTCCTTGGGATACCGATCAAGTTATTTATGTCTGGTTTGACGCACTTCTCAATTACGCAACAGCAGTTGGTTTAGGCGATGATCCTGCCAGCGCTGGCGGTAAGAAATTTGCAAAGACATGGCCTGCTGATGTGCATTTAGTTGGTAAAGATATTTTGCGCTTCCACGCCGTGATCTGGCCTGCCATGCTTATGGCCGCTGGCCTACCAGTTCCTCGAAAAGTGTTTGCTCATGGTTGGCTCCTTGTTGGCGGAGAAAAAATGAGTAAATCAAAGCTCACTGGAATTGCTCCATCTGAAATCACCGATCACTTTGGCGTAGATGCATTCCGCTATTACTTCTTGCGCGCCATTCCCTTTGGTAGCGATGGATCGTTCTCTTGGGAAGATATGTCAGCTCGCTACACATCTGAGCTAGCAAACGACTTCGGTAATTTAGCTTCTCGCTTGATTGCAATGATTGAAAAGTACTGTGAGGGAGTTATCCCTGCAGTGGCAGAAGACAAAGGTCTTGCTTCGGCGCTAGCTTCGGCCTCTAGCAAAGCCGATGAAGCAATTTGCGCGCTAGATTTCCAGGGCGGAATTGGCGCGATCATGGAGTATTGCAAGAGAGTCAATGGATATGTAACTGAGAAAGAACCATGGGCAATGGCAAAAGATCCTGCCAATACCGCCGAGCTTAATAAAGTTTTATATAACACTG
>Ga0208868_1000175_pt1 | contig 14524 bp, 27 predicted proteins | sample CryBogCBE23Oct07_FD_184583 | JGI IMG/M metagenome (GOLD analysis project Ga0208868, IMG submission 184583) | Freshwater microbial communities from Crystal Bog, Wisconsin, USA - CBE23Oct07 (SPAdes) (version 2) | ecosystem: Environmental > Aquatic > Freshwater > Lake | place: Crystal Bog... | reverse complement strand
AGCGAAAGCAAGACGCTTGTTGGCCAAGGTTGGCGCTTTGCCAAGTGTAATCAGGGGCTCAACAATACGGCGCAACTCTTTTGCCTTAGGCAGAGTCGTTTTGATCGCTTCGTGAGTGAGCAATGCAACAGCCATGTTGCGGAACATAGCCAGACGATGACTGCTGGTGCGGTTTAACTTACGTAATCCATTACCGTGACGCATAATAACTTCCTTTAAATCTTGAATCGTTAAGGGCAATGCTTGCCCGAGGATTTTTGCCGGCTCTTCTATCAGTAAACTGCGGTCCGGTTGGTACTAATACAAAACTTATGGTCTTTCGAGACCCATTGGTGGCCAGTTCTCGAGCTTCATGCCCAAGGTCAAACCACGTGCAGCCAGGACTTCCTTGATCTCATTGAGTGACTTACGACCAAGATTAGGAGTCTTCAACAGCTCGTTCTCGCTACGCTGGATCAAATCACCGATGTAATAGATATTCTCGGCCTTCAGGCAATTAGCTGAGCGAACGGTCAACTCGAGATCATCGACAGGACGCAACAGCACTGGATCAACTTGTGGCGCACCGCGTGATGGCATCTCGTATGAATCGCCAGCACCTTCGAGTGCTGCGAAAACCGAAATCTGGTCCATCAGAATACGTGCGGACTGGCGCACAGCCTCTTCAGGAGAAATCACGCCGTTGGTTTCAACGTCGAGAATCAATTTATCCAAATCAGTACGCTGCTCAACGCGGGCACTTTCAACTGTGTAGCTAACGCGACGAACGGGACTGAAAGAAGCATCAAGGACGATGCGGCCGATTGTATGTGCACGATCATCGATTAGCGCACGAACATTACCAGGCACGTAGCCACGATTCTTCTCAACTTTAATCTGCATCTCAAGCTTGCCTGACTCAGTCAGGGTTGCGATCACATGATTGGGGTTGATGATTTCAACGTCGTGAGGCAATTCAATGTCAGAGGCCAATACTGCACCTGAACCTTGCTTGCGCAGAACCAAAGTCACTTCGTCGCGAGTGTGCAGCTTGAACACGACACCTTTCAAGTTCAACAGAATATCAACGACGTCTTCGCGAACACCACCAATTGTAATACTCATGAACGACACCCGTGATTTGTACTTCAGTCGCAGCATAGCCCGACATGGAAGACAGCAAAATACGGCGCAATGCGTTACCAAGTGTGTGCCCGTAGCCGCGTTCAAACGGCTCCATGATGATTCTGGCGTGATGGGTGCCCATTGGCTCGACTTCGATCGAGCGTGGCTTCAGAAAACCTTGTGTTGACATGCTTTTTTCCTTTTCAATACCCTCGGCTCGTTACACCGATAAGGCTGACACTAAAATGAGTCGGCGACCTGTGCAAACACAGATCGCCTTGCTTACATAACAACTAAGTCGTGCAATATTAACGTGAGTACAATTCAACGACCATTGACTCGTTGATGTCACGAGCGACGTCAGCGCGGTCTGGTACTTGTTTAAATGTGCCGGTCAATTTGGCTGTATCAACTTCAACCCACTGAGGGATTCCGTTGCCACTGGCCAAATCCATCGATTCACGAATACGTGCCTGACTTTTTGATTTTTCCCGCACAGCAACCACATCGCCAGACTTGATCAACATTGAAGGGATGTCTGCGGTATGACCGTTCAGTTCGATGGCACGGTGAGCAACCAACTGGCGCGCTTCAGCACGTGTCGAACCAAAGCCCATGCGATAAACGACATTATCCAGACGGGACTCAAGCAACTGAATCAGCTGTTCGCCGGTGTTACCCTTGCGACGTTCTGCTTCAGCAAAGTATTTGCGGAACTGCTTCTCGAGCACGCCATACATACGCTTGAGTTTTTGCTTCTCACGCAGCTGCATGCCATAGTCAGAAGTACGAGCGCCCGAAGTGCGGCCGTGTTGACCTGGCTTCGAATCAAGCTTGCACTTCGAATCGAGTGTGCGACGTGCACTCTTTAAAAACAAATCAATACCCTCGCGACGCGAGAGTTTGCATTTAGGACCTGTGTAACGGGCCATTTGGCTTCCCCTTAGATACGACGGCGCTTAGGTGGACGGCAACCGTTATGCGGAATCGGCGTGATATCGGCAATGCTCGAAATCTTGATGACTAACGCATTCAGTGCACGAACTGATGATTCGCGACCTGGGCCTGGGCCCTTGATACGAACCTCGAGTGTCTTGATACCGCACTCAATGGCCACTTTGCCAGCCGTCTCAGCAGCAACCTGAGCTGCAAACGGCGTTGACTTACGTGAGCCTTTGAAACCAGCACCACCAGAGGTCGCCCAGGACAAAGCATTGCCCTGACGATCGGTGATCGTGATGATTGTGTTGTTGAAAGATGCATGGACGTGAGCGATACCGTCCGACACATTCTTTTTAACTTTTTTACGGACGCGATTAGCGCCACCAGCAGAAGCTTTAGCCATCTTCTATTCCTCTTTATTTCTTCAGGCTTGCAGCAGCGCGACGTGGTCCCTTGCGGGTACGAGCGTTGGTGCGAGTGCGTTGGCCGCGAACCGTCAGGCCGCGTTTATGACGCATGCCACGGTATGTTCCGAGGTCGATCAATCGTTTGATCGAGAGCTGCACTTCACGACGCAAGTCGCCTTCAACCGCAAACACACCTACGTGCTCACGAATGCGCTCCAGCTCTGCGTCGGTAAGATCTTTGACCTTCTTTGAAAAGGGCACACCAGCTGCTTCGCAAATTTTGCGCGAGCGAGTACGTCCAATACCAAAAATGGCGGTCAAGCCGATCTCAGCGTGCTGATGCGGCGGAATGTTGATGCCAGCTATACGGGCCATGACTGTTCCTTGATGTAATACGGTGCGCTGTTGCTAAACAAAATTAGCCTTGACGCTGTTTATGCCGCGGATCGGTGCAAATCACTCGCACCACGCCGTGACGTTTAATAATCTTGCAGTTGCGGCAAATCCGCTTAACTGATGCCATTACTTTCATGGTTGACTCCTGTTTCTCTTCCGTTACCCGACCGCTTATTTAGAGCGGAACACAATTCTGGCGCGCGTCAGGTCATAGGGTGTGAGCTCCACTGTGACCTTATCGCCCGGCAGAATCCGGATGTAATGCATACGCATCTTGCCAGATATGTGCCCCAATACCACGTGGCCGTTTTCTAGTTTGACACGAAACGTTGCGTTGGGGAGATTCTCAAGAATCTCTCCTTGCATCTGTATTACGTCGTCCTTAGACATTGTTCTCGCTTATCTCATTGGTAGATTCTGGCTCTTGAAGTTAGCCTTCTTGAGCAATGAATCGTACTGGTGAGACATCATGTAGGCCTGAACCTGTGCCATGAAGTCCATCGTTACTACAACAATAATCAGCAAGGAGGTACCACCAAAATTGAATGGTACGTTCCAGCGCATGACTAAAAATTCTGGCACTAAACAAACTAACGTGATGTAAATCGCACCGGCCAAAGTTAAGCGCATCAAAATTTTGTCAATGAATCGGGCGGTTTGCTCACCTGGACGAATACCAGGAACAAAGGCGCCGCTCTTCTTCAAGTTGTCAGCTGTTTCACGGCTGTTAAACACCAGCGCTGTGTAGAAGAAACAGAAGAAAATAATCGCAGTGGCATACAGAGTGATGTACAACGGCTGACGAGGCGCCAATGCAGCTGCAATATCACTCAACCAGCGCATATTCTCACTGATGGAAAACCAGCTTGTGATAGTTGCTGGAAACAAAATAATCGACGATGCGAAAATGGGAGGAATCACACCCGCCATGTTTAGCTTTAAAGGCAAATGTGACGTCTGCCCACCATAAATCTTATTGCCAACCTGACGTTTCGCATAATTGACCGTAATCTTTCGCTGACCACGCTCAACCAGAACCACAAAACCTGTCACCAGAACCACCAAGGCAATGATGAACAGTGCGGACAGCGGAGACATGGCGTTTGTGCGGACCAGCTCGAGTAAGCCCGCCAGGGCGTTTGGTAGGCCAGCAACAATACCTGCGAAGATAAGGATTGAGATACCGTTACCCAAGCCCCGCTCTGTAATTTGCTCGCCCAACCACATAACAAACATCGTACCTGTCACCAAAGTGACTACAGTAGTAATGCGGAAGAACATACCAGGATCAATAACCAGGTTGGGTTGCGACTCAAGCGCAACAGAAATACCAACGGCCTGAACCAACGCAAGTAAGACTGTCCCATACCGCGTGTACTGAGTAATCTTGCGCCGACCAGCTTCGCCTTCTTTCTTGATTGCTTCAAGCGAGGGCACCACCACCGACATCAGCTGCATGATGATTGATGCAGAGATGTAAGGCATGATGCCTAGGGCAAAAACCGAGAAGCGCGACAAGGCGCCACCAGAAAACATATTGAACATACCCAGAATGCCGCCCTGATTCTGGCGGAACAAATCAGCCAGTGCGTCAGGGTTGATCCCGGGAACGGGGATGTGAGTCCCCGTGCGATAGACCACTAAGGCAAGTACCAGAAACACGAGGCGGCGCTTTAAGTCGCCGAAACGTGGTCCTGCTGCCTTGGTTGTCTGAGCTGTTGCCATCTTCTAATCCGTCTTAAGCGATCGAGCCGCCAGCTGCTTCAATTGAAGCGCGTGCACCGGCTGTCGCATTGATACCTTTGAGGGTAACTTTGCGTGTGAGCTCGCCAGACTTGAACACTTTTACAAACTTGACTTGTGTACCGATCACATTAGCTTGCTTGAGCACTTGCACATCGATCTCGTCGACTGGCAAAGCTTGCAGATCAGATAAACGAACCTGTGCGTACAAGTGATCATCCAGCGTGACGAACCCACGCTTAGGCAGACGACGTTGCAAAGGCATTTGACCGCCTTCGAAACCAACCTTGTGAAAGCCGCCTGACCGGGATTTTTGTCCCTTGTGGCCACGACCTGCTGTCTTGCCTAGCCCAGAACCGATGCCACGGCCCACGCGACGCTTTGCGTGGGTTGAGCCTTCTGCTGGCTTGATCGTATTGAGTTGCGTAATCGACATGATTATTCCTTTCAGGCCTCTGAAACCTTCACGAGGTAATCAACTTTGTTGATCATCCCGCGAACTTCAGGCGTATCCACCAGCACTTTGCTGCTGTTTACTTTGTGCAAACCCAGGCCACGAACCGTAGCTCTGTGGTCTTGCTTGGTACCGATGGTCGATTTGACCAAGGTGACTTTGATTTGTTTCTGAGTCATGATCAACCCAAGATCTCTTCAACAGTTTTGCCACGTTTAGCAGCAACTTCTGATGGTGTGTGTGAAGCGCGCAAACCGTTTAATGTTGCGCGTACCATGTTGTACGGATTGCTCGAGCCAAGGCTTTTCGCCACAACGTTGCGAACACCCATGACTTCAAAAATTGCGCGCATTGGACCGCCGGCGATTACGCCAGTACCTTCCGCAGCTGGGGAGATCAAAACAGTCGCTGCACCATGCTTACCAACAACAGTATGGTGGACCGTACCATTTTTGAGCGTCACTTTAAACAGCTCACGACGTGCTTGCTCCATCGCTTTTTGAACAGCGACTGGCACTTCACGTGCTTTGCCCTTGCCCATGCCGACACGGCCATCGCCATCACCGACAACTGTCAGTGCTGCGAAACTCATGGTGCGACCGCCTTTCACAACTTTAGTGACGCGGTTGACCGCAATCATTTTTTCGCGAAGGCCGTCATCCCGTTCTTCTGGGGCGTTTTTACCTTGTGCTTTAGTAGCCATTTGACGATTCCTCGCTTAAAACTTCAGACCGGCTTCACGCGCGGCATCGGCCAGGGCTTTAATACGCCCGTGGTAACGGAAACCCGAGCGATCAAAAGCTACCAGCTCAATGCCAGCTGCTTTTGCTTTCTCGGCCACACGCTTGCCCACCAATGAAGCAGCGCTGGCATTGCCACCGCGACCCGACTGACCAGCCAGCTGTTGACGCACTTCTGCTTCGACTGTTGAAGCCGAAACCAGCACGCGATCGCCTTCTGGCGAAATGATGTTTGCGTAGATGTGCAAGTTCGAACGGAAAACCTGGAGGCGATTGACTCGCAACTCTGCGATTTTCTTGCGTGTCGGAATTGCACGACGCAAACGGGAAATTTTCTTGTCCATGATGTTTCCTTGTTTGCGCAATTATTTCTTTTTGGTTTCTTTGATGATGACACGCTCGTCGAAATAGCGAACACCCTTGCCTTTGTAAGGCTCTGGTGGACGATATGCACGAATCTCTTCCGCCACTTGACCAACGACCTGCTTGTTAGAGCCCTTCAGAATAATTTCTGTCTGAGTTGGGCACTCTGCCTTGATACCGGCAGGCATGTCGTGAATCACATCATGTGAGAAACCAAGTTGGAGCTTGATCGCACTGCCTTGAACGGCCGCACGATAACCCACGCCAACCAAAGTTAGCTTGCGCTCAAAACCTTTGCTTACGCCAGTAACCATATTGGCAACAAGCGCGCGCAATGTACCTGACATTGCTTTTGCCTGACGCGAATCGTTAGCAACGATGAAAGACAACTTACCGCCGTCTTCGTTAATGATGACATCACCCGTCAAGGACTGTGTCAATGAGCCCAATGGGCCTTTAACAGTGATGTTGTCTGCCTGGATGCTAGCTTCAACACCCTTTGGCAATTCGACTGGATATTTAGCAATACGTGACATTTGGTTCTCCTTAGGCCACGTAGCACAACACTTCGCCGCCCACGCCATTGGCGCGTGCTTTGCGATCGGTCATGACACCACGCGAGGTGGAAACAATTGCTACGCCCAAGCCGTTCATCACCTGAGGAATGCTGCTGCGACCTTTATAGATACGCAACCCTGGGCGGGAAACACGCTCGATACGCTCGATCACTGGACGACCAGCGTAATACTTCAACGTAATCTCAAGCTCTGGCTTCTGCTCAGTACCCTTGACCTGGAAACCATCGATGTAACCTTCATCTACCAGCACAGCAGCAATCGCTGCCTTCAGCTTGGAGGAGGGCATGGTCACTGAGGGTTTATCTACCTGCTGCGCATTGCGAATGCGTGTCAGCATATCGGCGATTGGATCGCTCATGCTCATATTTTTTCTCCTACCAGCTAGCCTTGGTCATGCCGGGAATTTCACCCTTCATAGCCAATTCGCGTAGTTTCATACGGCCAAGACCGAACTTACGGAATACACCGCGTGAACGACCAGTGATTGCACAGCGGTTACGCTGGCGTGATGGGCTTGCGTTGCGGGGCAACGCTTGCAGTTTCAGACGCGCTTCGTAACGCTCTTCGTCGGACTTGGATTGATCGTCGACAATTGCCTTGAGGGCAGCGCGCTTAGCGGCAAATTTCTCTACCGTTTTAGTGCGCTTGATGTCGCGATTGATCATGGAAAGTTTTGCCACGTTTGCGCCCCTTAGTTGCGGAACGGGAAGCTGAACGCTGTCAACAGCGCCTTTGCTTCTTCGTCTGTCTTGGCGGAGGTGGTGATGCTGATATTCATCCCACGCAACGCGTCAATTTTGTCGTATTCGATTTCAGGGAAAATGATTTGTTCCTTGACACCGATGTTGTAGTTACCACGACCGTCAAACGCACGACCTGAAATACCGCGAAAGTCACGCACTCGCGGCAAAGCGACTGAAACGAGGCGATCGAGGAATTCATACATACGCTGACCGCGCAGTGTCACCATACAACCGATGGGGTAGTTTTCGCGGATCTTGAAACCAGCGATAGCCTTCTTGGTCTTGGTGATCACTGGTTTTTGCCCAGCAATCTTTGTCAGATCATTGACAGCATGATCGATCACTTTTTTGTCGGCGACAGCTTCAGACACACCCATATTCAGGGTGATCTTCATGATGCGCGGCACTTCCATCGGGCTCTTGTAACCGAATTGCTCACGCAGCTGGCCAACAATCTTGTTTTGATACAGTTCTTGAAAACGAGACATTTTTTGGCCCCTTACGCTTTCGCGCCAACGACATCGCCGCTGGACCGATAGATACGAACTCTACGACCGTCGACTTCTTTCACGCCAACACGATCAGCTTTGCCTGTCGTGGGGTTAAATAGAGCGACATTCGAGATGTGAATGGGCATGGTTTTGTCGATGATGCCACCAGCAACACCCTGCATTGGGTTTGGGCGCACATGCTTTTTAACAACGTTGATGCCCTCGACCAAAACATGATCCGCGTCAACGCGCGACAACACTGTTCCGCGGCGTTTTTTGTCACGCCCAGTCAGGACTACAACCTCGTCACCTTTACGAATTTTTTCCATGATGACTCCTTACAGCACTTCTGGTGCCAGGGACACGATCTTCATGAACTTTTCACCGCGCAGTTCGCGGGTGACAGGTCCGAAGATACGAGTGCCGATTGGCTCGAGTTTGGCATTAAGCAAAACTGCCGCATTACCGCCGAACTTAATCAGCGAGCCGTCTTTGCGACGAACACCTTTGGCCGTACGCACAACGACAGCGTTATAAATTTCGCCTTTTTTGACACGACCGCGAGGGGCAGCGTCTTTAACGGTTACTTTGATAACGTCGCCTATGGAGGCATAACGGCGCTTGGAACCGCCGAGCACCTTGATACACATCACAGAGCGTGCACCAGTGTTATCGGCCACGTCTAGCGTGGTCTGCATTTGAATCATGATTTTTCCTGTTCCAACTTAGTAAAATACAAGCGCTTGCTTATCAAACGCTCCCAGTTCACCAGTTTTGGTCCCGTCAGGCGCCACAAGGCACCCTGGGTTGAAATATGTTAATTTACTTTCCTGACTCGCTTGAGCTGGTTTGCTGAGCTCTGCAACTAATAACCGCTTGGTAACGCCGCGGTGTAATTACAGTACTTTGCCAACCTGTTTCTGTTTGCGATTCAGGAAAGTCCACCAGTATATACCCCAAAAATATATTTTGCAACTGTGTCTTGACGAGTTGTTGTATTTCCTCGCTGCGATGTTGCACAATCGCTGATTTTTTTGGTGTTTAGGCAAGCCACCCTCGAAAAGAGTGCTTATTTTTCCTTGTACACTAAATCCCTTTTCACACCACGCTCGTTCACAGGAATACTCATGTATCAGAACCTATCGCTCTATATCAACGGAGAATTTATCTCCGGCGACGGCAGAAAAATGCAAGACGTCATCAACCCGGCAACCCAAGAGCTGCTAGGTCAACTGCCTCACGCGAGCGAAGCAGATCTTGAGCACGCCTTGAAATCGGCACAAAAAGCGTTTGAGACCTGGAAACACTCATCCCCCATGGATCGGTCGGCGATTTTGCGCAAGGTCGCACAACTCACCCGCGAGCGTGCTCAAGAGATCGGCCATAACATGACGCTCGATCAGGGCAAACCACTGGCCGAGGCAGTTGGTGAAGTAGTCGGTTGTGCCGACCATTGCGATTGGCACGCTGAAGAATGCCGCAGGATTTATGGCCGTGTAGTTTTGCCTCGTGCTGCCAATGTACGCCAACTCGTGTTGAAAGAACCAATCGGTGTATGCGTAGCCTTTACTCCCTGGAATTTCCCCTACAACCAGGCTATTCGCAAGATCGCCGCAGCTATCGGCGCAGGTTGTACTCTGGTTCTCAAAGGACCAGAAGATGCGCCAAGCGCAGTGATGGCGATTGCTCAGATGTTTCAGGACGCAGGACTACCACCAGGCGTGTTGAATATTGTTTGGGGTGAACCGGCCAAGGTATCTGACTACCTGATCAAGTCGCCAATTTCACGCAAAGTTTCATTTACCGGTTCTGTGCCGGTGGGTAAGTTACTGGCAGGTTTGGCAGGTGCCCACATGAAGCGCGTAACCATGGAGCTCGGTGGTCATTCGCCCGTGTTGGTATTTGAAGATGCAGATATAGACCGTGCGGCGACGATGCTCGCCAATTTTAAGATTCGTAACGCCGGTCAGGTCTGCGTATCACCCACTCGTTTCTACATCCAGAAGTCGGTCTATGACAAATTTCTTGCGAAATTCACTGACGTATTGAAAAACATCAAGATTGGCAATGGCTTGGACGCTGGGGTTCAAATGGGTCCGCTGGCTCATGAGCGCCGGATTCCCGCTCTGAGCCGCTTCGTTGAAGATGCGCGCAAGCGTGGCGGTGAAGTCGTGATCGGCGGAGAGCCGATGGGCGGCAAAGGCTTTTTCTTCCCACCGACAGTGATTACTGGTCTGAAAGACGACGCCATGTTAATGACCGAAGAACCCTTTGGTCCGATTGCGCCGGTCGTGCCGTTTAACGACATCGACGAGGTGCTGGCTCGTGCCAACAGCCTGCCTTTCGGCCTCTCGTCTTACGTATTCACTAATTCACTGCAAACAGCAACAAAAGTCTCCAACGCGTTAGAGTCCGGAATGGTCAATATCAACCACTTCGGTAGCGCCTTACCAGAGACACCTTTTGGCGGCGTGAAGGATAGTGGTATTGGTAGCGAAGGCGGTGCAGAGACCTTCGACGCCTACTTGGTTACTAAATTCGTCACACACGTTTAAATACCTGCTCAGTACGTGGCGCCCCTGGTGGGCGTCCATGAAAAAAGCGACAGCAAATTGCTGTCGCTTTTTTTTACAACCGTCACCCGATTAAATCACGCGAGCGGCTTCTACCAAACGAGTGGCTGTCCATGATTTCGAACGCGAAATAGGACGGCCATCAGCGATTTCAACTGTATCGCCTTCGTTGTATTGATTTGTTTCGTCATGAGCTTTGTACTTCGCTGAGCGCATGACAATCTTACCCAATACAGGGTGCTTAACACGACGCTCGACGAGCACAACAATGGTTTTATCCATCTTGTTGCTGACGACCTTACCGACCAAAGTGCGCTGGCGCTTGGCGGCTGTAGTTGTTTGGGCTTGGGTCATATTAATTTCCCGCCTTTTCAGTCAACAATGTCCGGACGCGAGCAATATCGCGACGCACATTGCGGATCTGGCTATGGTTAGTCAACTGCTGAGTGGCTTTCTGCATACGCAGACCAAACTGAGCCTTCAGCAGGCTTTCGAGCTCTTGACCGAGCTCGGCGGCTGTTTTTGTACGAAGTTCGCTGGCTTTCATATCGATTCCTTTTTACCCTTAGGCACCGATGTGACGCGATACGAAAGTCGTTGCGATTGGCAACTTGGCTGCAGCAAGGCGGAAAGCCTCACGCGCCAGTTCTTCGCTGACTCCTTCCATTTCGTACAACACTTTGCCGGGTTGAATTTCTGCAACCCAGTACTCTGGGTTACCTTTACCATTACCCATACGCACTTCCGCTGGCTTCTGTGAAATCGGCTTATCAGGGAAGATACGAATCCAGATACGTCCGCCACGCTTAATGTGACGATTAATGGCACGACGTGCCGCCTAAATTTGACGGGCTGTCAAACGACCACGGCCGGTCGCTTTCAAGCCAAATTCGCCAAATGAAACGTTAGCACCGCGTGTCGCCAGGCCGGTATTACGGCCCTTCTGCTCTTTACGATATTTCCTGCGTGCTGGTTGCAGCATGCTTATTCTCCTTCAGGCGCCGGTGCGGCGTCAGTCTTGCGAGGCGCACGAGTGCGTCCTGCAGGACGTGCTACGCGAGCACCTTCTGGCTTGTCGCCACGTGGGGCACGACGTGGGCGACGCTCTTCTTCACGAGGAGCGGCGGTTTCGACAGGCACTTCACCGTTTGCCAAAATGTCGCCTTTATAGACCCATACTTTGATGCCAATCACACCGTACGTGGTGTGGGCTTCAGATGTACCGTAGTCAATATTGGCACGTAGCGTATGAAGTGGAACGCGACCTTCGCGATACCACTCCGTGCGGGCGATTTCAATGCCGTTCAAACGACCGGCACTCATAATCTTGATGCCTTGAGCGCCCATACGCATTGCGTTTTGCATGGCGCGTTTCATTGCACGGCGGAACATAATCCGTTTTTCAAGCTGCTGCGAAATCGAATCTGCGATCAATTGAGCATCGGTTTCTGGCTTGCGGATTTCTTCGATGTTGACGTGAACTGGCACGCCCATCAAACGTTGCAAGTCTGATTTCAGACCTTCAATGTCTTCGCCGCGCTTGCCAATCACCACACCTGGACGTGCTGAATAAACAGTAATCCGGGCGTTCTTGGCAGGACGCTCAATGACAACGCGGCCAACCGAAGCGGCCTTAAGCTTTCTTTTCAGGTATTCGCGAACGCGGATATCAGAGGCAAGCATGCCACCGAAATCTTTATCGTCGGCGAACCATTTTGAGCTCCAATTACGAGTGACCGCAAGGCGGAACCCAATCGGGTGAATTTTCTGACCCATCGTGACTCCTTAGGCTCCGACCTTCACAGTAATGTGGCAGGTCTGTTTTTCGATCTGGTTGCCGCGGCCTTTAGCCCTAGCGGAAAAGCGCTTCATCGACTCAACTTTGTCCACATAAATCGTGGTCACTTTAAGCTCGTCAATATCTGCACCGTCATTGTGCTCTGCATTCGCGATCGCTGATTCAACAGCTTTCTTGAGAATGCCTGCAGCCTTCTTGTTAGTGAAGGTAAGGATGTTCAATGCCTGAGCAACTGATTTACCGCGAATCAGATCTGCAACGATTCGGGTCTTTTGCGCAGAAATATGCACCCCACGGATAATGGCTGTGGTTTCCATTGCTTACCTCTTGGCCTTTTTGTCGGCGGCGTGACCTTTAAAAGTGCGGGTCAGCGCAAATTCACCGAGTTTGTGGCCCACCATGTTCTCGTTAACATAAACGGGAACATGCTGACGACCATTATGCACCGCGATGGTCAACCCGATAAACTCGGGAAGAATCGTGGACCGACGCGACCAGGTTTTGATCGGCTTTTTGCCCTTTTCTGCGACTGCAGCCTCGACCTTCTTGATCAAGTGTGCATCGACGAATGGGCCCTTCTTGACTGAACGTGACATGATTCGCCCTCTTATTTACGCTTGCGGCGCTGGACGATCATATTGCTCGTCCGCTTGTTGCTTCGGGTCTTGTAACCCTTAGCTGGGGTACCCCATGGGCTGACTGGTACGCCACCCTCACCGGTACGACCTTCACCACCACCGTGCGGGTGATCGACCGGGTTCATGGCAACGCCACGTACCGTCGGACGAATACCGCGCCAACGAACTGCACCAGCTTTACCAATCTGACGCAGGCTGTGCTCTTCGTTACCAACTTCGCCAATCGTGGCACGGCATTCGATGTGAACACGGCGAACCTCGCCTGAGCGCAGACGCACCTGAGCGTATGTACCTTCGCGAGCCAACAAGACCGCTGAAGCACCGGCGGAGCGTGCCATCTGGGCACCTTTACCAGGCATCAACTCGATACAGTGAATCGTTGTACCGACCGGAATATTGCGAATAGGCAATGTGTTACCAGCACGGATCGGTGCCTCAATCCCGGAGATCAAGGTTGTACCAACAGCAAGACCACGTGGAGCGATGATATAGCGACGCTCACCATCTGCATAACAAAGCAAGGCAATGTGTGCAGTGCGGTTAGGATCGTATTCGAGACGCTCAACCTTTGCGGGGATTCCGTCTTTGTTGCGACGGAAATCAACGATACGGTAATGCTGCTTATGACCACCGCCACGATGACGTACTGTGATGTGACCGTTGTTATTACGGCCAGAACCGCGAACTTGCTTTTCGAGCAAGGGAGCAAACGGCGCGCCTTTATGTAAGGTTGGGGTAACAACCTTGAGCATACCGCGCCGACCTGGCGAGGTTGGCTTAACTTTTAATAGAGCCATTTAGTTCACCTCCGCGAGGTTGATTTCCTGGCCATCTTTGAGCGAGACGTATGCCTTGCGCTCATGACGACGACGACCCATAAAACGGCCAAAGCGCTTGACTTTACCTTTGCGATTCAACACTTGCACTGAGTCAACTTCCACTTTGAACAACAGTTCAACAGCAGCTTTAACTTCAGGCTTGGTTGCATCCGCAATAACGCGGAAAGCGACTTGGTTGTTTTGCTCAGCGACCATTGTTGCTTTTTCAGTAACGATGGGAGCCAAAATGATTTGCATTAAACGATCGTTGTTCATCCCAGCATCTCCTCGAGTTGAGCGACAGCCGTTTTAGTGATCAACAATCTCTTGTAATGAATCAGAGACAACGGATCGGCATAGCGCGGCTCAACCACAGCAACGTGTGGCAGGTTGCGCGTCGCGAGGTACACGTTTTCGTCCACCGAATCAGTAATGATCAAAACTGATTCATCAAGACCCATACTCTTGAGCTTGTCTGCTTCGAGCTTGGTCTTGGGGGACTCTAAGGTGAACGAATCAACAATAGAAATCCTGTCTTCACGAGCGAGCTGCGAGAGGATCGAACGGATACCCGCACGATACATCTTCTTGTTAACTTTTTGACTGAAATTCTCTTCAGGTGAATTCGGGAAAATCCGACCACCCCCACGCCACAATGGCGAGGAAGTCATACCGGCACGAGCACGGCCCGTACCCTTTTGACGGAAAGGCTTCTTGGTCGAGTGGTGGACTTCAG
>Ga0208868_1000172_pt1 | contig 14675 bp, 13 predicted proteins | sample CryBogCBE23Oct07_FD_184583 | JGI IMG/M metagenome (GOLD analysis project Ga0208868, IMG submission 184583) | Freshwater microbial communities from Crystal Bog, Wisconsin, USA - CBE23Oct07 (SPAdes) (version 2) | ecosystem: Environmental > Aquatic > Freshwater > Lake | place: Crystal Bog... | reverse complement strand
GCCAACCAGAACCCATAGTTCCAATCACATCAAAGACACCGACCAGAGCCAGCAGACTCGCTGCTGTGCCCATGGCCATACCGTGATCCACTGCTGCAGGAATAAAGTGAGTGCCAATCAATCCGCTGGTTGAAAGACCGCACACAAAAAATGAACCGCAGAGCAACCAGAAATCTTTGATTTTCGTTGCAGCAACTAGTGAATCTATTGCTTCCCGGGCTGCGTTGCGTTTAACAACTTCTGGATACTCATAGTCATCGGGAGCCCCGTATGGCTTCACAGCTGCGTGCATAGGACTTTCTTTGAGGAAGAAATAAATAGCGGGCACCATCGCCCATGCGCATAATCCAACGGTGACCGATACTGATCTCCATCCAAAACGCGTCACAAGAGATGAAAGTCCAGGAAGAAAAATCAGATTTCCTGCGGCGCTTGCCGCCGTTAATATTCCAACCACTAATCCTTTGCGCTTGATAAACCAGCGATTAGCAATAGATGCTGCAAATACAAGCGCCATCGCTCCGGTGCCACCGCCAACGATGAGTCCCCAAAGAACTGCCAAGTGCCAAGGATGCGAGATGTATTGAGTGCACCACGCACCACTTCCCACAATTGTTAAAGCGCACATGACGACTCTGCGAATTCCAAATCGTTCCATGAGGGCAGCAGCAAACGGTGCGGTGAGTCCATAGACCAGGACGTTGATGGATACGGCCGAGCTAATTGCACTTCTTGACCAACCAAATGAATGTTGGAGAGGGATGATTAATACAGAGGGCGCTGCTCTAAATCCAGATGTTGCAACAAGGGTAAAGAAAGTAATAACGGCTGCAATCCATGCAGGATGCAGCCGTTTAGATTTACTCATTGCTCTCCGGGCGTATTAAACCGCGGCTCCCTTACGAGAGATCGCATCAACTGAAGCTGAGAGTAGAAGAACTCCACCAGTAACTAGGTATTGAGTTCCTGAGCTAAAGCCAAGAAGTCCCATTCCGTTATCGATTGTTGCAACTACAAGCCCGCCGAGTACAGCATCGCGCATCTTTCCGCGGCCACCAAAGAGAGATGTTCCACCGATAACTGCTGCGCCTACTGCGTAGAGAAGAGTCGTTCCACCACCAGTTGTTGGAGAGATCGAATTTGAACGAGATGCAAAAAGCATTCCTGCGATTGCAGCAAATCCAGAACAGATCACAAAGGCCATAGTGCGGATATAGGTGACATTGATACCTGCACGACGCGCTGCTTCAGCGTTACCGCCAACGGCATAGAGATAGCGCCCAAACTTTGTCTTCTGTAACGTAAATGTTCCAGCAAACAAAAGTCCGAGAAGCACTAGAACGACGATCGGCATTCCCTTGATGCTGCTTTGTGGGGGATTTCCGCGCTGACCATTGAGCATGTAGGTTGCCGCACCAGCTAGGACAGTCAGAATTGCATTACGCAATAACCAAACCTTGAAGAGTTCTAGCTTTACGTTTGCTTTGCGACCACGAATAACTCGGCGCAAGCCATAAAGAAGATAGGCACTCATAGCAACCACATAGAAAATCCAACTTTGTGTTGGGGAGAGGTTGTTGTTTTCGACTGCAACAATGAAGCGATCCTGGAGCGGAATTGTTCCACCCTCTCCTGCCATGAGCAGCAAGACGCCCTGGAAAGCCAAGAAGGCCGACAAAGTAACAACGAATGATGGAATACCAAGTCGTGCACGAAGTAGCCCCATCGCAAAACCGAGAGCCGTTCCAACGATCATGCTTACGATAAATGCTACATACCAAGGAAATTTATGATTATTAATCAAAAGCACCATGGAAGCACCACACACACCAGATGTGAAGCCTGCCGCAAGATCAATTTCACCCAGCAGCAACACAAAGATCAATCCCATAGCAATAACCATGACAGGTGCTGACTGGGTGATGAGATTTGCAAGATTGCGATCGGTCAAGAAGTAATCTGAAGAGAATTTAAAGATGATGCCAAGTGCCAGCAAACCCAGGATTGCCGGTAATGCACCGATGTCACCTGATTTAACTCTTGCGATGTAGTCAGTTGCTACCGAACGCATGCTGAGTTCGTGAACTGCTGAATTCATTTCCTGATCGTGGCTCACTTAGATGCCCCCACTCCTGCTGATTTACCTGTTGTAATAAGTTCGACTACCTGGCTTGCACTGACATCCTTAGTTTGAACTTGTGTAGTCATAGTTCCTAGATAAAGCGGAGCAATATAGTCAGCGACTGCAAAGACGTCATTGAGATTGTGGCTAATGAGAATGACGGCTAATCCGTTATCTGCAAGTCGGCGTACGAGCTTGAGCACTTGCTCCGTCTGAGCGACGCCTAGAGCTGCAGTTGGTTAGTCCAAAATAACTAGTTTGCTATTCCACAGTACGGCGCGGGCAATGGCAACGGTTTGTCGCTGTCCACCAGAAAGAGATGAAACTACTTGACGAATAGATTTAACTGTTCGTACAGAAAGTCCATCAAGAGTCTTAGCAGCAAGAGTTTCCATACTGGGCTCGTTGAGAACAATTCCTGTTCTCTCTTCCCGGCCAAGGAACATATTTTGAACAATATCTAAGTTGTCACACAAAGCTAGGTCTTGATACACGACCTCAATACCAAGTGCTGTGGCATCTCTGGGATTTTCAATTTCTACTTTTTTACCTTCGAATGTGATTTCTCCTGATTCAGCAACATAAATACCAGCAATGCACTTGATGAGCGTGCTCTTGCCGGCACCATTGTCGCCGACAAGTGCGGTGACCTTGCCAGCATATGCATCAAAATCAACATCTTTAAGTACATGTACCGGGCCGAAAGATTTATTAATTCCTCGTAGCGAAAGAATTGGATCGCTCACGTATTACTCCTGTCAGGGATTTGGGCCACGCCCGGTAAAGGGAGTGGCAATGCTGTGGCTCGTAGCGTAGCCCAGGGTAGGGGTAATAATCACGCTGGGTGAAAATCATTTATCTCTAGAAATGAGTCAGGCCCCACGGGGATTACCCGCGGGGCCTGACTACAAACTACCTAAATAAAGCAGTAGCTCTAATAGATTTTAACTATTAAAGACCAGCAGCCTTACATGCAGCTTCTCCAGCAATCTTACAGATGTCAGCACGAGTCTGGAAACCATCTGCAACTACCTTTGAAACATTTGACTTGTTGATTCCAATTGGAGTTCCAAGTACTGAAGGTACGTTTGATACACCATTGTTTGTTGAACCGTTTGTAGCTGCCTTTGAACCCTTGATCAATGAGATCGCAAGTGATGACGCTGCATTTGCTTCAACTGCAATTGGCTTGTAAACAGTGTTTGAAAGGTCGCCTGTCAAGATCGCTGCAAGACCATCTGCAGTTGCATCTTGTCCAGATACGCAGACCTTACCGTTGAGCTTGTTCTTCTTAAGAACAGCAACAGCAGCAAGTCCTAGACCTTCGTTAGCTGATACAACTGCATCAAGCTTTCCGCCAGCCTTTGTAAGCTGTTGTTCGAAGATTGTTCCGCCGAGAGTGTTATCCCAACCAGCAACAGACTTGTCATCAACAAGAGTTCCCTTGCTTGATGTTAGGTATGGACCAACAACTGAAGCGTAACCTTGCTTGAATAGTGTTGCGTTGTTATCTGTTGGTGAACCGTTTAGGTACACAACGCGTGGTGACTTAACCATCTTTGCCTTGAGGCAATCAACGATTCCTTGACCTTGTAGCTTTCCTACTCCTACGTTGTCGAATGAAACGTAGTAGCTAGCTGAACCCTTAAGTGTTAGGCGGTCATAGTCAATTGTTGCAACGCCTTGCTTCTTAGCCTTAGCTTCAACAGCTGCAGCTGATGGTGAATCGAGGTTAACAAGAATGAGAACCTTTACACCTTCTGTAAGCATGCCGTCAGCGATTGTTGCAAACTTTGCCTTGTCGCCTTGTGCATTTTGAATGTCATAAGTGATTCCAGCTGCCTTGAATGCTGCTGCAAGTAGTGGACGATCCTTTGTTTCCCAGCGAGCTGAAGATGCTGAGTCTGGAAGGATGACACCGATCTGTGCTTTTCCTGCTGCGTGAGCAGATGTTGCAACAAAACCTGTTACAACGAGTGAAGCTGCAGCAATTGCTGCTGCGAAACGACGTGTTGTCATTTATTACCTTTCGAAAGAGTCCGCACGTGGCCAAACCTGCTTTGACCGTGGTCGTGCGAACGGTGGGCAAAGGCTAACCCAGCGAGGATAGATACCCCCAATCCGAAATCGTGATAAATCGGACATTCTCTATAACGCTTAGATAACGTAATAGAGAAGTACGACCGATACCCTTGCCACAAATGGCCGACATTCAGGATGACTTAGCAACCGCGCTTCTGCGCAGCCTTGCTGCTGCCATATCTGCAGGCTCACTTCCGACCGGATTAGTCCTTCCAGATTCCATCACTTTAGAAAGACCCAAGAACCGCGATCACGGTGATTACGCCACATCGGTTGCGCTCGCTTTAGCGAAGAGCGCCGGCCTGAACCCACGTGATGTAGCGCAAATAATTATTTCCCAGCTTGAATCCGATTCATTTATTAAAGCGAGCGTCTCTGCTTTAGATATTGCAGGTCCTGGCTTTATTAACATCACATTAGATCGTGCCTCGCAAGCACAAGTCATTACGCAGATCCTTAAGCAAGGCGCAAAGTTTGGACACGGAGAAGCATTAAAGGGGGTATCAGTAAATCTTGAATTTATTAGCGCAAACCCAACAGGACCTCTGCATCTTGGTCACACCAGATGGGCCGCAGTAGGAGATGCACTTGGTCGCGTGCTGAGCGCCGCCGGAGCAAAAGTATCTCGAGAGTTTTATATCAATGATCGTGGAAATCAGATGGAGTTATTTGGTGCATCACTTCGCGCCGCAGCTCTTGGGCAGAGTGTTCCTGAAGATGGCTACCACGGGGAATATATTGGCGACATTGCGCAGGAGATTAAGAAAGCAGATCCTGATTTACTCAAGCTAGATGAAAGTGCAAGCATCAGTGCATTTCGAGATGAGGGCTATGCGCTGCAACTCAAAGATCAGCAGAGAGTTCTAGACACTTTTGGCACGCACTTTGATACATGGTTCTCTGAACTCTCACTTTATGAGAATAACTTCTTTAGCCACTGCCAAGATGCTCTTAAGGCGCAAGGCCATGTCTATGAGCAAGAGGGAGCAATATGGCTTCGCACCACTGACTTTGGCGATGATAAAGATCGCGTCATGATTAAATCTGACGGTACGTTCGCATACTTTGCTTCAGATACCGCTTATTACATCAGCAAGCGTGAGCGCGGCTTTGATATCTGTATTTATATGTTGGGCGCAGATCACCATGGATATGTGAACCGTCTCAAAGCGATTGCAGCTTGCGCGGGAGATAACCCTGAATACAACATTGAAATTCTTATTGGCCAGATGGTGAAGATCATTGAAAACGGCGAGGAACTCAAACTGAGTAAGCGCGCTGGCACAATCATTACGTTAGAAGAACTTGTTGAAAAGGTAGGCGTTGACGCTGCTCGCTACACACTTATTCGCTATCCCACGGATACGCCGATGGTCATGGATGTTGATCTACTTCGTAGTCGCACAAATGAAAACCCTGTCTATTACGTGCAGTATGCCCATGCGCGCATCTGCGCAGTACTGCGCAATGCAGAAGAACTAGGTATTGCCTATGGCCAAGAGCATGTTCACCCAGAACTGCTTACACATGAAAGAGAGCGCGAACTCATTGGCGCACTTGCAGAGTTTCCTCGCATTGTTGCCGGGGCGGCCGAGCTGCGCGAACCCCACAGGGTTGCTCGCTATATCGAAGAGATCGCCGGGGTCTATCACCGCTTCTATGCAGATTGCCGCGTCTTGCCTCTTGGGGATGAAAAAGCTGGAGAACTATCTGCCGCTCGCGCCACTTTATGTAAAGCAACTGCGCAGGTGATCGCTAATTCGTTAGCCTTGCTTGGTGTGAGCGCACCAGAGCGCATGTAGTTGAAGAATCGAGAAGGAAAGAAATGACGAAGTTTGCCTCCGAGGTTTTCTCGAGTCACAGCCTTATCAGTGATGGGCAATTACATATTGGTGGAGCAATTGCTACAGATATTGCTGCTGAGCACGGAACTCCTTTATTTGTTATCGATCAAGCAGATTTTGATGCACGCGCTTTGGCCTGGAAAGGCGCGCTAGAAAGTGCGTTCGGCTCTGACGCTGGAACTGTGTATTACGCAGCAAAATCTTTTATCTGCAAAGAAGTAGCCCGTTGGGTTGCCCGTAATGGTCTTGGCATAGATGTCTGTTCAGGCGGGGAGTTGGCAGTTGCAAAAGCTGCCGGCTTTGATATGAGCAAAGTAGAACTTCACGGCAATAACAAATCATTAGATGAAATAAAGAGCGCGATTTCACTCGGCGTTGGAACTATCGTGATGGATTCTTTTCAAGAGATCGAGCGGGTGGCGCTGCTTGCAGAAGAACTTGGCAAAGTTCAAAAGGTTTATTTACGTATAACTCCCGGAGTTGATGCTCATACCCACGAGGCAATCTCAACGGCTCATGAAGATGTGAAGTTTGGATTCTCACTTGCTTCAGGTGCTGCGTGGGAGGCAATAAACGAGGTGCGCAAACACCCATCATTAAACCTTGCCGGTATTCACTCCCATATTGGCTCGCAGATCTTTGATAGCGAAGGATTTGAAATTGCTGCGACAAAACTCATTGGCTTACTTGCTCGCTTCCGTGATGAATTCGGCGCGGAGATGCCAGAGCTAGATCTGGGTGGGGGATATGGCATTGCTTATCTTGCTGGAGAGAAAAGTTTAGATGCACACAGCGTGCTCGCCGACTTAGCAAAAGTAGTTAAAGCCCAATGCGCTGCCGCAAAGATTGCAGTACCAAGAATCTCTATTGAGCCAGGACGGGCAATTGTTGGCCCAACAACAACAACTTTATATACGGTTGGCACAACAAAAGATGTGACATTAGAAGATGGCAAAGTACGCCGTTATGTCTCAGTTGATGGGGGCATGTCAGACAACATCCGACCGTCGCTTTATGACGCTGACTACATGGCCATCATTGCTAATCGCACATCAACTTCTGCAGAAGTAAATACACGCATTGTTGGTAAGCATTGTGAAACAGGAGATATTGTCATTAGGCAGATCTCTTTGGCATCAGATGTTGGACCCGGAGATATCTTGGCCGTTCCAGCAACGGGTGCTTATGGCCGCTCAATGGCCAGCAACTACAACCACATCACCAGACCCGCCGTTGTGGCCGTTCTTGATGGGAAAACCCGCGTAATCGTGCGTAGAGAGAGCACCGAAGATTTATTGTCTTTGGAGCTCTAATAAATTTGAGATACTTCTCCTTATAGATTTATAAGGAACCGTAAAACTAGGGATGTGAACCGATGAGCCAGGATCGCGTATTACGCGTGGGCTTGCTCGGTGCTGGAACCGTAGGGGCAGAAGTTGCGCGCCTGATGGTTGCCAACCAAACAGATTTAGCAGCTCGCGCTGGTGTTGGTCTTGAGATTGTGAAGATTGCTGTGCGCGATACAAAAATTAAACGTGATGGCATCGACGCCAAACTTCTGACAACAGACGCTGAATCAATCGTCTCTGATCCAAATATCGATCTGATTATTGAAGTAATGGGCGGCATTGAGCCGGCTCGTACATTAATCCTTTCTGCCATGAAGAATGGCAAAGCAGTTGTGACCGCAAACAAGGCGCTTCTTGCTAAACATGGCGCAGAGTTATTCCATGCATCAGATGAAGCAGATGTTGATTTCTATTACGAAGCAGCAGTAGCAGGGGCGATTCCAATTTTGCGCCCACTCGCTGAATCACTTGTGGGAGACCACGTTGAGCGAGTGATGGGAATTATTAACGGAACTACAAATTACATTTTGACCAAGATGCATGAGACAGGCGCAACCTTTGACTCGGCTCTCAAAGAGGCACAAGAGCTCGGGTTTGCTGAAGCTGATCCGACAGCCGATGTTGATGGCTTTGACGCAGCAGCGAAGGCAGCGATCTTGGCAGGTCTTGCTTTCCATACCCAAGTGGTTGACACGGATGTCTACCGCGAGGGAATTCGCGCCATTACTGCAGATGACGTTGCCGTTGCTAAAGCAATGGGTTTTGTTATTAAGCTCCTTGCAATTGCTGAAGCGAATGAATTACACGGAAGTAAAGAAGAGACAATCTCTGTTCGCGTGCACCCAACAATGATTCCAAATACTCATCCACTTGCCGCTGTGCGCGAATCATTTAACGCTGTCTTTGTGAAGTGTGAAGCTGCAGGAGATCTGATGTTCTATGGCCGAGGCGCCGGTGGAACTCCAACAGCATCTGCAATTTTGGGAGATCTTGTTGCTGTTGCGCGTAACCGCAATGAGGGTTCACTTGGACCCACAGAGACTGATTACGCTGATTTAGATATCGCCCCAATTGGAGTAAGCCGTACTAGGTATTTGATCCGTATGGATGTTGCCGATGTGCCAGGTGTATTGGCATCTGTTGCCAGCACTGTTGCGAAAAACGATGTGTCAATCATGACTGTGCGCCAAGAAGGACGCGGGGCTGATGCTGAACTTGTTGTACTTACCCACGTTGCTCGCGAGGATGCACTTGCTAATACAGTCAAAGACTTACGTGCATTAGATATTGTTAAGAAAGTTGTCTCTGTTATCCGCGTTGAAGGAATTGTTGCCTAATGGGAATCTTTGGTTCAAAGAAGGGCGCTCATCAGTGGCTCGGTGTGATCGAGGAATATCGCAGTCGTCTGCCTGTCTCTAAAAAGACTCCTGTTATTACTCTGCGTGAAGGCGGAACCCCGCTTGTTTATGCATGCGTTCTTTCAGAGATGCTAGATAACGATGTTTGGCTCAAAGTTGAAGGAACTAATCCAACTGGTTCATTTAAAGATCGTGGAATGACAATGGCGATCTCTAAGGCCGCCGAAGATGGCGCAAAGGCTGTTATCTGTGCTTCAACTGGAAACACTTCAGCATCAGCTGCTGCTTATGCAACAAAAGCTGGAATGACTCCTGTTGTTCTTGTTCCTCAAGGAAAGATTGCTATGGGCAAACTTGCTCAAGCTATTGCCCACGGGGCAACACTTTTGCAGGTAGATGGAAACTTTGACGATTGTTTAACCCTTGCACGTGATCTTGCTGATAACTATCCGGTAGCACTTGTGAACTCAGTAAATCCTTTCCGCATTCAAGGACAGAAGACCGCTGCATTTGAAGTTGTTGATCTGCTCGGGGATGCGCCAGATATTCATGCGCTGCCTGTTGGTAACGCCGGAAATATCACCGCTTACTGGATGGGTTATAACGAATACGCCAAAGATGGCGTGAGCAGCAAGAAGCCTGCAATGTGGGGATTCCAAGCAGCAGGAGCTGCGCCTATTGTGCGCGGAGAAGTAGTGCCAAACCCAGAGACAATTGCAACAGCAATTCGCATCGGTAACCCAGCTTCATGGCAGCAAGCAGTGGCTGCGCGCGATGAGTCAGGCGGACTTATTGATTCAGTAACTGATGATGAAATTTTGGCGGCATATCGCCTCGTTGCAGCAAAAGAAGGCATATTTGTTGAGCCATCAAGTGCTGCAGGAATTGCAGGTTTGATTAAGAAGCAAAGCCAAGGCGCGTTGCCTAAGGGTAAGAAGATTGTTATTACTGTGACAGGAAATGGCTTGAAAGATGTGCAGTGGGTATTAGATGGAGCACCTGCTCCTATCTTGATTCCTGTTGATCTTGAAAAAGCAGCAGCTGCTATGGGTTTGAAGTAAAGTAGAAGCGATATGGCCGCTAATCGTCTGACCTTTAAAGCCACTATGGCTCAAGTGAGTGTTCCTGCAACGAGCGCCAATCTTGGATCTGGTTTTGACACATTTGGTTTAGCCCTTGATCTTCGTGATCGATATGCCGCGCAAATCCTTGATGATGTCGCATTCGATGTTGATGTAACAGGTGAAGGCGCGGATGAAGTCAAGAAGGATAAAAACAATCTTGTTGTTAAATCCATGCTCGCAGGTTTTGATTTCATGGGGCAAAAGCCTCGTGGTCTAGCGCTGCGTGCTTTAAACGTCACCCCACATGGACGCGGGCTTGGTTCATCTGCCTCTGCCATTGTTGGTGGATTAGCGCTAGCCAGAGAGTTAGTACTTGGCGGAGATCAGATCATGTCTCTTGAGGAGATGATGGCACTTGCCACACAATTAGAAGGACATCCTGACAATGTTGCCGCAGCAATCCATGGCGGGGCTGCAATTGCTTGGATGGAAGATGTTTATGGTGTTCAAACAGGACGCGCAGTGAGCATTCCTGTGAATCCAAATATTAAAGCAGCGCTCTTTATTCCAGAGGCCCATCTTTCAACCAAGAAGGCCCGCGCCCTGCTTCCAGAGACAATTCCTCATAAGGATGCAGTACTTAATTCTTCACATACTGCTCTCTTAACTGTTGCCTTATCAACACGTCCTGACTTATTGCTCACTGCAACAGAAGATTATTTGCATCAGTCATATCGCGCGGAAGCATTTCCTAAGTCAATGGCGCTTGTTGAAAAACTTCGTAAAGCAGGAGTGGCAGCAGTTATTAGCGGAGCAGGTCCGTCTGTTCTGGTACTTCATACTTCCTCTGGCACCGAGCTTGAGGAGATCATCAAGGCTGCGGGAGCTGGCTTTGAGGCTAAAAATCTGGAGATTTCCCGCACGGGAGTTGAGTAGTCCAAGCCTTTGTGCTACTTTTTACCTGTCTGAAGGGCGCAGTTCTTTATCTTAAGAACGAAAAGCGCGAATAAAAATCAAAAAACAAGCAATCAGACTCTTTCTCATATTCACGAGTAAGAACACTTAACCCCAATTAATAAGGACACATGAGCGATACAACAACAGAAGACCGCCCAGCAAAAGCTGCCGGTGAACTATCCGCAATGCTTCTTCCAGAACTTAAGAAAGTCGCTGGATCACTAGGCATTGAAGGCGCCGCAAAGATGAGCAAGGGTGATTTAGTTCAAGCCATTGCCGATTTGCAGGCAGCAAATAGAGAGTCAGCAAAAGCTGAGCGCGAAGCCCGTCGCCTAGAGCGACAAGAGGCACGCAATAAGAAAAACAACCGGAGCTCATCTGCCAAGGCAGACTCCGATGAGGAAAGTGACGATATGCAAGATTCACCAGAGCAAGAATCAAATTCAGGCAGCGAAAGTAGCGAATCACAGCGCCGTGACTACAACGAGCGCAATGGTGGCGGCAATGACCGTGACCGTGGACGTGGTGGTCGCAATGACCGACGTGATCGTGGACGCTTCCGTGACCGCGGAGAACGCGGTGAGCGCCAAGAGCGCGAAATTCAGATTTCAGAAGATGATGTATTAGTTCCAGTTGGCGGCTTACTCGACATCTTGGATTCTTATGCATTCATCCGCACACAAGGTTATTTAGCAGGACCAAACGATGTTTATGTTTCTCTCCAGCAGATCCGCAAGAACGGATTGCGCAAGGGAGATGTCATCACAGGCCAGGTGCGCCAACCTCGCGAAGGCGAGCGTAAAGAAAAGTTCAATGCACTTGTACGTCTAGATACAGTCAACGGACTTGAGCCAGAAGCATCCCGTGACCGCGTTGATTTCGCAAAGCTTGTTCCACTTTATCCTCAAGATCGTCTGCGCTTAGAGACTGAACCAAATATTTTGACCACTCGTGTTATTGATCTTGTTGCACCTATTGGAAAGGGACAACGTGGTCTGATCGTTTCACCTCCCAAGGCTGGTAAGACCATGGTCTTGCAGTCAATTGCTAATGCGATCACAACAAATAACCCAGAGGTTCACTTGATGGTTGTGCTTGTTGATGAGCGCCCAGAAGAAGTGACGGATATGCAGCGCAGCGTGAAGGGTGAAGTTATTGCTTCGACCTTCGATCGCCCAGCTGATGATCACACCAGTGTTGCTGAACTTGCTATCGAGCGCGCAAAGCGTTTAGTTGAGATGGGCCACGACGTGGTTGTGCTCCTTGACTCAATTACTCGTCTTGGACGTGCCTATAACATCGCAGCCCCTGCATCAGGAAGAATTCTTTCTGGTGGTGTTGATTCAGCAGCTCTCTACCCACCAAAGAAGTTCTTTGGTGCGGCTCGTAACATTGAAAACGGCGGATCACTCACCATTCTTGCAACCGCACTTGTTGAAACCGGTTCAAAGATGGATGAAGTTATTTTCGAAGAGTTCAAGGGCACAGGAAACATGGAACTTAAACTCGATCGTCGTTTTGCAGATAAGCGTATTTTCCCAGCCGTTGATGTTGATGCTTCAGGTACTCGTAAGGAAGAAATCCTTATGGGCAAAGAAGAGCTCAATATCGTCTGGCGTCTTCGCCGAGTACTTCATGCTCTTGAGTCCCAACAGGCACTTGAGCTGCTTCTAGACAAGATGAAGGGCACCAAGAGCAACGTGGAGTTCCTCATGCAGATCCAGAAGACCACGATCACTGAGTCTGAGGCGATTTCCACCACCAACGGTGGCTGAGGTAGATTTACCCCACTGGTTCACGGGATTTCCGACCCAGTACGTTCAATATAAGAAATGGTAAAAAAATGAAGCCAGAGATTCACCCAGAGTATTTCGACACCACTGTTACCTGTGGTTGCGGCAAAGTTTTCACAACTCGCTCAACAAAGCCATCTGGCTCAATTTATGTTGAAGTATGTTCTGAATGCCACCCTTTCTACACCGGCAAGCAACGTATCTTGGATACTGGCGGCCGCGTAGCAGCATTCGAAAAGCGTTTTGGAAAGTCAACAGACGCAAAGTAGCTTTCTTTAAAAGACCGCGAACGGTGCCCCATGGGCGCCCGCGGTCTTTTTTATTTCACAAAAGTTTTATCTAGCGAAAGGAGAATCAGATGAGTGACAAATTCGGCAATGTCTCAGACTTGCTCGTTGAATACGTTGAACTAGAAAAAGAACTCGCTGATCCTTCTATTCACAGCGATCAAGGTAAAGCTCGCAAACTTGGTAAGCGTTATGCCCAACTCGGCCCTGTTATTGCAGGCTACCGGGCGTGGAAATCTGCAACAGATGATTTAGCTGCGGGTAAAGAGATGGCAGCAGAAGATGCAGCATTTGAAAGCGAGCTCCCTGCGCTCACCGCAAAGGTCGCTGAGACCGAAGAGAAACTTGAAGAGCTTCTATTGCCTCGCGACCCTAACGATGACCGCGATGTCATTATGGAAATTAAAGCAGGTGTGGGTGGCGATGAATCGGCGATCTTTGCTGGAGATCTACTGCGCATGTATCAGCGTTATGCGGAAAAAAATGGCTGGAAGACATAGATTATTGATGCAACCGACTCTGAAATGGGCGGATATAAAGATATTTCTATGGCGATTAAATCCAAGGGAACAGCATAACCCGGCCACACTCCTTACGCCAAGTTAAAGTTTGAAGGCGGAGTGCACCGCGTGCAGAGAGTTCCCGAAACCGAATCGCAGGGACGTATTCACACATCTGCGGCGGGAGTATTGATCTTGGCTGAAGCAGATGAAGTAGATGTTGAAATTCGCCAGCAAGACTTACGTATCGATGTGTACCGCTCATCTGGTCCAGGCGGACAATCCGTGAACACCACAGATTCTGCCGTGCGCATTACCCATATTCCAACAGGCATTGTTGTCTCATGTCAGAACGAGAAGTCGCAGCTGCAAAATAAGGAATCAGCCCTTCGTATCTTGCGTGCTCGCATGCTTGCCGCAGCCCAAGAGGAGGCAGACAGAATTGCATCTGAGGCACGTAAGGAACAGGTGAAGTCTGTCGATCGCTCCGAGCGCATTCGCACATATAACTATCCAGAGAACCGCCTCAGTGATCACCGCGTGAACTTTAAGGCGAATAATCTTGATGCTGTAATGAACGGTGATCTAGATGATGTTATTAACGCCCTGCTTGAAGCAGATAAAGCTGCCAAGCTCGCATCTGGTGATCATTAACGCTCATGATCGCTAAGGATCTGCTGCGCATTACGCAGGATTACTTTAAAGCTCAGAACATTCCCACAGTAGAAGCAGATTTACTCCTTGCCCATTTACTTGGCTGCAAGAAGAGTGAAGTCCAGCTTACGCTTATGAAACAAAGCGAAGAGAAGATCGATGAGATTAACCGCGAGCTGCGCCGCATGGTGCTTCGCCGTCAAAACGTGGAACCACTTCAATACATTATCGGTAGCGCGCCATTTCGTTATTTAGAGTACGCAGTTGGCCCAGGGGTACTTATTCCTCGCCCTGAAACAGAGAGTCTCGTGCAACTAGTACTTGATAGAAACCTACAAGGCGCAGTTATTGATTTAGGTTCAGGAAGTGGTTGCGTTGCCATCTCCCTCGCAAAGGAATCAAAGCAAGCCCTCACAGTTACCGCTGTTGAAAAGTCTGCTGAAGCGGTTGTCTGGCTTAAGAAAAATATTGCCCAGCATGGTGTAAAAGTGCGCGTAGTTGAATCAGATGTTCAGGTTGCATGTGTGGGTGAATTATTTGATGTGGTTGTTGCAAACCCACCATATATTCCAACAACGCAGATACTTCCTATTGACGTCAGATATGAACCAGAGATGGCCCTCTATGGAGGTAAGGGTAATGGGATGGAGATCCCCAGCGCCTTT
>Ga0208868_1000164_pt1 | contig 14983 bp, 21 predicted proteins | sample CryBogCBE23Oct07_FD_184583 | JGI IMG/M metagenome (GOLD analysis project Ga0208868, IMG submission 184583) | Freshwater microbial communities from Crystal Bog, Wisconsin, USA - CBE23Oct07 (SPAdes) (version 2) | ecosystem: Environmental > Aquatic > Freshwater > Lake | place: Crystal Bog... | reverse complement strand
GTTCGGTGATAAAGACGGCCCGCACTTTAGGCGCGCGGTATAACTCTTAAGCGGGAGCGTTTAATTTGAGCGGGAGTGTAATTTACACAAAATTTGAGCGCTCTCAAAAACAGCCGGGAACAAAGTTAGGGAAAAATGCAAAAGAACATGATTGAGATTGAGCAAGATACTCGACAACTGACAAACTTAAAAAAAATACTATTTTTTTGTATTTTATGTGATTTATTAATTAAACTGTTTATTGCTTTTATTATTTTTTCATTGTTTATTGGTTTTTTATATTTCTCTTATCAAAAACTATATACTTAAAATGGATATGACAAAGTTCAAATATGAAAGAGATACTTCTGATTCAGATACTGAATCAATTGATTCATTCCGATTTCCTGACGACTACAGATTTTGGTATCCAAGTTCAGATCATAGTAGTGACAGCGAATATGAATTGGAGGTTTTTTTTGAAGAAGCTGAAAATGGAGTGAACAACGACATTTTTGAAAGCGGATATGAATTGGACGTTTTTTTTGAAGAAGCTGAAAATGGATCAAACAACGAGATTTTTGAAACATCATCTGATAGTGGGTATGACTCGGACGACTTATAATGAAGAGTCTAAAAGAACATCTTCAGAAAAATTCGGCACACAAAATAAGCATTGATGAAATTGAACAATATATATGTATATATATATATATAATATAAGTTTCTAATAAAGTCATTTAAAATGAGCTTTTTACCCATTTTCTTAAGTTAATATTTTTTGAGTTTGGTCGTTTGCGTTTTTCTCCTTGAGGTAAATTAGATTTATAATTGGCGTTTGCATTGTGAATATTTTTCACGTGTCTGTCATGTGTTTTTTCATCTTTAAAACGGCTATCACACAACTTGCATTTGTAGAAATGTGTTGCTCTCTTTTTCTTTCCTGATGTTTTTTCAGTAATATTTCCCGCAGTATTTTCAATTTTCCTTTTAACACCTCGAATATTTTTGCTATTATAATTAACATCAGCCTCATGAATATTTCTTAAGTGTCTATAAAGAGCATTTTGAGTGTTAAATGTAGCTGGGCAAAGTTTGCACTGCAAAACACTTATGCTATCCATGCGAATATCATTAATATCCGGTGTAATAATAGAGCTATCCACGGGAATGTCATTTATATTTGGCATTCTAATAAAATCAGGTATTAAAACATCACTCTTATTTTTATTAGAACCGTCAGACATAGAAATATCACTTTTTTGTAGTGATATTATTGTGGCATTCTTTTTTTTCTTTCTACGTGTTGATTTTGGTGGTGTGTTTTTTTTGGACTTGGACAGGGATTTGACATTTTTCCAAATTAAATAGTTACCATTTACTGCTTCTTTAGTTTCAGGAAAATGAAAATCTTTTTTGTGCTGGTTAAGTATTCTAGCAGTTGAGAAACTAATGCTGCATATGTTACAAATATAAGATTTTCTTCTTACACCACTACTAGATTGGCTTACTTTAGAATCCTGATTCTGAGTTTGAATCACATTTTTGTTTTGAGGGTTTGTTAAAACCGGATTTGCTGTTTGAATGTTTGGTAAAACTGCTTGAACTGTTGTCTGTTCAGGTATGTATTCAATAGCTCTGATTGAATTTACTTCTTGTAGAGGGTTGTTAGCAATATTTGCTTGATTTATTACCGACTGAGGGCGATACTCAATTGCTCTTGTTAAATCCCTATTTTGTAAAGGTCTTACAGAAATATTTGCTTGACTAATTGCAGGTTTAGGATGGTATTCAACAGCTCTAATAGGTGTTTGTGTTTGTGTTTGTGTGTTTGAGGAGTTGATTATTCGCTGTTTAGTTTTCTTATTGATATTTTGCAAAACTTTTTGCTGTTCAAGTGCTGTATTTTTAATTTTTATCATCTCATTCATAATCCTTTCAATTTCTTTTCCTACATTTTTTGATGTTGTAGGGTTTTGCTGTGAAAAATTAGCAGAATCTAATGAAGGTTGAAGTGATTGAGGTTGGCGGGCAAAATTATTGCTAAATACTTCATCATCATCACTATCACCAATCAGTTGAAAAGCTCTATTGCGGCTATTATTTAATTGATAATTTGGGTTGTCTTGAAGAAATCTTTCAGTTTCGCTAGCGGTATCTGTTGATGAGCTGTGCCTACTTTGATTAGATGATGATGATGAACTCCTATTAGGCGGTGGGTTATATTCCCCACCATATCCATCACCATTATTACCATCATAATCATCATCATCATCATCATCATCATTGCCATTATCATCCTGACTTGTATTATTATCATCATGATCAGGTGTTCCTGGGACAGCGGGAAAAGCACCATTTTCATTGCCAACTTCAGATGTGTTAAGTTCTTGAACCTTAATCTTTTCTCTAGCATTTATATTTTCTAACAATCTAGTATAAATTTCTGGGGGTACCAGATACATACATGTGTATTGAGATTTATTTTTCATTTTCCTGTTAGAAGATTAATAAGAAAGGGTAGAGCAGCTGATAATATTAATCCTAATCCTTTTCCTTCTTGACGCAGAGCTTGTGTTTTAGCTGCTAAAGATTTTGACTTTGATGCAATTGTTTTCAATCTGTGAACAGAACACTGATTTTTTAATTTCTTTTTGATTTTATTTTTATTTTTTATTCCGATATCTGTGTACAAAACATTATGAACACATTCACACAAGAATTCTACGGAATCAGTTTTTAAATAGGGGACAATCTGAGACCTCTCATCAGGTTTTAATTTCTTTACAATTTTAACTAGGTTTAAATATTTTTTACGGTCCCTTAACGACATTTTCATTTTACATAGTCAAAGAGTAAAGCAAAAGTTTTACATAAAAACATATTTTTCAATCATTATTTTTCTTTTTGTTGTTTAGATAGTGTTTTTCTGTAAATAAACTCGAGTAGGACCTTCATGTGGAAAAATATGCGATCTTAATCTAATATGTTCTGGTGTTTCAGGGTGAAAATCGATTAATAAATAACTGTAGGCATTTCTTGTGGCTTCTTGAAAGATGTCTACCATTAAAGAGCTTTTCAAACCAATTTGAGAAGAAAATGTTTTTACTTGACTAACATCTCGAGGGTTTTTCATCATAAAAAAATATTTAGCATTTTTTGACATCATTTTATAAGCTTCATTTTTAGGCATGAATACAGCGTGTGTTATAAATATAGTATTACAGTTATAATGGTGTGAAATTCTGGTGAACATTTTACTGTTAGTTGTGTAAATTAATTCCATACAATCATCAAAAACACATAGTGTTCCGCCTTTATCTCTATATGGAGAAATTTTTTTCTTATATTCTTCTAAACTTATCATCTTTTCATCAAGCTCAATAAGTTCGTGTGCAAGACCTGATTTTAACATTTCTTCATATATTTTTTGGTACTCAGTGTAAAATATTAACACCTTTGCAGGTTTTGATGAAAATAAAAGATTTTTATTGTAAATCAAATTTCTAATGAGTGTTGTTTTCCCGCTACCTGTAGCACCACAAATCATAGCTGTGAATGGGCATTTAAATGTTATATTATACATTTTTAAAGATTTTTTTATTAAAACAAATATGCACAATTAATCAACAATTTGAACTGGTAGAAAACGGCTTTTTAAATATGGGTAGTTTGATAATGCAGCAATTTTAGCTTCAATAGAAACTTCAGAAATATTGTCAAATTTTTCTTTTGAAATTTTGATTATTCCGTCTTCTAACCCCTCCAGGTGATCCTCTGTAAGACACTGCGGGAGAGGTGTATACAAAGCCACGGAAGGGATATGAGCAAGCAAGTTACAATATCCTCCAACACAGCATATGACAGCCGACTCAAAGAGGAGACATATGCACGTGAAATGATATCTAATATATTCATCATTTAAATTGTAATGATTTTTCATATATCCGCAAGCGCCGCAAATGACACTTCCACAAGAAAGATAGGTATCGTTTGAGTAGTTAATACTCAAATCAACTGCTGACGAGTTCATTTTAGAATTTTTGGTTTTATTACTTAAATAGTTATCAGTTTTTGATGATTTGATGAGGAGAATTACTTTGAGAGCTGTTTATATACAAAATACATTACTGATAGATGAGCGCGCTCATAACACATTTAGACGCGAGAAATTACGCACGCCTTTAAAACCTTTTTAGAGCGCTCGTGGGAATATGCGTTTGACCAAAAAACATAATTTAAATCCTCAAACATTCAAAAAGAAAGCTTCATTATGAACACATCGTGTCTTGAGTTTGAAACAAAATTTCCCTTAGACTTTATTTCAGACTTTCAACAGTCTGATGAAAAGCTTTTGTTTGAAAGTATTAAAAGCTTCAAAGACCCCAACTACAAATCAAAAGAAATACAATTTCTTGAGGGGCGTGAGATTCATGTGTTAGCAGAGTTCTACTCCCGTTACGGTGAAACAATCAGGTAATTTTTGTTTTACACAAAATTTTTAAGTGTGAAATTTCATATTTTGGAAAAAATCAAAATTTGTTTTTTCTTCTTTTAACAGGAACATAGGACGTATTGGTTGTGAGAAAATTGAAAACAAATACTGTGTTTGTTTTATTGAGAACATCACCGAAATCGATGTTTCAACAATCAACCAGGCAATTAAAGTCTACAGAGGAGAATCATTGAGAGAAGGAGCTTTCATTTTAATGCGTGACCGCGAACTGAGGATTATAACAGAATTTTTCTCAAGATACGGTGGTTATATCAAGAACTAGAAAGTCTAAGAAAGCAATGAAGTTTAACAAGTTTATGAGTAGTAATTCAGATATTTTTATTCACTATAATAAAAATTTTCAACTACCTAAATGTGTTCAATCGCAAAAAGAATGTCTATGTTTTGTATATAAAAATGAAGTTGATTTCTGTTTTGAATATCCTTTGTCAGCTATACAACTTTTGAAAAATTATTTAAAAAAAACATTGAATGAGGTTCAAAAACATAATAATTATAATGTCATATCACTTAATGAGAACGGGAATTACACAACAAAAAAATGTGTCACAAGATCTGTTAAAGATCACAAATCAACTCTTAAAATATTCAAAATGTTTTACAAGAAGAAATTAAAATGTAGGAAGAAAAAACACTTTATAAGATACATTATCTATATTGACAATCAAATATCTAAATGTGAAAATCTTTTAAGTGATAATGTGCCATGGGAAAACAACAATCTTATACCTATTTTTATATTACTATCTTCACTTTATGCGCACTATCACACATTAAAACTTTTTGAATCGTTTGTAAAATAAAACATATTATTTAACTATTTGGAAAATAAAAGATTTATAAAAATTTTTGATCCATCCACAAAATTTATTAGATCACCACTATGTGATCTTATTTCAAATTTTATTCTCTTTATTAGAGTGTTTTCAAGAGAGTGGAATTCTTTATTTTGAAATTCTTGGGTTTTATAACTGTCAGTAGATTTATGAAAGACAGGGACAATTTTAATAAGTTTTGAAAATGTGTTGCCAACAATAGTCTGCTCAATTATGTCTGTATACACCATTAAATATTCAGGTCTCAGTTTGTTAATATCATAATATTTTGAAAAATTTATTGAAATAATGTCATAACCATCAATATCAGGAGAACCGCCCAAGAAACAAACTGTGTATCCACTTGGTGATATTACAGCACATTCATTAGCATCTGTTTTCGGGTCAAATCCTAAAAGTTCGCAAATACTTATTGGTATCAAAAAAAAAGATTGAGTATTTACATAAATTGAAACTTTTTTTTTGTTTCTCCATATTCCACATATTCCTGAATTTTAAATTGACCAAGAGGTGTGTCGCCGTAAGATAAAATTTTGTTTAATGCATTAATAAGACCACTGTCTGAGTACATGACATTAGGTATTATATATTTATATGGCTCAGATCCTAAGGTTGCTGTCCACACAGTCCTATAGTCCTTTTCAAAAGGGAGAGGTCTGAATAAATTAGCATAATTGATAGACGATAATGATACTTTCCAGTCAACATCAAGATAATAAGGTTGTGGCAAGTCAATTACGAAACTGTTAAAATTTTGATCTTCGCCGGGTGATAATCTGACATTAAAACTATCAGGATTTAAATTCATTTTTTTAAACTTAAGTTTTACAAATGTTGGAACACCATAATCCAATTCCAAATTCTCATTATTCTCATTTAATATACTTATTGATATTTTGTCTAAAACACTGTTTGATAACTGAGCATATTCTTCTGATTCAAATTGATGAATAGTGTATTTTTCCTTAGTCTCAAATGTAGGGCAAAAAATTTTCAGGTCTTTTGTGAGTTTAGAGTTAAAAATTTGTTCAGATATCTGATCACACCGTATTCTTACAAGATCCGGATGTTTGAAGTTCCAGCGTTTTAAATAACTATGTATAACCGGTGTCTCTGATGAAACTATGAAGTAAAAATACAAATTTTTATTGAAAACTTCTATATCCGACTTTATTTTAGGAAACCCAAATGAAGAGACAATGGATGTATGTATTTCAAGTCTGTATTTTTCATGATTTTTATTGTTGTATAAAATCTTAATATTCTCATCTTCATTAAACACAAATTGTAATCCCAAATTTTTTTCTTCAACAACTGCCAACGTCTTTTTGATAGTATCTATGTCGGAAAATTTACTTGGGAAAAAAATGTCAACTTCATGATTATATTCAATGTCGTGTTTACTACTATAACTAAAAATTCTTATGCAGGGTATTTTATCATCTTTTGGAATAACAATGCTAGGGAAACTTGAAGGAAAACCCACACTTTGGATGCAAACACTCCATTTTTCATCGTATGGAACTTCTAAATTTAGCGGTAAATTATTGGTGAAACTTGTCAAAGTGTTATTTGGATACCGTTTTGTATCAGCATTAGAAAATGTGTGAATATAAAATTCATTCATTGTAAACGTCTGTTATATCAGCCGCTTCTATCCAAGAATTGTGTGTGTTATCATAACCTTTCCACTTAACAAAATATTGCAATTGACCTCTGACTTTTCTTTGCTTGATAACTTTTTCAACTTTGAAAATATTTGAGTTGACTGGTGTCAATTCATGTGCGTAAAATCCTCCTATCAATTTTTCTTTCTTGTCATATGTTTCGAGTAGATACAACGGTTTAGGTAGTGTTTGTTTTATATCATATATATTAAAGACTTCAAAATTGCTTTGCTCGTTATATCCTCTGTGAAAAACACCTTTTTGTAAGGCTAACCTCACCATTTGATTTATTTTATATTTAGGTTTTTCTGATTTGATTGTGCTATGATAGGATAACATTTTTTCAGCAACTTTCTCATGGTTTTTTTCATCCTCGGCTTGTTCAGGCGACATTTCTATCATTCTATGTTCTCTGTTATTATATGAGGCGACAAAATTTTGCAAGTTGTCAATATATCTGCGAGTTTCAAACTGTGACATATATTTGTATATTAAATTTTGAAATGTTCTGTTGAATCTCTCAACATATGCAGCATGGACAGAGGTGAAATTATGAAAAAAATTAATTTTCATATTTTTACAGAATTCTTTGAACTTTTTATTTGTCAATTCCGAGCCTCTGTCTGTTACAAGTGTTAATGGCGGTTTCTTTGCTTCATTTAAAATTGATTTAAAGGCATTCAGTACTGAAACTGAAGATTTATCAATACATGGTCTTACCCAAGCTTTTCTTGTGAATGTGTCAATAACAGCAAAAATATATTTTACACCATCATTCCACCTAGATAATTTTTGAATGTCAATTAAATCAGCTTGAAATTGATATCTTTTAAAATGTGAAAAGGAAGGATTTCTTTTAAGATTTTTATATTCTCTTCTCAATGTATAACTTTCAACACTTGCAAGCAAGCTTTCAATTTCTTTTACTTTTAAAACCCCGCCATAATATTTATATATGTTATTAACACCACTAAATGCTATAGGATGTGCGGGGTTAGTGTAATTTTCATTGAAATGATTAACACACTCATCTTTATTTTTAAATTTCATTTTATTTAATCAAGCAAACTATATTTAATATTTTTAATGTTTTTAGAAGGTTTTCTCTTCTTAACACTCTTTGTTTTTTTGCTTTGATGCTTTTTTCTTTTTTTCCCCCCTCTTAAAGTACTTGCTATTTTACTCCTGGCATTGTCTAATTCATTTTGAGCAGATTCTCTCATGTCTCTACCTTCCAGAAGATCGGCTGAGAGATTAACTGCAGATTGTTTTGCAGCATCCAAAGCCGTTTGCCCAATTTTTTTAACAAAAGGGTTAGAAAAAAAACTTTTACCAGCTCTTAAACCGAGTCTGGCTATTGGAGCAATTCCTCGAGCTAAAGCGGAAAAAATAGATCCTAGACCTCTACCTCTTTGAAATCGTGGTCCTTGGTGATAATTCATTTTTTTTTATGTATCTTTGTATTGACATGCAACTTATGCCTGTTGTGTTAGATATCTGTTTTAAAGTAATGTTCAGCTTATTTTTCCTGCAAAAGACATATATATAAGCTGAAATTATAGTTGAAGGATTAAAACCGTTATTTGTCTCCTTTATGCTTTCCTTAATAAGTGTGTATTGTTTGAAATTTAAGTTTAACTTTGAACATGCTCTTTCTAGAATATTTTCAGTTTTTATAATCACAACATTTGACTTATCACATTTTTTATCTCTTGAAATCTTGGAGTGATTTATTCCTGTTATATTACTAACATCATTTACTGAAAAAGGTATTCCTAAGTCTGCAAGAGCTATATATAAACAGTGAGCCATGACGATTTCTGAAGCATTTTTCCCATCTTTCTTTTTCTTTATTTTTTCTGCAATGTGAGAAAATATGCCGCCAGGCAGATTTAAACGTTCAATCATCTCTTTCACAAATTCAGATTCTTTTTCTGTTAACCCGCAAGACGAAACATCTCTTTCAATTGAGTGAAATTCAAAAACGTCGTCAATTACTGTACCACATTCTTCACACACAACAAATCCGCCTCTGTAATCAATTAATTGATTTTTGTGAGAACATGACTCAATAAAGCCAGACATTCTAAATCTTCAAGTTTTTTACAGCCGACAAAAACTACTTTTCCTGAATGAAAAATTATTATAGTCCCAACACTCTTTAATTTTAAAAAAAGCCCTGGAAACTTTTCATTATTATACGAGACTTTTACATCCTTGTATTCAATATTTGTATGTAAAAAATTGATAATACTTTCAATATGAACTTCTTTCTTCAAGTCTATTGATCCTGTTATATTATCAATATGCAAAGATTTTTTATTTATGTTTAATCCAATATTTTGAAGATTATTAAGTGCTTTTTCTACTTGGTTAAAATCTTTGATTTTAGTTATATTAACATGATTCAACTTATTTTTCCCTGTTCGAAAGATTGTGTAAACAAAATTATTCCTTAGCACAATAAAATTGTTGTATCTTTTATGTGTTAATGACAAATCTTTAATCCTTTTTTCAACAGTATCTAAAGATTGATGTTCTATATTAACACTGACTTTAATGTTTGTTATATTTACAGACATCCTACTTGTTAGAAGGTCTGTTATCAACTGGTAAAAATATGGCTTACAATTTTGATCGTCGGGGTTTGGGCACTCATGTGCATGACCTTACAGAGATAATGTCTGATGGTCTAGATATTTTTCACGCGCCTCAATCAGACAATTCTATATTGCAAGGAAGAACAATCGAGCACCATATGATAACAGCTCTTAATGAGAATAATAATGTTTTTGAATTTGTAATACCTAGTGAAGGACATGATTATACTTACCTTCCTCTTACAAGATTAGAAGGTGAAATAGAAATTACGAAATCTAATGGTAATGCAATTACTAATGCTGACTTGGTAGCTCCTGTTAACCTTATTTCAAGTGCACTATTCAGACAAGTTGAATGTGATATAAACGGATTTCAGGTGGCCGACCTCACGAGTCCAACTTATCACTACAAAGCATATCTTGAAACTTTAATAACATACGGTATTGATGCTAAAAACACACATTTGCAAGCTGCTCTGTATGAACCTGATACGAACGGTTCTGAAGAAGTTTTCACAGCCGCCTGCGAATCATTTAAAAAAAGAAGAGACTGGATTGTTGCTCATGGGAACAAACTTTATTTTTCAACACCAATTTACATTGATTTTTTTCAATCGCACAGATTTCTAGTACCCGGCCCAACCATAAAGTTAAAATTTCTTAAAAATGAAGACAAGTTTTGCCTAATGTCGGCAACTAATGATTGGAAGGTAAAAGTGAAAGACCTAACAATTTCAACAAGGAAACTTAAAATTCATAATGATATCACCCAAAAACATAGTGAAATAATTCTCAGGCAGCCAGCTATATATCCAATCAAACAATCCAAAATAAAAACATATGTTATAAATGCGGGTATTACAGCAAAAACTCTATCAGGAGTTTTTCGAGGGAAGTTGCCTATTAAAGCTGTTTTTGGTTTTGTGAAGTCCGATGCTTTTAATGGAAGCTTTGCAACTAACCCCTACCTATTCCAGCATTTTGAAGTGTGCTATGTAGGATTTCTTATTAATGGTTCTCCATACCCCTAACGTGTTTTACAACCTGACTTTACTAATGGAAAATGTGTGCGAGAGTATAGACATTTTCTTGATAATGTGGGAATTTCACATGAAAATGAGTCTAACTGCATAAGTCTTGAGAGATATAAAAAAAATTCAACTCTTTTTGCGTATGATTTTTCAGGGGATTTATGCAACGGATATCACAAACATCCAACGGAATCAGGTTTTGTTGACATTGAACTGCACTTTAAGACGGCTTTGGCTGATAATATTACTGTTGTTTTATATGCAACATACGATGAGATTGTTGAAATAGACGGGCAGGGTCAAGTAAAACTTGTGCCATAAAATGTCAGGTCTAACGAACAAACATGTTGAAGATATCGGTAAAAAACACTGTAAAACTTTCATTGGTACATTTCCCTGCAATATACTACCGGATGTTCACGGTATGGAGACATTTTCCTTAATATTTAACGAATCAAGACATGATGAAGAAGGTTCACACTTTGTAGCTATTTTTGCGAATAAAAATGAGATTTATTATTACGACAGTTTAGGATTAAAATGTGAAAACAAATACATTTTAACCTTCCTTAAAACATCCGGCAGGAAAATAAAAGAAAACAATATTCAAATTCAAAGTTATGATAGTATATTTTGTGGTTATTTTTGTTTGTCATTTGTAATATACATGACAAAACGGTATAATTATAAGGAATATTTTAAAATATTTTGTAAAAATAATCTGAAATTGAATGATAAGATTGCTGTTGAGTTATTATTACACATGATTAAATAATAAAAAGATGAAAAAAATATTTTTGTTTCCTAACTTTTTAAAACAAAACACAGAGCACGACAGCGCAGCACCACCACCTACTACAAAGCGGGGATTCGAACCCACGCCCTTGCAGCAGGATGGTGGTTGGTCGCAGACGCAACCTCTGCGCCACCGTGCTATGTGTGCTTTAGTGTGTTCAAAATAATAACTAAAATATCATTGAATCTTTTTATTTGTCACATTAAAATATTTTGCAACAACATCACTAACTAGTGTGCTTGAGTTTTTTTGCAAAATTAAATATATCATTTCGGATATGCTCAGAATACTCATTATAAATATTATAAGACATTTATATTTTTTAGCTAAAAATCTCTCAAATCTGGAAGTGTTTCCTGTTTTTTCAAAGTTCTTGTCAATTTGAGCTTCAATTTCGTGTATATTCATTTTTTGAGTGTTATTTCCTTCCGAATGAATGAATGAAAAATAGATCGCTGGTGATAAAATTTTATATTGCCCTAACAGATATTTTTGAGTCTCAGTTGACCTTAGAGATAACTTGAGCACACACATTCCTTTAAAATGTGTTTTAAAATTGCTGTTCTCATTTTGCTCGGTATTCATCATTTCTCATCATCACATTTGATGTTTTTTCAAGAAGAAAATTTTCTATCTAATGTAATGCGGGTACGCAAATTGAACAAAAATCTTCCGATCATTGAAAATATCCGCGACAAAGATGAGAAAATAAATTTTATTGAAATGAAGCAAGAAGAAGCTCAACCTGAAATCTCAGATCAATCAACTTCAAAAACATCTCTCCCGAAGATTGTTTTTCTTGAAGAGGTAATTTTTCCGACACAAAATTGTTTTTATAGTTTTTATTTAGTTGAATGATAGAATTAGTCCGCATAATCATTTTTTATAACTGATAATTACAAACATTTCAGATACAAACAGAGGACTTGCCTGGAAAAAGCCATCCGAATGATATCGCATCTCAGGTTGGAGATACAAAGTAATTAAAAAGTATTTTTGCAACAAATTTCTCATCTTTCTTCAAAATTTCAAAATATTTTTTCCCATCTTTGTTTTGAATATTTCATATCTTAATTAACTCTATGAGTAAATGAATTTTGATAGAGTGTTGACAGTTGGAGATTGATGTGTGTTAATTGATAATAAATGGTGACACCTGGATTTCTTTAGGTCGCAACAGAAATTGACGAACATTCTCTCGTTCACACAAACACCGAAAATGAGCGTGAAGGAAGCGCTAGAGGAGGAGAGAAAGAAAGAAAGAAGAATGAAATGGATGGAGGAGCAGAGAAAGAAAGAAAAAAGAATGATGATGTTAGAGAAGAAATGGGATTTTTTCAACCAAAACAAGAAAACGGGACTGGAAATCTTTGGTCTGTACAGGGACGTATTCAAAGTTCTTCAGCAATAACGAAAATATTTTTTCAATTTTTTTATTTTCTCTCACTGTCATTTTTATTCATTATAATAATGTTAATCATAGCTTTGACCTACACACTTCAAAAGAAAGATGACAGAAATGAAATCAATCTTGTCAATGTTAGATTGCTTTAGGTTTTGAACATTTAAAACACTTATTTTTATATCTCTCAATAAGTATTGAGCCAAAAGGTGAAGAATGAATTCCGCAATCATAAATCCATCTTTTTGAATCAAAACATGATAAAGCTTTTTTCTTCCTTATAACAGTAAAAATATTCTGTTTTTGGGAGACAATACCTGTGAAGTGGTGTCTAAAGTCTCTTTTTTTCATTAAACATTTTTTATATTCAGAAAATTTTAGTCTGTTTTTGATAGCCATCCTCCCTAAACCTTTGCAGACTTTTTTCTCAATATAATTTTTATTCTTCTTTATCTTCAGAGCGTAGCATTTGCTTCTTAAACCAACAAATTCAACACATTTAGAATCGCAATCCAATTCATCTTTGAAGTATCCTAGTTCAGATTTCCTCGAAGAGTTGTATAAAGGATGTTCTTCTTTGTAGTTTGAGTAATCCATATAATCACTCATTTTTTTTTCAAACGATGTATTATCTCTTACATATAAACAAAAAGAATCTGGAATAAAAAACAATAAAAAATCATTTTTTGTCTTTGTCCGAACTCACAACTTGCGATCAAAATAATTACCTGTATCTGAAAATAGAAGTTCAATATTTTCACGTCCACATTTTTTTAATAGCTTATTGTAGAAGAAATCAAACATGAAGTGTTTACTCTGAAATAAAATCACATTGATAGTATTAGGTCTTGTGGTGTAATGGTTAGCACATCGGTCTTATAATCCGATGATCCGAGTTCGAATCTTGGCAGGACTAAAATATTTTTTTACTTACATATTCTAAAATAGTAAAACCCACAGCGTAAGGTTTGTTGTGCAGTATCTCAGGAAGTCTGTGAGATGTTATGATAAGGTTTTCATCTATTATTGAAAAACTTTTAAATGTGTGTTTTGAAATGGCTTTTTTAAAACTTTTTTCAGTAGTGTGAACTTTGACAGTTATATAGTCCCGAACGTTTTCTATAGTCTTTCCGTAGCATGAATTAGAAATTTTTTTAAATTGATTTTTTTCAAAAACTGTTTTAGCATTTTTACGCTCTTCTGTACATTTAGTAATGAAAGGCTTTATAAAACTTTCTTGATTAAACATTAGTATTCTATGAATTTTTTTTATCTTCATACCAAGATCTAGATACAATTTAAGATTTTTAATGTGTACAATATAATTTAACCTATCAAGGAAAGTTGCTGTAAGTTTAGTTGATTTGTATGTTGTGTTTTGATCTGATTTTAAATAAACTTCTTTAGAATATTTTGACAAATCATCTAAATCTATATCATATGTTTCAGGTGCTAACGGGAAATCATTGTGGTGATAATGCAGTTCTTCTGGGTATTCTAAATCTACTTCTAATATATATCCTTTTTCCCCATCCAAGTCTATATCATCAACACTAAAGGATGAAAAATGATATTTTGGTAACCATTCAAAACATGACAATGGTAATTTTCCAATCTGGCTTAATCCGTAGAGATTCTGAAAAAAAATAAGTTGATTTTTTTTTTTTAAATAAATATCTTTTACAAAATTATTTGTATGGTGAATGCGTTTGTTCAAAATTTTCTCACATTTGCGTCTATGTAACGAATTGAGTGATGACCCTTCTCTGTTTCGCTGACAGATTTGTAGCGTGTGTTGATGAACGAAAGTCCGCCTCGTATACCCTTCTCAATAAAATGGATTTGGTCAATATTTTTTGGTAATCCAATAACGCATTTAGTTGTCTTAAGCATGATATCCCAACCAAAACCAGGTAAACTTATGTAATGTGCAGGATCAAGACCTCCAAATTTTATCATTGTTTTTCGAAATTTCTGGAATATCTCAGCAAGTAGTAAAGTGTCAATCTCACAATATAACTTTGAATACTCAGTTAAATTTTTTATATTAAATGTTTGCCACATCTGAGATGCAAATTTGTGTTCTTCCTTTGATATAGATTTTTCCTGGATGGTGCTGTAGAAATCTTTTCTCTTAGGTATTTTTGTAGTCAAAT
>Ga0208868_1000163_pt1 | contig 15091 bp, 18 predicted proteins | sample CryBogCBE23Oct07_FD_184583 | JGI IMG/M metagenome (GOLD analysis project Ga0208868, IMG submission 184583) | Freshwater microbial communities from Crystal Bog, Wisconsin, USA - CBE23Oct07 (SPAdes) (version 2) | ecosystem: Environmental > Aquatic > Freshwater > Lake | place: Crystal Bog... | reverse complement strand
TTTATTATTAATATTATCAATTTCTGTCTGTTGTGTTGCTGTTGTTGTTTCTATTGTATCAACTCTGCGTGTTAATCCTGAAACACTATTATTTAAATCATTAATTTGACCTGTAATTGTATTTATTTCTTCTTGTATATAATTAACTTCATTTCGTGTAGGAACTGGCAATCCATCCAAAATAATCAAATTATTATCTGTATCAAAATATAATTTATCACTTGTTATTGCTCCATTAACTGAATTATCAGTAAATAAAATTTGTTGATTTGTTGTTGTTTGTCCTGCTCCGTTATTCCATATATTAGGGTTTGGCGTTATATTATCAATCTCTGTCTGTAATGTTGCCAGTTCATTTAAAACATTTGTGCCGTTTAAAATAGCATTTTTACAATATAAATTTAATGTTGTATTATTTGGTTTTAATATCGTGCTTAAATCTGCCATTATATATAATTTACATATATATATAAATTATAGAATAAATAAAATTATTATTATTATTATGCGATTTTTACTATTGATAATTGTGCGTATCTTAAAGTTCCAGTAGTAGTAACAGCAGTTGACCTAAATGAAATTACAACGGGTAATGCGTCAGATACTTTAATAGCATAACTTTTTACGGTTGCTTTGTATGTATAATTTGCTATGCCTGTACCATACCCTACGTCATAAGCATTGGTTGTTCCATTTATTAATAATTCCACATTTAATGTTTGGAGTGGTGTAGCATTTAAATCCATAGCAGCTGCCATATCAATTAAATAAATCCCTTTTTTTGATAATGTAAATTGTGTTGAAGAACCATCAACAATAATATTATTTACTAATTGTTGCGAAGAACTAGAAAAACTAAGAATAACTGGTGATCCGGGTGCTACATTAACACCGGTTAATGTTTGAGAATAAACAACATACGCATTGCTTGATTGTGTTATAGACTTACAATAAAGGTCTAATGAAGTATTAGAAGGTGTCACAATTGTTGAAAAATCTGCCATTATATATTATAGTATTATATAATTATTTTTAAAAATTATATTTTTACAACTGTTAAATTTGTCTGTGTAATAGCAACTGCGAAATCAGGAGATGGAGCACCAGAAACTGGATTAACTGTTGCTACTAATCTTATAAAATCACCAGTTATTATTGTAAAAATAGCATTAACAGACAAATTGACGGGATATTGAACGAATGGAATAATAATTCCACTATTTCCTTGTACTACTTGTGCTGCTTTATTTGATATATTTTTAACATTGCTTGAACTGTCATAATGTATTAATTTAATTTCTAATAATGGAGGTGGATTTGTTGTTGGAACACTGCCATCAACACTATTAACGGCATTAATTGATGCTATAAAAGAATATGTGCCTTCATTTATAAAATCAACTGAAAAACCATTTGAAATATTAATATCATTAGAAACAACATCAATAATTAAAATTGGACTTGGATCAGTTGTTGAAATAACAGTAGTAGGCGATCCAGTAGCATATAAATATGCGTTTAATGGTATTATATCATTTGTTTTTATAGAATTACAATATAAATTTAATGATGTATTATTAGGATTTAATATAGTACTAAAATCCGCCATTATATAAATATACAAGATTATATATTTATACGTAATTATAAAATAATATTATTTACATTAATAATTTATGGTGCATTTTTGACCGATGTGCTACCGCTCCTCCAGAAATTGCTCCTCCAGATGGAGCTCCTCCAGAATGATGTGTCATTCTTCGTAAATGAGGCATTACGCGTCTGCTATCCATAAGAGAATGCCCGTGTTCTAATAAACCAGCACCTCCACTAATATTTTTTTCACGCATAACATCGTAATGAACATTAGGGTTTGCTTTGTGAGACATAGACACATCAATCTCTGAAATTGGACTGTTATTTATTAATGCGTTATTTTGCCCGTATAGCTGTAAGACATCGCTATAACATAAAACAATATAAAAAGACCAGTTATTAATACTTGGATTTACTTGTTGAAATGTGGCATTAACTTGTAAATTTGTTTTATAATTCATACCGGGTGCGATTGCTTTTCCTTGAAGACATATATCTTTATTAAATACTAATTTTGTCACTGATCCAGCTGTTCTTGCGTATGTTCCATTTGCTGAACTACATTCTACAAGAACGTTTTGAGCGGAGTATTGTATAAAACTATCAACCAACCCATTTTCACTTGAAATTTTATAAAGTGCCGATATATCAGCATTCGATGCGAGAACTTGACCGTCCATAGTGACATTAATACTATATAAACCAGCAAAACAATCAGGAACTTGTGCACCAGCAAGTGTTCCTTCACCAGATAAAAGCACAGCATTAGTAGGACGTGCAAAAACATACATAGAATGAGGAAAACGAGAAGTCTGAATTACTGGGGATGAAACTGGTTGTAAAGGACTTGAAAATGTAAAATCAGTATTATAACGCTCAACAGTATTAAGAGGATAAGTTAAAACGGGTGGTATTTGTGCTGATTGATCGCTTAATTGAACGAAACGAAAAACCGGTTGACCTATTACAACAGCACCGTTTGTAATTGTTAATACATCTCCGTTGCGATTTTTACAAAATGAAAACATACGGGAGAAAAGATTTGACACAAAATTAATATCAATATTAAGATTATCTAAATGAGATAAAGCAAAACCACCACCGTGTCTTTGAATTTGGTCGTTAAGGGGAGCAATAGGAAGATAGCAACGAAAAACAGTATCAAAAGTTGCAGAAGTTGGAGTATTAACAATATTTGTGAGTGGTTGAGAACCTCGGTGCATAATAGCATTTAAACCAGAACTATAAAGTTGAAGTGGTGATCGATTAGACCCAAAACCAACGCTATAATCTTGATGTTGGTCTAGCATAGATAAATCAATATCACTATTATATTTATTACAATCACTTAAATTATATCTTTCAAAAGCAGATATAACGTCTGATGCGTTATAGGTATAAGAAGCATTCCCAAATTGGAGATTAATAGTATTACAACTTTTAGCAAGTGCGTGGGATCGTGGAGCTTGAGCACCAGTTTGTAAAATATTAATACCAGTACTAGTACTTCCAACGATTGAAACGCTAACGGGTTGTTCCCATAGGATCATCTTTTCAATTAACATTTGAGAATTGCTTACTTCAAGTTTTGTAGTAATTGAACTATTTGAGTATGAATTAGGATAATTTACGTTAAATGATTTTAATGATGAACCAGTGCGAACCAAATATTCAGTTTGAGGAAAATCAACTTCACTATCAATAACACGAGTGACTGGAATTGGATATGCTAATGTGGACATTATATATTATATACTTATAAAATAATAATTATTTTTATATATAAATATTAAAAATTCATTAATTTCATATTTTTATCGTAAAAACATAATTTTATAGTTAATGCTACGCCCTTATCAAGTTCTAAAATATGACGAACTCCAAAATTATCTAACCAATAACAAGATAATTGAAAGTTTTTAATTTGGTCTGCTGTTATTGCTACTAGTCTTTGTTGTGCTATACTCGATGTTTGGTATTGTACCCAATTTGGTGAAACAGCATATAGATCCTTGTCCACTTCAAAGTCCGTTAAAATAGGGAGTGATGGTTTGTTTACAAGTGTATTATTTGTCGTTCCTTGATTATCAACTGGGATACTGTCATATTCTGTTTTAGTTGAAATACCATAACCAACAGAAATAATAATTTTATTTAAAGCATTCCATAAATTTATACTTGAATGGGATGATGTCATTTTATATTGAGTTATTCCACTTGATACAGTGTTATTATTATATTTATTAAAACAACTAATAGTATAATAATATGTTGAATAATTAACGTATGGTTCAAAATAATTAACTGTTGTAAATTGATAAAGATTAGAAGCAATATTATTCATATTACATACAATATAAGGATAAACACCAGTATTTTGGTCGAAATAATTAATTGATCCATCATTTGCTGTAAAATTAATTGAAAAAATACGCGTTGAGCTATCAAATGATATATATGGAAAATATGCTGGATTATAAGCATATGGAAGACCAGCCTGAGAACAAAATGTAGTAAATAAAGATTTTAACGCATTATTAAACATTAAAACGACTTGTTCTATATCGTAAATCCAGTAATATGAATTTTTTAAATCTTGAGATATTATAGGAGGTTTAATAGTAGATGCTAATAATGGGTATTGAGACAGAAAAGGAACTGATAAAGATTGCGTGAATGTTTCATTAAAAACACCAAAAGCAGTACATAATTTAAACTGTATAGAGTATTGTGTTTTATTGATATCTGCTTGACCCAATCTAATTGGAACAATCAAATAAGGAATTGTTGAAGTAGGGATGGTAAAACGCCCAACAGACATATATAATTGTGTCCCGTTTTCGACTATTGTTTGATTATTTAATTCTTCAATAATTGCTGGTGAAACTGCTCTGGGACTGTCATAACCATTAACAATACTAAGATTATAATATAAAGGATTTTTATTCATTATATTATATATTACGAAAATAAATTTAAAATAATGTCATCATTTTTTTTTGTATTTTTTGTAAAAAGTTTTTGAAATTGCTTTAATGTTAAATCATCTCTTAAAAATCTATAAATTACCCATTTACCACAAGTGTTGGTCATATCATTTTGGAGTTTCTTTTCATTATATTCAACTATTCCTTTATATTTTAATAATAATTTTGTTAAATATCTGTAATTTTCGCCATTTTCATTTCTAAATTTAATATCTATTTTATTTAAAAAATCATCTACAAAATTGCCGAAACTATCAAAAACTTCAATATTATTACGATTATTAACGTGTACGCCTATCCAATGGCCGTGTCTTTTATCATTGTTTTTTTTCCATACATATAAAATTATAACTCTATTAAATGGATATAAAAGACTTTCAATATTTTTATAATCTTTTATTTGGTCGTATGTTAATATTTTAACTTTATTATTTAATAAATATTTTATTTCACTCCCATTTAATGGCACATCCATATATATATAATTTATATATTTATTATTTTTTCATCCATACTGGTAAGTTTGGTTTATCTTTATACAATTTATGACCTGCTTTTCCTAAACTTAATAAATCGTCTTTATTTCTTGATATAAAATCAATAATACCACCACCGTCTAATTTTGATTGTTCATATTCATTAATTACGTCTTCTTCTGTTTCAGACCCCCACATTACTCTATTAATCATTTCATTTATTTGAGTTTCATTTAACTCACCTTTTCTTCTATAACTCATAATTAATCTTCTAAAATTTGGTGTAAATGTGTCTCTTTCTCTTAATTGCATATTATTCTCGTATAATAATTTTTTTTCTTTTAAACTTTTTTTTGGTTTTTTTGGTTTTTTTGGTTTTTTTAAAATTGATTTACCATAATTAGCTAAATAATTTAATGGGTTTTGTATCATTTGATTTAAATTAAATTTTGTATGTCCATATCCACTCATTAATTGTTCATCGTATCCTCTTTCTAATGCGTCTAAATATTGTTGTTCGTGTTGTTTGCTTTTGTATTGATTACTTAAAGCAGTAGCACCAATTGCAGAACCAATAGCAACAGCAGAACCCAAAGTACCAAGAATTTTATTTTTATGTTTTTTAAACCAATCAGCAACACCTGCACCAGAATACATTGAAACGTGTTCAGCGTCTTCTGGGTTCATTCCTTTTGATATTAAATAATGCTCCATTACTTCGTGACCGTCGTGTCTTAACATTTATATATTATATAGTTATAATTTTAATTATTGTCAAGAATAATAATTTCTTTTTCTGTCATCACAACTGGAGGTGATGTTGTAAAAATAGTACAATAGCGACTATCCTTTAAATTTAATATTTTTTTAATATTTTCTTGTGATAAACCTAAATATATTTTTAATGTGTCTTTTATTTGATGAGAAATTGAACCATAAAAGAAAGTATAAGAACTTGCCCCATTTAAACCATTTTTTGTTTCTCCGTGATTTCTTCCCAAATGACTTGTTTGAATAACTGTAATATTTCGTTTTCTGCTTAATTGTATTAATGAATTCATTAAATGAAATAATAATTTCTTTTGCTTACCGTCGTCACATACGTCAATATCATCAAAAATACAACAACAATCGTCTGGCAAGTCATCGTGTTTCATTCCTCCTTCTTCTGTGAATTCATCAATGTCAATTTGTTTAGTTATTAATTTATTCAATAAAGCATCATATTTACACAATGAAAAAAGATATATTTTATTTTTAGGAAATGACAAAATATATTGTTTTAAATACTCAGCAAGATAATATGTCTTACCCGAACCCCTTCGCCCACAACAGAATAATACGTCACTATTTTGGTCTTCATTATTTGGCATTTGTTGGAAATATTCATTCTTTTCTTTTAAAGATATATAATTATCGTTTGATTTATCCATTAATAATTTTTTTGATTTTCTTTTATCTAATAAATAAATTATTGTGTCATTAAATTGTCCTCCTTTAATTTTTGCTAGTCTTCTTCCTGATTTTAGAGATAAAGTAATGTCAGTCATTATATAATATATTATAATAAAATAATTATTATAATATGTAATTTAAATATGATTGATTAAAATAATAGGTTTTTAATGTTTTCTTAGACTTCTTAAATATGCCATTTTTGCTTTTGCTTCATCACTTCCTTTTTTTGGTCTATATGGAGTAAATCTTACACTTTTACCTTTACCTTTCATTTTAGCGAGTATTGCTTGTTGTTCTGTATTATATGATGATTTTGGTTTTTGATAAACATAAGTATATGCGTTTCCCTTATGTTGATTTTCTGGATTTTTTGGATTTTTTCTATATTTGTCTAATTCATTTAATAAAATATTTGTTGCTGGTTTTAATACACTTCCAACAACTGGTACATATCCTAATAAATCTGGCATTACATTAGATAATTCATCAAAAATATTTCCACCTTCAATACAAGCAGGACATTTACATAATGGTTGTTCATAAGGATAAGGGAGAATATGTGCATCCGGTAATCCATATTCATTATTTGGATTTGGTAGCATTTTATTTCCACCTTTATTTAAACAATCACTACAACCACAATTACCACCATAATAATTCATCATATTATATCCATCATTGTTATATGAACGATTAATGCACGCCATTTATATATTTATATATTATAATAATTTTATATAATTATCAATTTTATTTTTAATGTCTTCAAGAAACAATTTAATATTATTGTCATTATTTTCATTATTTGTTTTTAATATTAATTCTGTTCGTGCTTTCTTTTGATGTGTTTTACTGTGTTTTCTATGAGTATAATAATAATTAATTTTATATTCTTTATCGCAAATATCACATTTAATAGTTTTCATTATTATATTATATGTTATTATTAAATTAATTGTCTAAATTATCCATTATATCAATGTTATTTTTTATATATTCTCTAACACAACCAAATTGCATTAAACTATCATTAAAATTATGTAAAATATCAAGATCACCACGTAATATTTCGTTTTCTTTCTTTAAATTTTCATTTTCTTGTATAATTTCATCAATTTTATTATTACAATCCTCTAATTCTTTTTTAACATTTTTATGGTCGGCAATCATTTTTTCGTATAAATCAAGTAATAATTTAAGAGAACCAATGCGAGTATCAACAGACATATTTATATATAATTATTATATAAATAAATATATTTTATATATAATATATATATATAAATGGCATACGAATTAGGTGAGTATTATGGTGGTGCGGCTCATACACCATTTGGAAGGTGTAAATCAGAAGCTTTTGCTCTATTAGAACCTGAATTACGAAGAGGAAAAGGTGCTTATGCGAGATTTAAACCAAATTGTGCTGGACTATCACGTCGTAGAGTAGCAAGATCAGGCGCAAAACAGTCATTGATGCGACTAAAACAAGAAGCGAAATCACTTGGAGTTAGATTGACACGTATAAACGCACAAGGAAAACGAGTGGCAAAATCTAAACGCGTACTAATTGCTGAAATTAGTAGAGCATATAACAGTTAAATTATAGTTATTCTTTAAATATTAATATATAAACTTATTATATATTAAAGGATGAATATAAATCATTTAAAATGTAGTCCTAATATTGAAAAATTCGCTTATACATTGCGTGAATTTCCAACAGAATATCCAGAAGAGATTATAAAAGCATTATCGCTTATATCATTTGATATTAATAATATTCAAGTTATGGGTTCATTTCGTCAAAAGTCGTTGTGGTTTAGTGGCGATATTGATGGTTTTGAACTTATACCATTAGACAAACAAGAAGAAGCATTAAAACGAATAGTTTTTAAAATTACCTCATCAAGCTTATATGGGACTAAAATGATTTTAGCAGATATAAAAGTAGGAACTAATAAATATAGAGATTTATTAAAATATATTGGTATGTTAGTAAATGGAAAAATACAAAATTATAATTTAAATATGTTGAAGGAAGTTGTGAAATGTGATGATGTCCCAAAAATTCAAAATGCTCCGGAAAATCCAACAAGAGAAGAATGGTTAAATTTATATAAATATGTTTCGTCATTTGTTGCTTGTAGATGGACTGCAACTGAAATATTACGAGGTGTAAATGCGGATGGGTATTTATTAAAAGACTCTATATATAACACATTAGTTACCAAGGTTGATATGTTTTATAATTATTATGGCAAATACGTAGAAATTACAAATATAATATTCCCAGAAATGAAAGAAATGAATTTTTTTATAAATCAAATGAGAATTGGTTTATCAACAAATTTAATAAATAATAATATTTTAAAAGCATTAAAAAATATGTATAGTATAGCACGATTAATAAAAGATTGTAAAACACTAGAACAAATAGCACCAATATTAATTTCTCCAACAAATTTATTAAATTCTTGTAAAACCGACGTTAAAATGATTGAAGATTTAATAGACTTTAATTTTAATATACGCTATAATAAACCAGCATTTGATACACATATAAACACAATTATTTTAAAATTAGGTGGGTATTATTTAGGTGATTTGGATTTATCTTTATTTAATAAAATAAAAAATATTGAAAATATAAATAATAAAGATGAAATAATAAAAGAAGTAGAAGAAATAAGTGAAATAATCACGTCAATTGTAAATAAACATACTATTGATTATATTAAAAAAAATAATATATCATTTAAAAATTATATATTATAATAATATGGGTAATTGTTGCGGAAATAGTAATAAACCACCATATTTTAGTGATTGTTTAAAAAATATAAATATTAAAAGTAGTTGTTTTAGTTCGTGTTGTGTTAAAGACAGTAAAATTGATAATAATATAAATAATAATAAACATCACAAACACCATCATCACCACCATCACAATAAAAACGATGAAAAAAATAAATCTTTATAATATATATATGGTTGTTAATGAGTTAATAAATACATTATATTATAAAAACAAAGAATATAATATATTAGAATTATCAATTAAAACTGCACAATATGTAAAACCGTATGTTTGTTCGTTATATTGTTATTATAAATATTATAAATTAATAAGAAAAATAATTTAATAATTTGTATATATATTTAACATTTCTTTATTTTTGCTTAATTCATATGTTTTATTATAACATCCCTTATAATAATCTTTAAATAAATATTTTATTATTTCACTATTATTTATAATAAGCATTACTTTACATTTCGCAATAATCATAAATTGTAAAATATCAATATATACTGATGTATTATCTTTTATATTATTTTCACTATCTCTATAATTATTACCAAAATAACTTTTATTTGCTGATTGAAAATAAGGCGGGTCAATAAATATAAATGCTTTATCATCATTTTTTAACATATCAAATAATATTTTATAATCGTCAAACCATTTAATTTTATCATACAAATTTTTTAAATCATAATAATCAAATGACATTGTGGGGATTTTAATAATGCCACGAGCGTATAAATCATCAAACGTATGAAATTTTAAAGTTTTTGATAATTCTTTTATTATATCTCTTTTAATATATATTGTTTTACTGGTTTTATTAAGGTTTGTATTATTATCCTTATAAAATTTTATTATATTTTCTTTTTCTGTTTTAAATCCTTCTAAATCACTAAAAATTAATTTTATTCTATTTTTATATATTTCGTCATTATCAGCACAATATATATTTTTAATATCATAATAAATATTTCTAATCACCGCAAAAGACCCAGCAAAAGGCTCTGCAACTGTATTAATATCTTCTTTATTAGGGAGATATTTAATAAAATGTTTGATGTCTTTTTGTTTGTTTCCAAGTCTAACAACAATAAAATTTTTCATTCTTATATATATATAAATTATATTTTTATTTTTGAAAAGCGGTAGAACTATTGCCAATAAATAATCTGTTTTTATATGTTGTTTTTATTGTTCTTTCAGTCTCGATAATTTTTACTCCATTATATGACCTATAAAACATATTTTTTTTAACCTTAATATTATTTTCATCAGTTAAATTTTTATATTGATTAAATGTAATTTGAGATGCGTCCACCCCTTTACATTTATTTATTATTTTATTATCTATGTTTTTATAAGTATATGATTTTTTACCTATAAAATAAGCTTCTTTTATTACATCTTCTATTTTCCATTTACCAAGTAAATTATTATCTAAAAATTTATTGCTTGGTTTAACACTTGAAAATATAGAGTCTGTATCACAATAATAAATATTATTATGTCCTACATCTCTCATTATCTCGCTTAAATTGCTTCGTGCGTTTGCTGTAATATATGATATAAAACGCACTAATTTTCCAATTGTTAAATCTTCATTTTTTATGTCATTATATTTTATTAATGTATTATCACCTATAAATTTTATATCAATTAATTCAGTATTTTTATTTATGTAATCACCCCAATTTTCAGTATTATTTAATAATTTTGTTTGTGTATGACTTTTTTGCCCGAATTTACCCGAAAAACTGTTTAATATAGTTTTATAAAAAACATATAATGAATTATTAACATTTTTATTTTTTTGTCTTTCATTATATAAATATTCAACAAATTCTTTAAATAAAATTTTAGTTTCATAAATATTAACTTCTTTAATTATTATTTCAAAATCATTTTTTATTGCTTCTTTTAATTCAACTCCCCAAAAATAATCCCAATCTGTTTCTAATGTTGCCCTTATTTCTTTATTTTTATTTCTTGTTAATAAATTGGGTATTACATTTTTATTATTACCTATATATTTGCTTTTTGATAAATATAAATTAGTATCTTTTATATTTTCATATTTTATTTTTGTTTCTGGTAATAAATTAGTTGATATATATTTATATGGCATTTCACCAATCATTGATGCAGGATAAGATGAATTACGGTCAAAATAATATAAAATATCATTATTATTATTAAATGATTTTTTAAATACATCAACGCGTCCAGCTTTGTATGATTGTTTTTCTTTAATATATATTTTTTCTGGTGATTGGTATAAATCCTCATTTTGAAATGAGTGATTATATAATTTCATACTTAAACTACTACAAGTTTGACAGGTTGAAACATTATAATTTTTATTATTAATAGTTCCAATCGATAATTTTAAATGTTCTAACGCAATTAAATATGTTAATTTACAATCTAATAAACAATATTTAATTGTATATTCTTTTAAATTAAAATTATAACCATTTAAATTTATATATTCATTATATTCATCTTTATTATTCCAAAAATCAACATCAGGTACAAAACCAATATAATTTAAATTATTTTTATTAACAAATTTATAAGGATACACACCTTTTGTTTCTTCTAAATTAAAATTCTTTGATACTACTTTTAAAGAACCACTATAATATAATGATAAATCAAATATTTTAATATTATCAAACTCAATATATTTAATACTATTGTCTGAAAATGTAAAATCAACATAATTAATATTATTTTTGATTTCATTAAAAATATAAATATTATCAAATTTAGAGTTATTAAAACCATAAATATATATGTATTTTATTTTTTCTGTTGTGTGTGTTTTTGTATGGTTTAATTTTGTTGAAATACTTATTAAATAATTAACAAAATCAATAACACAATTAAAACCATAAAAACAATTATTAATAATTTCATTTGTTTCATTATTTAAACCATATAAACAAATTAAAAATGGTTGTTGTATTCCTTGGTCGTTTGTGTATGTTTCTATATCATAACTTAAAATATATTTAATATTTGATAAATCATTTTTTTTAATTTCATTCTTTATTTTTCTTAAACCATAAACAGAATTATTATTATTATTATCTTCATTATCAATAATAATATTAAAATTATGGTTTCTTTTTCTTGGTGCTATATGTTGGTCTTTTTCACAATATAACAAAGCATACTCTTTTATAACTTCATCTTCATTTACAAAAGTAAAATTATTATTAAATACCTTTAAAGATTGCTTTATTTTACTATTATAAAAAGTAATAAAAGTAGGTTTTTTATATTTTTCTGTCAATAAATTTAATGATTTAATTAAATTACCTTCTTTTATATTTTCTTGTATTTCTTTACTTTCTTTTTGTAATAAATTATTTAATTCATCAGCAATTAATATTTTATTTTTTTCTGTTTTATATTTTGCGTCAATAATACCAATATTATATAAATAACTTTCATAAATACAAAGTTTATTATTATTTGTTGAGTATTCTGTTAATGTATGATATACAGAATTATTTTTTGAACTAAATGCTTTTAATTTATAAATGTCTGGTTCTTTTAATCTTTCACTACCATCATTATAAGTAATATAAACTGTAAAACCAATAATAAACGGAGAAGATGTATCACTTGTAATATTTCGATAATAATTAAAGTCAACATCACGTTTTGTTCCTTTTTCATCAATATAATAAAAATAAAATTTATTATTTTCTTTATTATTTGTTTCATTTGTATCTCCAATTTTCATATTTATAGGTGAATGAAAAATAATATATTTTGATGGCGTTTCTTCATCTTCTGGTTCTAATTCTTGTAAAACTAAAAATTGAATATTAAAACTTGTCATTTCGTCGTGTTTTATTTTAATTTCTGGTGGTATTTCTGTTGGTTTTACACCTAAATCTTCCAATAATTTATTTCTTTCTTGTATTCTTTTTATTTCTTTTAATCTTTCATCAATTTCTTTTTGGTTTGTTATTCTACTTTTAAATATATCTTCTGTTTTTTTAAATAGTCTATAAACGATATTATGAATATCTTTATTAAATTTTTCATTATATTTATTTTCAATAATTTCTTCTGCTGTATTTGCTGATATTTCGTTTTTATTATCAACAATAACACCAAAATGACTGTCTTTATTTTCATTTGAATGTAATTTATTTTTTGGTTCTACTAATAAATGTTGTATTATACTTTCTTTATTTTTATTTATATTTATTGTTCTTTTTCTTTCTACTAATTTTATAAAATCTATTTCAAATTTTATTTTTTCGCCATATTCATAAAAATCTGTTATATTTTTAATTGTGTTTTGTGGTTTATATTGTTTATTTTGATAAATAATATTAAGATATTCATCATATTTTTTAAATTTTTTATATATACCATTTTTAATTCTTTCTGATGATGAGTTATATCTTTTCATATCTTTTTGAATATTTGTGATTATTGATTTACTTATATATTTATTTTTAACTAAATCAAATAATATTTTTGTTCGTTCATTTGATGGTTTTTTTAGGATGTTTGAAACTTTGTAAAAGTTAGTAATAAAATATTTGTGTTGTTGTTGAGTAGTCATTTATATATTATATATTTAGAAAAAAATTTTATATTTAAACGAAATATAAAATTTTATAGTTAAAAAATATTTTTCTTATATATATTTAAATTTTTATTCTGTGTCATCGGTTAATGTATCACTTAAATTTATATTATTGTCTATTAATTCAGTGATTTTTTTAGTTCTTTTACTTACAATTATTATTTTTTCTTTTTTTGGTCGTCCTCGTGCTTTTTTTTCTTTTGGTTCTTTTTCAATTTTTGGTCTGCCTATTTTATTGGGGTGTTTTTCTTTTAATTTGTCTATATAGTATTTTTTTAACCATATTTTTTTACAATCATAACAAATTTTACGGTCTTTCATTCTTTCTCCATTATTACATTTAATACATTTATTATTTTCTGGTTTTTTACAAGAGCAATTTTTACATTTTAAACATTCATTAATAATATTATCAGTCATTATATTATATATTTAGAAAAAAATTTTATATTAAAAATTTTTTTCTTATATTAAAAATTAAATTATTTTATTTCTATTAAATCACTAATAGGGATATACCATATTTTTTGCATTGGTTGTTTGTATTTTTCTATTCTTATATTTCGTTTATAATCGTCACACATCTTATAATTTTTAAATTTATTTTCATCATATTTTATATACATTAATTTATCAATAAAATTAAAAATAAATATAATATTATCATTTGCTTTATTACGTGTGATTATGGTTTCATTATATTTGTTATGGTTATTATTTCTTGACTTTATTTCATATTTATATTTATCACCAAAAGCATCAAAAGATGAGTATATATAATTACATAATTTTATGTTATCATTAAAATATTCATTTAAACGATTTAATATTTTTTTTTCTTGATTTTTACCAAAGGTTATATCGTCTTTTTGCTTAGGGATATTTTTTTAAGCGAATCTTTCCGATCTTTCTTAAATAACAGTGATGTTTCCTTATTTTACATATGTATTATTACTTTACAATAGTTTTAACTAGCTTTAAGTCCTTTTTTACTCAGTCTTATTATCAATAAGTTAGCTATCATTAATTTTGCTAAAAGACTTTTCTTGATTTGAGCTAACTTTCAAGCTTGGAAAATTCAAAATATGGTTATATAAAATATTGGATGACAAATATTAGAAATCAGATTTCAAAGTCGCTTATCTCATTT
>Ga0208868_1000154_pt1 | contig 15691 bp, 11 predicted proteins | sample CryBogCBE23Oct07_FD_184583 | JGI IMG/M metagenome (GOLD analysis project Ga0208868, IMG submission 184583) | Freshwater microbial communities from Crystal Bog, Wisconsin, USA - CBE23Oct07 (SPAdes) (version 2) | ecosystem: Environmental > Aquatic > Freshwater > Lake | place: Crystal Bog... | reverse complement strand
AACGACGCCCTGAAGCATTTCGATCGCCAGCGTATCAATGCCGGCTGACGCCGACCAAATCACCACGGAAAAATGTGCGGCTTTCAGCGTTTGGGCGAGTTTGACGATCTTATCGAGCTCAGCGGCGTCTTGCCGAACAGGACGCTCGCCAATGCAGGCGCGAAGCTGCGCCAAGACATCCGCAACGCCGTCAGGCGTGGCGTCAATTAGCGTCGCGCCCAGACCCGCCGCCTCATTCGCTTGCGCCCCAATCCAAAATAAATGACGCGGCGCGCCTGCTTGCGCCCCATGCTTTGGCGATGCGGCAGGCGCCAGACGCGTCAGCATCTCGGGCCATAATTGAGTAAGACCCGGCCCAACGAATAAGATGCAATCCGCCCGCACGCGCGCCTCATTGGGCGTGGTTGTGAACATGCTAAAAGAGCGCAAGACGTCAAGATCGGCAAGAATTTCATGCGCCGCTAGGTGATCAAAGGCGCCGCGCAAGCGTTCGGCGAGGAGAATCGCCGCCCGCGCGCCAGCAATATCTGCGCCCAAACCAGCAACAACCGGAAAAGTTGAGTCACGCAAAATATCAGCGGCATGCGCATAGGCCGCTTCTACTGTGATCTCTTTGCCATCGAGCGACGCCTTGCTCATTTTTTCCTGCCCTGGCGCGCCTGAGGCCGCCTAAATCCTATGTTTCTGTTTTGAGGCGTTTCCCGCAGATTTGCGCCGGCCTCCTGCAACGAATTCCTGCCTATCAGCGCGCGCCGCGCCTGTCGAGGCGCCTTGGCGCCAGCACGCTCATCTTCCAAAGAGATCAAAACGCAGGCCGCTCAGAAAAAGCGCGCAGCGCGTGAATTATTCGGCTGAGCCCGGCATTTCCCGACAAAGACAACAGCGCCATGCCGATCATTTGCGTCGTTCAGGCGATCATGATATTGAGCCTTCAGCGTAATCCTGCAAGTCTTGCGACCTATAAGCAGGAAGCAGCTGTAAATGTTTCAAATGGAGGAAACACAATGGCTTGGTCCACACCTGTGATCGTAGAAGTCTGCGTCGGAATGGAAGTCACCAGCTACGCGTCCGCCGAGATCTAATCTCAACTCCGACCGGTGCGCATCGCCGCCGGCTGAGGCGTGATCAATCGGGCCGCCAAAAGGTAACGTCGCGCTCTGCGAGGTGCCTTCGGGCGGCTCGATTTTTTTTGCTGCTGCTGTTTGTGGAGGCCTCTTTGTTTTCTCTCCTCGCCAGAACCTCATGTCTCCTGGCCGCGCTCACGCTAACAGCTCACGCGCAGACGACGCCTGCAACATTACTGAGGGACGCTCGGCAGCTTTTTAAACCAATCAACCCCGCCTCATTGACGCAATCGCAAGACACCCCAGCGCGTATTGATCTTGGACGCCGCCTGTTCTTTGAAAACCGCGTTTCAATGGATGGCAATATTAGCTGCGGACATTGTCACCTTGAGGAAAAGCAAGGCAGCGATGGACTGGCAAAAGCGATTGGCGTGTTTGGCAAAGAAAATCCGCGCAACGCGCCAACAATTTACAATGCAGGCCTTAATTTTAAACAGCACTGGCGCGGCGATCGCGCGACGCTTGAGGAACAAGCAGAAAAATCCTTGCTTGGTCCAACGAGTTTCGGAAATGCCGATCAACCAAGCGCGATGAATAAGCTTAAAGCGATCCCTGGCTATCAGGCGGCTTTCCAGGCCGCCTTTCCAACGGATCAAGATCCTATTCAATCAAAAAACTGGGGCCTGGCCGTTGCCGCCTTTGAACGCACGCTTGTAACGCCTGCAAAATTCGACGCCTATTTAACAGGAAGCCTCAGCAACCTGTCGCCTGATGAAGAAAATGGTCTGATTAAATTTATCAATCTTGGCTGCGCAAATTGCCACAATGGCGCAGGCATTGGCGGCGCCGGCTTTCAGAAATTTGGCGTCTATGAAGATTATTGGAAAGAAACCGGCGTGAGTGCGCCTGACAAGGGACGCGCAGACGTTACAAAAAACGATGAGGATCTTTATGTGTTTAAGACGCCGAGCCTGCGCAACGTCGTCATGACAGCGCCCTATTTTCATGACGGCGCGGTTTCAGATCTGTCTAGGGCTATTCATGTCATGGGAAAAACGCAGCTCAACAAAGATCTCTCACAGGGTGACGTCCAAGATATTATCGCCTTTTTAAAAACTCTCACCGGAAAGACGCCTGCAGGATATTCGCCGCCTGAACCATTTCCAGACGTCCAAGAGAAAAAATAAAAATAACGCCAGCTGAAAAAATGACATGTTGTCGCTCAGAAGAATAAAAAAAAATATTGTTTTACTCTTGCTGACGCTTGCGCCAGCAAGCGCTCACGCTGAAAGCGTCACAATAAAAGTTGGCGTTTTGAGACAAACGCATAGTCGTGAAACGCTTTCTATTATTGATCTGCCTGCGCCAGATGACGGTCTTGCAGGCGCGATGCTTGGGGCCGCAGACAATAATACGACAGGTAAATTCACCAATCAAAAATATGAGATCATTGACGCAAAGCTGGGCGACGCGCCAAATGTTGAAAAAGAAGTCGCCGCACTGCTTGAACAAGGCGTTCATCTTATTCTCGCAGATCTCGCGCCGGAGGACTTGTTAACAGCAAGCGCAAGGGCTAGCGCCGCTGATGCGCTGATCCTCAACATCTTTGCGCCCGATGTGCGTCTTCGAGAGGAAGACTGTCGCGCCAATATTGTGCATGTCGCGCCTGACCGGGCGATGCTTGCTGATGGACTGGCGCAATATCTTGTGTGGAAGCAATGGCGACGCTGGTTCTTAATTAAAGGCTCGCATCCTGAAGATGAATTATTAGCCCAAGCCTACCGTCGCGCCGCCAAAAAATTTGGCGCTAAAATTATTGACGAACGTCTCTATGAAGATACAGGCGGCGGAAGACGCAGCGACTCAGGCTCCGTTCAAACACAAAGGCAAATGCCAGCCTTCACGCAAAACGCACCCAATTACGATGTGCTGGTGTCTGCAGACGAATCTGAAGTCTTTAGCCATTATCTGCCCTATCAGACATGGGATCCAAGACCCGTTGTCGGCTCGGCAGGATTGACGCCGACCAATTGGAACGCAAGTCACGAACAATGGGGCGCGCAACAATTACAAAATAGATTTCTGCAAAGCTTTCACCGTCCAATGAATGCGAGAGATAACGCCGCCTGGGTGGCGATGCGCATGATTTCTGAGGCCGCCGTTCGCGCAAAATCAGATAAAGCCAAGGATATTTTAAACTTTATGCGCAGCAGTGACTTCTCTATCGCCGCCTTCAAAGGCCTGCGCTTAACCCTGCGTCTGTGGAACCAACAGCTGCGACAGCCAATTTTATTATCAGACGGACGCTTGACGGTTTCCGTCTCGCCCCAAGACGGCTTTTTGCATCAATATAGCGAACTCGATACGCTTGGCCTCGACCAGGCTGAAACAAAATGCAGGCTCAAATGAATAAAATCGCCTTGGGGCTCATGCTGCCACTCGCCTTCTTCACAGCCCCAGCATGGGCCTATACCGCCTATGTCAGCAATGAAAAAGGCAACACCATCTCCGTCATCGATACGGACAAGCTTGAGGTTGTTGCAACGATCAAGGTTGGCAGGCGCCCAAGAGGGATAGAGCTTAACAAAGAAGGCACTGAACTTTTCGTCTGCGCAGGCGATGATGACGCCATTCAAGTCGTCGATACAAGAACGCGACAGATAACAGGCAAGCTCCCCTCCGGTCCGGATCCGGAGTTGCTCACGCTAAGCCCCAATGGCGATATTATTTATGTTTCCAATGAGAATGATAATTTGGTTACGCTGATCGACGTCAAACGCAAAGAACAGATCGGCGATATTCCAGTGGGCGTCGAACCAGAAGGGATGGCGATAAGTCCAAACGGCAAACTTCTCGTCAACACCTCTGAAACAACCAATATGGCGCATATTATCGACGCTCAGACAAAATCCATCCTCGCCAATATACTCGTTGATAGTCGTCCGCGCTTTGCCGCTTTTAAAAAAGACGGATCTGAACTTTGGGTCTCCTCAGAGGTTGGCGGCACGCTCACCGTCATTGATCCGGCACGGCTTGAGGTAAAAACAAAAATTAGTTTTGACGTGCCCGGCATGTCAAAGGAAGCCATCCAGCCAATCGGCATTTCTATCAGCGGCGACGGTAAAAAAGCCTTTGTTGCCCTTGGTCCCGCCAATCGTGTTGCAGTCATCAATGCTGAAACGAAAGAAGTTGAAAAATATCTTTTAGTTGGGCAGCGCGTTTGGCATCTTGCGTTCACGCCGGATGAAAAATACCTGCTGACGGCCAATGGCGTCTCAAATGACGTCTCTGTCATTGATGTGGCTCATTTGAAGGTGATCAAATCTATTCCTGTTGGCGCCTTTCCCTGGGGCGTAGTCGTGGCGCCGCAATGACCGCTGCGCAAGAGCAGCCGCCTGCCCTGGAGATTGCGAATTTAAGCCATGCCTATGGCGCGCGCACAGCGCTTGAAAACGTCAATCTCTGCGTCACGCCAGGAAAGTTTACGGTTCTTCTTGGGCTGAACGGCGCAGGTAAAACAACTCTTATGTCGCTCGTCACGCGGCTTTATGCCGTCCAGAGCGGTGCAATAAAAATATTTGGTTTCGACATCATGCGGCAGCCTATGTTTGCGCTGCGACGACTTGGCGTTGTTTTTCAGGCCAGGACATTAGATCTTGAATTAAGCCTGTTGCAAAATTTAACCTACCACGCCGCCCTGCATGGCATCGGCGCGTCAAAAGCCAAAAGTCTGAGTGAAGAGGCCTTGGCGCGCGTCAATCTTCTCGCCCGTAAAGATGACAAGGCGCGCACCCTATCAGGCGGATTGATGCGCCAGGTGGAAATACTCAGAGCGCTCATGCATGGACCAGCCCTGTTGTTGCTTGATGAGCCCACTGTTGGATTAGACATACAAGCGCGCGCCCAAATTCTGGCTCAGCTGCGCGAGCGCGTGAGCAATGATGGACTGAGCGTCCTTTGGACCACGCATCTTATTGATGAAATCTCCAGTGAAGACGACATCATCATCCTTCATCAGGGAAAGGTTTTAGCAAAAGGGCGTTGCGATCGCATCATTCAAGAATATCATGTGCAAACGATTGGCGAGGCCTTCGCCAAAATCACCGCCAGCAGCAAGGAAAGCCTGTCTTTATGAGATCTCTTTCTGACAGCTTCAATGCGCGTTTTACCCTTGGTCAATATCTCATATGCCTGTGGGGCATTGTCTGGCGAGAGGGGCTGAGGTTTCTCCATCAAAGAGAGCGTTTTATATCTGCGCTTGTGCGGCCGCTTGTCTGGCTCTTTATTTTTGCCGCAGGCTTTCGGCAAGTTCTGGGTATTTCAATTATCCCACCTTATGAAACATATATTCTCTATGAGGTTTACATCACGCCTGGCTTGATGGCGATGATTCAACTTTTCAACGGCATGCAATCATCTCTGTCAATGGTCTATGACCGAGAGATGGGAAACATGCGCACTTTGCTGATCTCTCCCTTTCCACGCTGGTTTTTGCTGGGATCAAAACTATTTTCAGGCGTCGTTGTGTCAATCCTGCAAGTATATGCTTATCTGCTGATCGCTTATTTTTGGGAAATAGAGCCGCCAAGCCTGCTTGGTTATTTAACCGTGCTGCCGGCGCTTGCGTTAAGCGGTTTGATGCTTGGCGCGCTGGGCATGGTTTTATCCTCGCTGATCAAGCAGCTTGAAAATTTTGCCGGCGTTATGAATTTCGTTATTTTCCCAATGTTTTTTGCCTCATCTGCGCTTTACCCACTCTGGCGGGTGAAAGAGTCGAGCCCCTGGCTCTATTATGTTTGCGCCGTCAATCCTTTTACGCATGCCGTAGAGCTGATACGCTTTTCGCTTTATCTAAAGACTGACTGGACAGCGCTTATTGCCGTGCTTGGCTATACAAGTCTTTTCCTCATAGCCGCCATTCTTGCTTATGATCCAGCTCGCGGCGCGCGCCTGCGCAACAGCGCGTAAGTTAAGCTGTGATGAGGTGAAAGACTTACGGCTTCAAAGGCGCAGCTGTTCGCTCTTTGGCTTTCATGGCTGATCCAAATTGTGCGCCTAATAATATTGCGCGGGCCTGCGTTAACTGTAAGGCGCAGTAACCAAATTCGGACTCTTTGGCGTAGGAACGACAAACCTCTTCTCGATGCGAAGAAAAGCCTGCCTGCTCTCTTACAAGTGCATTACGTAAATCTAGGTCTTTTTTATTTTGATCGTATAGCGCGCGAAAATTTCCCCGCATCGTTTTCTCAACATTTGCGCGTGCGCCAAGCATCTCCTCAGCTTTTTTGGGATCAAATTCAGCCGCGCTCATCCCCCAAAGCCCTTCTGGATCGGCGCGACAATCAGATTGCTTGAACTCACAGGCCTTGCCATTACTGACAGCTAAAATCGCGCCATCAAGGATATCAAAGACAAAGGCGCAATCAGGCGCGGCGAGTTGGTAGCGCTGCAAGCCCGTTGCGCTGTGTTGCCGCGTAAGCGTGATGGAGGCGGCAGCAACGTCAAAACGACATTGCGCGCCTGAACGCGATAAGCGATCGCCAACAAGCGTCAAGCGCGCAACCTTTAGCGCCGCGCCGCTGAGAGAAAATTCAATCTCGCCGCCAAGCCCGTCGCGCGTGAGCTTTTTGCCTATGACAGCGTCTTCCAAAGGCGCTTTGGCGACAACAGGGCGCGCCCGCGTCTCATCGCCGCCACTGTCCGATTTTTTGCTTTGCGTCGCCACGGCGCCGGCTGGCGTTGGAGAAACGGCGCCTGGCAAAGCCAGTTGCGCCTGACAATCTTGGATCGCGCTCAGCCATAAAAAAAGGCTGAACGCGGCCAAAAAGGCGCTGCTTTGACGCACAGGGACAACCGCGCCAATCGTCCGCATGTCCATTCAAAATGACCTTTCAGGTCAGGCGCACGCCAAAGGACTATAGGGCGGTCAACTCGCGCTCAACGCGGCGCAAGAACCATAACCATCTGCCTGCCCTCCATAGAGGGCTCTAATTCCACCTTGGCGAGCGTGGCCGTTTCAGCCTTAACGCGGGTGAGCAGACGAAATCCAATATCTTGGTGCGCGATCTCACGACCACGGAAACGAAGCGTCACCTTGACCTTATCGCCTTCTTCAAAGAAGCGACGCACGGCCTTCATCTTCGTGTCGTAATCATGCTCATCAATGCCTGGGCGCAGTTTTATCTCTTTAACCTCGACAACTTTCTGCTTTTTATGCGCCTCAGCCGCCTTCTTCTGCTCGGCGAAACGAAACCGTCCGTAATCGAGAATTTTACACACCGGCGGCTCGGAGTTTGGGGCGATCTCGACTAGATCAAGACCGGCCTCCTCAGCCATGCTCAACGCGTCCTGGAGCGGAACAGCGCCGTGGTTCTTGCCTTCGGAATCGATCAGTTGCACGTCCCGTGCACGAATATCCCGGTTAATGCGCGGTCCTTCTTTCTGTGGAGCCGCAGCGCTCTTCATTGGTCGACGAATGGAACATCTCCTTTTTTTGCAACATCAGCTTTCCAGCGCGCCGCCGGACAAAGCCGCCCCCCCAGCAATAACAACCGGCAGGGTTTGCGGGAGATTCACACTCCCGTGACGCAAGTCAACTGCCCAGTGGCGCTAAAGCTGTTTTTTTCGCCTAAAATCCAGGAAAACGTCTCTTTTGCGCCATTAGAGCCGGCAAACAACCTGCCCCCGCTTAATCAATGGCCAAAGCAACGCCTTTTGTCCCTGAGGAGCCAAAAGCGCAACGCGCGCCTCTGCCCCGTTGAGTTCAGGCGACAAAAGCGATGGGCGCAAATTTTGCAAATATTTTCAAAAAGAAGAGATGCCCCTATAGACGCCTCACGTCGCAATTTAAAAAATAGACGCAGCTGTCAGGCCAAGGACGTGAATAATGAGCTATCAAGCGCCAATCGATGATATTTTGTTTTCTCTGCGTCTTGCTGCTGGCGACGCTGCCTTCGCAGAAAGCGGAGTCTATAGCGATATCGCGAATGGCGTCGCTGAGCAGACGCTGAGAGAGGCTGAAAAATTCGCCTCAGCTGAATTATTGCCGCTCGACAAATCAGGCGATCGTATCGGCGCGCGCTTCATGAATGGCGGCGTATCGACAGCGCCTGGCTGGCGCGAGGCTTATGAGAAATGGATCGACAGCGGCTGGAACGCCCTATCGGCAGATCCCCATCATGGCGGCATGGGATTGCCGCTCATTCTCAATGCCGCCTGCACGGAAGTCTGGAATGGCGCCAATATGGCTTTTTCGCTGTGCCCCTTGCTTAGTCATGGCGCAATTGAAGCCTTGGAGGCGCATGCTTGCCCAGAAATTAAAAACACATATCTGCCAGCAATCATAAGCGGGCAATGGCCCGCAACAATGAATCTCACCGAGCCGCAGGCGGGAACGGATCTCGCCCTTTTGCGCACACGCGCTGAGCGCGCGTCTGATGGCGCTTATCACATCTTTGGACAAAAAATTTACATCACCTATGGCGAGCATGATCTATCACCCAATATTGTGCATCTTGTTCTTGCGCGGCTTCCAGATGCGCCTGCGGGCACACGCGGCATATCCTTATTTCTCGTTCCAAAATTTCTTCCCGATGAGAGCGGCGCCTTCACGCGCCGCAACGATGTGCAATGCGTAGGAATTGAACACAAGCTTGGCATCCATGGTTCGCCGACCTGCACCATGTCCTTTGGAGAAAAAGGCGGCGCGATTGGTTTTCTAATCGGAACAGAACATAACGGACTCGCCTGCATGTTCACCATGATGAATAACGCGCGTCTGTCCGTGGGCATTCAAGGCGTCGCGCTGTCAGAAAGAGCCACGCAAATCGCCACGGCCTATGCGCGCGAAAGAAAGCAGGGCAAAAGCCTCGGATCACAGGCGACAAGCGCGATTATCGCCCACCCAGACGTTGCGCGCATGCTGCTGACAATGGCGAGCCTCACAGCAGCGGCGCGCAGTATTTGTTTTGAAACAGCCGCCGCCTTGGATTTTGGTCATCGCGACAAAGACAAAAGTCGCGCAACCGCATCACAAGCGCGTGCCAGCTTACTAACGCCGATCGCCAAAGCTTTTTCAACCGACATCGCGAATGAAGTGACCTCACTTGGCATACAGGTGTTTGGCGGCATGGGCTATATTGAAGAGACCGGCGCCGCGCAATTAATGCGCGATGCGCGCATCTGCGCAATCTACGAGGGAACAAACGGCGTGCAAGCTGCTGATCTCGTAACGCGTAAGTTAGGCCTCTGCGAGGGCTTAACATTGAAAAATGAAATTGCTGACATGCAAGCGGCAATAGAAGATGGCGGCGGCGACAATTTAGCAAAAGCTCTGGAGGCTTTGACCACAACAAGCGCCTTTATGCTCAAAGCATTAAACGAAAATCCAAATGTCGCGCTTGCGGGCGCGACGCCTTATCTGCGTCTTTTTGCCCTGGTTCGGGCCGGCGCGACATTGAGAAAAAGCGCAAATCTATCGCGGGCGTTAAACGATCCTCATGCAGCGCGCCGTGCGTTAATTGCTCAGTTTTTTTCAGATCACATCGCCACAGCTGCGCCCGGATTAGCTAAAAATATTATGACCGGCGCCAATACAATCATCAATGCGCAAGAGATCTTTAACGTCCGATAACGTCTCGTAAAGCGCTCTTTTCACCTTCTGTCATATGAAGGCCAAGCTTGCTGCGTCGCCAGAGAATATCTTCTGCGCTGCGCGCAAATTCATGCTGGATGAGATAGGAAACTTCCGCTTGTGTCAGATCCTGCCCAAAATTTTGTCCAAGATCTGACATGGATGATGCATCTTTTAAAATCATCTCGGCGCGTTGGCCATAAGCACGCGCCAGGCGCAAAGACGTGCGCGCGCTTAAAAATGGATAGCGTTGCTGAAGCTGCGCTACATAGGCCTCAAAATCAATGTCACCGCCGATAAGCGGCGCATCCTGCGTCCAGGCGGGCCCAGCATGAGGAAAAAAAGGGGCCAGCGTATCAAGTGCGTGCTCAGCCAAGCGCCGCGAGGTGGTGAGCTTGCCGCCAAAGATTGATAAAACAGCACAACTATCAGCAGGCGCATCAAGATCAAAGGCGTAATCACGCGTCACAACAGAAGCCTCAAGCGCGCCATCATCATACAGCGGCCTGAGCCCAGCGTAACGCCAGATAATGTCCGCGCGGCGCACAGGCTTACGAAAAAAAGCGTTGACGCAAGAAAGAAGATAATCAATCTCCTGATCGCAAATCTCAACGCCGCAGGCCTTGCCGTCATGACCACGCTCTGTCGTGCCAATTAATGTGAAGTCTTGCTCATAGGGTATGACAAAAACAATGCGGCCATCGCTATTTTGCAAAATATAGGCCTGCGCGCCCTCATAAAGTTTTGTCGTGACGATATGCGACCCTTTAACAAGCCGCATATGCTTTTTAGATTTAATCGCAAGCGCGCCTTCAATCACCTCCAAGACCCAGGGTCCAGCCGCGTTAATTAAAACGCGGGCGAAAATTTCTTCGCCATTATCGAATTTTGCGCGCCAGCCCGCAGGCATCCGCTGCGCCTCAACCAAGGCGCAGCCAGGAGAAATCTCTGCGCCGCGTTCGCGCGCCTCAAGCGCATTGAGAACCACCAAACGTGCATCATCAACCCAGCAATCGGCATAGGTAAATCCCTTTTTAAAAACCGCTTGCAAGGGGGAGCCCAAATCGCTCTCATGAAAAGAGATGGCCCGCGAAGCCTCCAATTGCCGACGCGGCGCCAGATGATCATAAAGAAACAAGCCCAATCGCAACAAAAAAAATGGCCGCAGACCTTTTTGATAAGGCAAGACAAATTTTAATGGCCAAATAATATGCGGCGCATTGGCGAGTAATCTTTCGCGCTCGATAAGAGACTGACGCACAAGTTTAAATTCATAGAGTTCAAGATAACGTAAGCCGCCATGAATAAGCTTGGTGGACATGGACGACGCGCCGCTTGCTAAATCGTTCTGCTCCACCAGTCGAACGCTTAATCCGCGACCTGCTGCGTCACGCGCGATCGAACAGCCATTCACGCCGCCGCCAATAATCAAAAGATCATATTGCAACGATCTCTCCTCTTGAGGCGATGATATCACATGGCCTCGCCTCAGCCCAGAGATGACACTGTCACAACGCTTTTGCCGCCCCCTTGACGAATGACATGGATCTTTGTCGAAATGCGTTGCTGCAGCGCGTCCACATGACTGATAATGCCTATTCTCCTGCCCTGACCCTGCAGATTTTCCAAAGCGTCGATGGCAATATCGAGCGTCGCGCTATCAAGAGAACCAAAGCCTTCATCAATAAAAAGCGTATCAATGAAAGAATCGCGCCCCTCCAGCGCGGATAAGGCCAAAGCAAGCGCGAGAGAAATTAAAAACCTCTCGCCGCCCGACAAAGATCGCGTTGACCGGCGCTCCGCGCCAAGATCACGATCAATGACATGCACGCCAAGCAAATCAACGTCTGGCGACTTTTCCAGCAGATAACGCGGCGCCAGCAAGGCTAGTCGTTGATTGGCTAGGGCGATGAGATGCTCAAGCGTGACGGCCTGGGCAAAACGACGAAACTTATCTCCTGTTTTTGAGCCAATCGCCTCATTGATCTCGCCCCAGAGCTGACACTGGGCTTTTGCGCCCTTAATCTCATCGGCCACACCTGCTGCAAGCTGTTGGGCTTTGTCATCTTGAAGGATTTGCTCCTGCAACGCCCCATATTGAGACGACAAGGCGTCGAGCGCTTCAGTCAACTGTGAGAGTATGTCCACAAGCGTTTCGCGCGGCTCAATGCGCGTTAACTGCGCCTTTGCAAGGCGCATATCATCAAGACGCGCATGCAGGGCCGCATCAGCCGCGGCTGCGCGCCGCCGGCCTTCATGAACACTCTCTCTTAAGGCTGCGCGTTCTTCTTGATGATAGGAGAGCAGCTTTTCAACGCGTGTCGCATCAAATCCCAGCGCCTGCCATCCCATGCGATAGTTTTCGCGGGCAGTTTGCGCGTCACTTTCTAACTGTGACATGTGACCAATCAGTTCTTGGATTGAAGTTTCCGCAATGGTCAGATGCTTGGCGGCCGCATCATAGGCCGACCTGCTCTTTTCAAAGGATTGAAAGCAAGAAAGCCGCTCTTGCGCATGTCTGGCGCGATGACTCTCTGTTTCCTCGCCATTGAGAAGCCGCATACGTTTGACGCTTAAGGCTTGCCTATCCTGTTCTAATTTATTCATCTCCTCATCTGCACGTTTGACGGCGTGACGCAGACCGTCTTGCTGCGTGTCCAGCATAGATATCTGCTGCAACAAGGAAGCGCGCTGCGCGTCATAATCTTCATGCGCTTTCTTGACAGCATCATAATGATCAAAGCGCTCAGATATGATGTTGTGGAGCGTTAAAGGATCACGCTCAAGATCCTGCAATGTTAAGTCACAGGCGCTCAGAAATGGCAAAAGAGTCTGATTTAAACTGGCAATGAGCCGCGCATTGCCAGCAACGAGCTCCTCTAAACGCGCCGCCTCCAACCCATGTCTGCGTCCCGTCTCATCAATATGCGCCTTTTCGCGCTGACGACGCTCTATGTCAGACTGAAGTTGATCAAGCGCCAACTGACTCGCATCGCTTTCACGCCTAAAGGCGTTGAGCTCCTTAAAAGCCTCATCAAGCGCGCTGCGCTGTTGACAAGAAAGATCAAGCAAGCCGGTTATTTCTGAGCGCGCCTGATCAATATCTCCAGGCAAAGCGCGCATGTTTTCTTGATCTCTTATCTTGTGATAGGCCTGCATGCTGAGGGATGCGCGTTCTTGGCTCTGTGCGATATCGCGTAAGAGCGTCTCATGTTCAGCGCCTATGCGCGCTTCCTTGGCGCCCATCTCAATCAACGCCGCCCCAACAGCCGCCTGCGCGTGGCGGGCCGCTTCATGCTTGGCGCGCAGCAGCGCCACAAGTTCCTGTGCGGCGCCTTCTTGATGCGCGAAAGGGTGATCCAAACCGCCACATACTGGACAGGCTTCGCCTGGCTGCAGCACAGCGCGCATTTGCAAGGCTTCCGGCGCAATCATTGATTGCGCCAAAGCGTCAAGATGCGACATTTCTATCGCCTGAGCAGACTGGATTGTTTGTTGCTCGCGTAATGCGGCAAGCTGTGCGGCAAGCGACGTCATGCGCTCTGTCATTTGCGCCGCCAGCGGCTGCGCCTGATCAATCGCCTTTTTGGCCTGCGCATAATCCGCGCATAAGTCAGCCGCGCGCTGAAGCACCCGGTGCCGATCTGTGACAGCCTCTAATTTTAACTGCAAAGCAGCGGGGTCGCCATCGATAAGAAGGCGCTGATGATGTTTTATTTGTTGCTTAAACTGATCTTTTTGTAACTGATCTTTCGCGTCTTGCTGCTCAAGTTGCGTTATTTTAATACGATCGTTTTCACACTCGCGCGCGATGGCGCGCACACGCATTTGCGCCTTTGCGCTTTCCTCAACCGCCTGTCGCCGCTGCGTCATGAGGCGGTTAAAATCATCACGCTTGTCATAGAGGGATTGTAGCGGCGCAAGCTGGTGCAACCAGGCACGCGACTGCGCAACGTGATGCTTCATCTCATCAAACCTTAAGCGCGTCGCATCGCATTCTCGCGACTTATTCGCTAATTGGTCAGCAAGATCTTGGCTAGACTGGCGTGATTGCGCACATGAGTGGCTTAATGATGAGATTAAGACGTCAAGTTCTGAGGCTTCACGCCAAATCGGCGCATAATGTGACATGCGCGCGTCAATCTCGACCAGCTTGACCTCAGCAGCCTCTTTGTCATGTTGGGCGGCTTGACAGAGAAGCTGCGCGGCCTGAGCCTTTGTTTTGGCTGTGGCTAATTGCGCGCCAAGCCGCGTCATTGCCTCATCCAACCGCCGCATATCATTATAATCACCGCGGATCGGCTCAAGGAGATCCAAGGCTTCAACAATGTCGATCTTTGGCGCCAACAACTGCAGCTGTGCGCGCGCAGCATCATCGTCAGACTGCGCCAAGGCTAACCGTTCTTGCGCCTGCGCATGCGCCTCACAGGCGATCAGCGCCTGTTGGGCGGACTGACGATCGGCGCTCACAGCCTGTCTTTGTGTCGTGATGGCCGCGCATTGTTGAATTTTATGCTCTCTGTCGCTTGGTGTTAAAAGAGCAATGTCCGAAATTTTTTCTTCCAGCTGCGCAACCAAGGCCTGCTGTTCTTTGGCGCGCTCAAATGCGCGTTGCGACAAGAGTCCATAGATTTCTGCGCCAGTGATTTTTTCTAAAAGATCTGCACGCTCTTTTGAGTCCGCACGTAGAAAGGCGTCAAAATCGCCCTGCGCCAGCAGCGCTGTGCGCCGAAACTGATCAAATGTCAGATCTGTTAGCTCAACAACGCGACGATTGACGGGATCAATGCCAGAGTCCATCAGTTGAGCCGGCGCGCCAGAGGCATCTAGGCGCCACAACGTTCGCAAACGATGTTGTAATCGTCCTGCCGCATTGCCGCGCGCGCGCAATAAATCACATCGAACGCGATAGGGAAGGCCGTCGCGGGCGATGAAATCAACTTCCGCAAAACCTGCGCTTGCGCCACGACGCAAGATGATGCGTGGATCGCCGCCTGACAGCGTATCGCCAGAAGGATCAGGCGCTGTCTCGCCGCCGCCTGGCGCAAGGAGACGCGGAAATTTATCATAAAGCGCCAGACATAAGGCGTCTAACAATGTGGATTTGCCTGCGCCTGTCTCGCCCGTTATGGCAAAAAGTCCAGATGATTTAAGCGGCTCTTGTTCAAACTCAAGCGCAAAAGCCGCGCCAAGGCTTGCAAGATTTTCGCCTCGTATCGCGACAATCCGCATTCAGCGCTCCTGCGCCAATTGATCAAAAAAAGCTACATGCGCGGCAGTTGGCGCAACGCCATGGGTTTGAATGAAGGCGCGACGGAAAAGTTCTTCTGGGGCAATATCGCTCAGGCGTTGCGGCGCAGGCGCTTGCCTTAACTCACTGTCAGGACGCGTCATTGTCAAAGAAACAAGGCGCACAGCATATTTTTCAACCATTGCGTCAACAGCCGCCTTGAGACCGGTTGCCGGTCCTTGGGTTGACAGTGCGAGATGTAAAAATGGCGCAGTCTCGATCGGGCCGGCCTGAAAGGGATGACACAGTTGCGCTAAAGCTTCTTCTAACTCAGAAAAAGGCAAGGCGCCGCGCTCTGGCAATTTTAGATGCGCAATGGCGCGCTCAAATGGAAGATGCGTGATGTGCGCGCCGCTATCGGGATTAATCTCTACAAGACTAACGCCATGATCATAGGCAAGCTCCGTCTTGGACATGGGAATGAGAGAACCAGAATATCTTATTGTCTCGCGCCCAACGCTTTGTGGACGGTGGAGATGGCCTAGAGCGACATAAGCAAGATCAGAGGGAAAAATATCGCTCGGCGTCGCATGCTCGCCGCCAATCAAAATGCGCCGCTCAGCGCCTTCAGACTCAATGGCGCCGATAATATGCAAGTGACCTGTAACAATTAACGGGCCTGCGCCGATACATTCGCGCGCCGCAGCTATCGCCTCTTGATAAAGCGCGCGAACGCCCTGCGCGACCGGCGAGCCTTCAGCGGAG
>Ga0208868_1000145_pt1 | contig 15927 bp, 46 predicted proteins | sample CryBogCBE23Oct07_FD_184583 | JGI IMG/M metagenome (GOLD analysis project Ga0208868, IMG submission 184583) | Freshwater microbial communities from Crystal Bog, Wisconsin, USA - CBE23Oct07 (SPAdes) (version 2) | ecosystem: Environmental > Aquatic > Freshwater > Lake | place: Crystal Bog... | reverse complement strand
TAGCAATACCTTTATTATATGATATTATTTGTTTATGCATATTTTTTAATTCTTCTCTAAATTCTTCAATGTGTTTATTCCCTTTATAAGATTTACATTCATAACAGCAAGGCATAAGATTATCAAATGAATCTATATTAGGAACCATATGATCCACTTGCATATTTTCTAATGTTATTCTTTGTCCACAATAAGCACAAAGACCATTTAATTCTAACTTTTCAAATACCTTTTTTTTATCTATTTCCATAATTATTCGTTTTCTGGTTCTTCTAATAATTTTCTACCAGCATCCGATAATGGTCTAGCAAATAATCTTACTTTCTTGCCAGTTGTTGGGCATAAAAATGTTACACCACCATCCATTGTAGTAGTTACTTTTACTTCTATACATGCACTTTCTGACATGGTAGCACTAATTACATGTATTTCATCATTATCAAATTGCATGCAGAAATCTGCTCCTTCAAATACGTTTGACATATTATTTTGTTTTATAGTTTTCATTGAAATATTCTTCTGCATCAGCTTTCCAGTTAGCACCATTAGCCCATCCACTTCTAAATGCTTTTACTATTTGATCATGTTCTTTTTTAAGTAAATCTAATGATTCAATATCATGCAATATATTAGCATTTAATACTGGATTTACTTTTAATTTCTCTATTAATTCTTCTATTGGTGTCATAATTTTTCTATTTCTTGTTTAACATTCATCCAATATTCAAAATGATAAGCTGCTTCCTCCCAATCAAATACATCTTTATCTTGGTTTAATATTTCATCTACTGCTATTAATGCACATTCTTTAGCTATTGTATAATAGTCTGACCAAGAATCATCTACTATTGCTAGAAAGTATTTATCTACTAATTCTTTTGCTTTTTCTTTTGGTGTCATAATTTATCTAATTCTTTTGTTATTTCGTAATACTCTTTGTAAGTTATGTTGTTTACTAATGCCATAATGTGAAGTACTTTTAAAGCATATGATTTTGCTTCCCATTTTTGATTATACCCATACGATATTTCGTATGAGTCCAGCAATTCTTTTGCAATTTCTTTTGGTGTCATAATTTTAAATTTATTTTTGAATCATCCAAGTCCCAAACCATTCATTTGTTATAGTTAAAGTATATCCATGTTACTTGCAAAACTCATAAACAGCAGGGTTTACACCAAATACTCCAAAGTAAAAACCATTGGCTGCATAGATATGTTTATCCTTACCATTTGCCATAAAGTTTGGATCATTATACCAATCCATAGCTATATAGTCATGCCCCATTAAATAACCACCCTTTTTTACTTTTGGATACCAATTCAAAATATCATCTTTAACATAATCATAAGCATGATTTGCATCTATATAAACAAAATCTAGTCTTTCATCTGGAAATATTCCAGAAGCTGTATAAGAATCTGTTCTAATCATTACTGCTCTATTTTCATATCCTTCAATAGATTTCATAGCTTGAGCATATGCATCAGTATGTATATTATGGTTACTTGCATCCATATATTCATCACCCAAACCTCTCCATACATCTACCATGTAAAGATTGCCATCCCATACTTTGCATATTTCTTTTGCAAATTCTCCTTTAAAAGAACCAACTTCAACTCCAACTTGACATTTATATCCTATTTGCTTGATGAGTTCAACTCTATCTATATCTAGTTTTATCATATTATTTGTTTTGATTATATGTTTGGTTGTAGTATTGTTCTCCTGTGGTTTTAAGTTCAGGGAACATTTTAGCTTCAGCTTTCCCAATTCTATAAGTAGCTATTATCTGCTCTTTTTCTTTTTCAAGTAATTCATCATCCATTTTTTTCATTATTTCGTACAAAACTGCCCTAATTGCAAATGATGTTTTATCTTCAGGTTCCATTAATGTTTTTGTATAATATACTCCCATTATTTGGGCTAATTCTTGCATAGCTGTTTTCATAGGTTATTTATTTTGGCTTAATAATGTTAAAACCCTTTCTTGCAATTCTTTAAATTCTATTTCAGTATGCGGTGCATTGTAACATTCAAACTTTATTTCACCTCCTGTAAATTGGTCTTTAACGACTAAACAATGATAATCTTCATAAAAACCTTGTATTGCTAATGATTCAGCAGCAGAATTTAAATGTTTATTTTCTGCTGTGTCAGGAAATCTTACTATAAAAATTGGTTTGCTCATAGATTATTTGTTTTAAGCAAAACTAATTACAATTAATTTAATTAAAAAATTTAATTTAATTAAATCAATATAAGTTATTAAATTTGGATATGAAAATAGAAGTAAGTATAGGTGAAGTGGTAGATAAGTATACTATCCTAACCATCAAAAAGCTATTCATTCATGATAGTGAAAAGCTTGCAAACATTGAAAAAGAGTGGAAAATCATTAAAACAGCATTAGCAAAAAAATATCCAGAAACATTAACTGATCCATTTACTCAAGAACTTTATGACATAAATAAAAAGTTATGGAAAGTAGAAGATGATCTCAGGGATTGCGAGCATAAAAGCCATTTTGGAGATAATTTTGTGGAATTAGCTAGAGAAGTTTACCAATTAAATGATGTCAGAGCCATCATTAAAAAACAAATAAACCAAAAATATGGTTCTGAATTGGTAGAAGAAAAATCCTATAAACAACACTAATATGAACAAAGTAAAAGAAATTTTAATATCTTATATAACTGCCATCAATCCTACCCAAGAGCAAAAAGAAATAGCTGAAAAAAGACTTGAGGTATGTATGGGTTGTGAATCATGGGTTCAATCACCAATTAGAGATTATTGTGGCAAATGTGGATGTAATACAAGTGCTAAAGTATTCAGTCCAGTGGGGGCATCTGCATGTCCAGAAAAATTGTGGCCAATGTAATGAAATTAATGTAATTATACTTATATTTGAGGAAAATATATACATAATGCAACATAATGGTCAAGCTGATGTATCTACATTAATTAGTTTAGTTAGTGCAGTTGTAACAATAAGTTCGATTCAACCTATTGTCAGCTTGATTGCTGGTTTGGTTGCGATAGTATCAGGGATATTTGCAATTAGATATTATCATCTAAAAACTAAAGATATAAAAGATAAAGACAATGGCTAAGAATATTTTAATTTTAGCATTGTTAATAGTATTATTCTTCTTCATGTTTGGAGATCCCAGATATGTAGGAGATAAAGTCATCACTAAGATTGACACTATAAAAATTTCCCACGACACTACGATTTATAAAAAAGGCAAAGATATAGCCTATAAAGTTATAGATAAAGTTTATCTAACTGACACATTACCAATACATGACACAGCTTTTATAGTAAAAGATTACAACGAAGTAAAAGCATATTCAGATACTTTGCGTATAAATATGGATAATAGCTTATATATTCAAGATACAATTTTCCAAAATAAAATTATTGGAAGAAGTTATCAATCTCATTTTGTAGAAAAAACAATTACAATTACCAACGATATATATCATAAGCCTAAAAATGAACTTTATTTAGGTTTAATTGGCGATTTAAGACAATTTGATAAGAAATTAGGAGTAGGTGTTGGAATAAACTACAAGAAGCAAAATGAAGCTTATAATTTAAGCTATACAACTAATCAAATTACATTTGGTATTTATAAGAAAATATTTTAATATGAAAGAAAAATTAAATGTTTCAGCAAACCCATTACCAATAAGCTTCAAAGATTTTGCAAAGTCCCCTATTGCAGGCACATTATTTGTGGTATTAATTGGTATATCATATTTGTATGTAGACATTAGAAATACATTTCAATCTCAAGCTAAAGCACAAGATATTAGAGTGGAAAAATTAGAGCATAGAGTTGATATTGTGAGTGATGCTTTGAGAAAATCAGATTCATTAAGTGCTGTTTCAACAACTAAATTATCTACATTAAAAGAATTGGGAGCAATAAAAGGAATAAAATAATGAGATATTTTTTAGTAATATTTTTATTTGGATGTTCAGTAACTGCTCAGAAACCTAGTAATGATTTGAAAGATGATGCAGAATTTCAAGCATTAATTAAAAGAACTGAAGAGTCTGCTAAACAAAGTGTAGTTGCTCAGGCAAAAGCTGATGAGGCTCAAAAACAAATAGTAACGGAAACCGTTAGTAAAATAGTGAAATTAAAAACAGAATTAAATGAAGTTAAAGCAAAGCTTGATTCTATTGATATTGATACTGGTAGTACATACATCATATTGCCAATATCCAATCACAAAGAAAATTAAAAATGATTCTGTTATTATTATAACAACTAAACAAGGTCAAGAAATTAATAATTTATATAATTCTTATAATGACACAATAAGAACTTTAAAAAATTATTTAACAGATAAAAATATTAAATATGATTCCCTCTTTAATAGCATTAATGATATCAAAGATACATTCTACAATTATAAATGGCGTTACGAAATTAATAAACAAACTTACTATAAAAGGGAAGCTGATTTTAAATCTACTCAAAAACTTGAACAAATAGGAAAATACATTTTAGTAGGAATAATATTTTTACAATTTGAAACAATATCATATTTACAACATAAAATAAAATAAAATGATAAAGAATTTTATTAATTGGATAGCAGGATTTTTTGACTCAAGCAGTGAAAAAACTTCAAGTAAAAGATTAGTAGGTATTGCAGGAGCATTTACCTTATTTGTAACTTTATATTCTAATTCTCATAGTGATACTCATATTGCTCCTTCAGAAGCTCTTGTTTGGGCTGATGTAGTAGTTATTTGTACTTCATTAGGATTAGCTTCAGTAAAAGAAATTGGAGATATGATGGGCAAAATTAAAGGCACAACAACTCCAGAACCAACACCAACAAAATCAGAAGAATAATGGCAAATTTTGATCCGTACTTCCCAAATATTTTGAAATTTGAGGGAACAGTTTATGAAAATGATCCAACCGATACAGGTGGATGTACTCATTTTGGTTTAATATTAGATGATGTAAAAACATTTTTTAATAAGCCAAATGCAACATGTGAAGATGTAAAAACATTAACAAAAGATGATGCTAAAGCAATGTATAAAAAAATGTATTGGGATAAATTTAAAGCTGATGAAATTAAAAATCAATCATTAGCAGAATACATAGTAGATGGTGCAATTAATCAAGGAGTAGGCACAATTACCAACTATATTCAACAAATATTAGGATTGGAAGCTGATGGCATTTTTGGAAGTAAAACATTAGCTGGAGTGAATAGCCATGATGGAGCAGATTTGTATTCTAAATTAAAACAAAAAAGAATTGATAAATATAATCGTATTGTAGAAAATAACCCATCGCAAGTGAAGTTTATTAAAGGTTGGATGAATAGGGTTAATGCAATTGACTATTCGGCATAATAACCAAAATAAACTATATGCGTTCAAAAAATGGTAATGCAAACATAGCTAGAAAGTATCGTTCAGAATATCCTGATATGCCTACTTTAAAATTAGCTAGGATAATGTATAATGAAAACAATCTAGCTTTTAAAGATGTAGAAACAGCTAGACATTCATTAAGATACATAGAAGGAAAAGCAGGATCTACACAAAAAAAATATGTAGAAAAAAGTGAATTTTACAAAGCAGAAGATAGGCCAAGAAATCCATATAATCTTCCATCTTCTGATGAAACTGCATTTGAACCATTTGTATTTAAATGGCATAAAAAAGTTTTAATATTATCTGATATCCATGTGCCATATCATAGCATAGATGCAATAACAGCAGCTATACAATATGCTAAGAAAAGTAAGCCTGATGCTTTGCTATTAAATGGAGATACGATTGACTGCCATAGATTAAGTCGATTTATAAAAGATCCAAAGAAGCGTAACTTTAAGCTTGAATTAGATACATTCAAAGCTCTATTTGATGTATTTGAAAAAGAATTAAAGTGTAAAATCTATTTCAAAATAGGTAATCACGAAGAAAGATATGAGCATTTCTTATATGAAAAAGCTGGTGAATTAGTAGGTGTTGAGGAGTTTGAATTTGAAAATATCATTAAAGCAAGAGCAAGAGGAATAGAAATCATAGGAGATAAAAGACCAATGAAGCTAAACAATTTATGGGGTATTCATGGTCATGAGTATGTGGGTGGAATATCTGCACCTGTAAATCCTGCAAGGGGGTTATTCTTAAAAGCAAAAGTAAGTTGTTTTCAAGGCCATAATCACAATACGTCCCAACATTCTGAACCAACTTTAACAGGTAAATTAGTTACAACTTGGTCTTTAGGTTGTCTTTCAGAGCTTCATCCTCAATATATGCCATTGAACAAATGGAATCATGGCTTTGCAGAAGTGGATTTAGCAGATAATGGGGAAGAGTTTGAGTTTCATAATTATCGTATATTTAATGGTAAAATATTATAATGGCATATGTTTATAGGCATATTAGACTTGATAAAAATGAACCTTTTTATATAGGTATTGGAAGTGATATAACCTATAAACGAGCAAATGAAAAAGCCAGAAGAAACAATATTTGGAAAAAAATAGTTGCCAAATCTGATTATGAAATAGAAATACTATTTGATGATATTACTTATGATGAAGCAAAATTAAAAGAAATTGAATTTATAAATTTATATGGCAGATTAGATTTAGGTAATGGCACATTAGCAAATTTAACTGATGGTGGAGATGGTACGATAAACCCAAGCCAAGAAACGAGAGATAAGATTAGCAAAGTTAACAAAGGAAGAAAGAATAGCGAAGCTTTAATGGAACTATTAATCAACAGAAAAGGTAAAAATAACCCTGTTTTTGGCATTAGAGGAGCAGATAATAAAAACTTTAAGGGATTTATACAAGTATTTAAAAATGGTGTTTATTTGTGCAGATATGAAGGTATTAGAGATTGTGCAGAAAGTCTTGGCGTAACAGCTACCAAAGTATCAGCAGTTTTAAATGGAAGAAGAAATCATACTGGTGGATTTACTTTTAAAAGAATATAACAATGCCACAAATAAAGATTATCTATCGCAAGTTAGGAAAAGAACAAGCCTATGGCATTGCTTCATCTGATGGTGTAATTGAATTGGATAGCAGATTGAAATCTAAAAAACATCTTGAGGTATTAATACATGAAGTCTTACACATTTTGCAACCAGAAGATAGCGAGGAAGAAATAATTGAAAAATCCATAACTTTAACTAAAATATTATGGAAAGAAAATTATAGAAGAATTGATCAGTCGGATCACGAACCTCTACAAGATGGCACAAAATGAAAGCATATAGAATATATTTCATAAAAAACGGCATAAACCTAACTAAATTGGTCTATGCCGAATCTATGTCTGAAATACTATTCAAATTTAAGGATTTAGATATTATCCTTGTCAAAGAAATAGATATGCTTCCTGATGGTGATACTGATATTATTTCTTTGAATTAACCCCATTGTTGAGCTATTGCCTTTGCTATCCCAATAAAAGTTTTACTTCTCAATGTTCTTCTTTCTTCTGAACTTTTGGCCTTTTGTAAAGCTTCATAATACCATAGTGCTTGTCTTTTTGTTTTACCTGTTTTTTTATCAATCCATTCTTTAAATTCACCTTTATCTACAACATTTGTAGCTACAAGTTTAGGTAAATTTTTTAACCATAAACAAGTTGATTTACTAGCTTTATCTCCAAACATATAAGGTTGAACAATTTGATCTGGTTTTCTTATTTTACTAGAAATTACTGAAATTGGATTTTCAATGGCTATTTTTGGTATATCTGCATCCATAAGTCTTTGGACAAATCCTAGTGCTAGATCTCTCTCTCTCTCTCTCTCTACATTAATTGTGCCATTTTTATTATATAAATGTCTAGCTCCACTAACAGCAAGATAAGTACAAGGTGGATGAGCTATCATTAAATCCCATCCTTTATTAATAAAGTTAAAAACATCTCCTTGTAAATGCCATTCTGGGTGTCCTCCAGAACAAGGTAAAATATCGCAAGAATAGGCTTCATGACCTAAAGCTCTAAATTCTTTAGTTATTGTTTGTGATTCTTCACAAGCTATTAAAATTTTCATATATCTAATTTAATTATTAATTCTAATTTGTCTATGCCATTGGGTTTTACTTCGGAATTCCATATTTTAAACATTCTTCTCCTATCATGAATGTCATTAAATTTATATTCTCTAATTAAAATATCATTCTTGAATAACTGCATTGTCCCTTTCATTTTGTGCCAATATTTCTCTTTCTCTTTAATCATATAGCTTTTTTAATTCTTTATAGTCCTCAATCAATTTTTTAATCTTTTCTCTCAAAGCTTCATTCTCAAGATTAAGGATGTAATTCTGGGAAATCTCGTATTTGTTCTTCATCATTAGTATTTTGAGTATTTGGTAAAATAAATTTTCTATTAGTCAATGGGTTATTTGCCCATTTATTGTATAAATCATACAATTCTTCAAATCTTTCTTGATCATACCATGCATTATGATATATTTCAGCCATTATCATTTGCCTTTCATAAGGAGTAAAATCGCCAAATGTACTAAAATTTTCCTTTTCTGATGGTGTGCCCAATATTTCTTCTACATTCATTATTTTAGTTTTTTATTGTGTTTATAAATTGATATAAATGCCATTATTACATAGTAAATAAATAGCATGAATAATACTAATTGAAATGGAGCTAACAAATCCATAAATGATTTAGGATGTATGGTACACTCCCATAAAAATTTTAAATATTCTTTCATAATTAAAAATTTGAGTTTACGGTCAATACATGAACTTTACCTACTTTATTGTACTTTACAACTTCTGGTAATGTCATATTGTGTTTAATTCTATACATAATTGCGTGTCTTGTTAATGGTGTATCGGGATATTTCCTGTTTTTCCTAAAATAATCTGGGTTTATTTTATTTGCATATTCTAATACACTAATCTGTTTTGTTTTCATTTTTTATTTTGTTATACAAATTTGTTAATACTACTAATTCTTTATAGCTTTTACATTCAGCTATTTCTTTGTCTATTGCCTTTAATTTCTTAGTCTTTTCGTCATCATGCTTTTTAAATAAACTTAAAATTTTTTTAATCATCTATTTCCATTGTTTTTATTATTTCAATAATAGGTTCTGATGGTTTGCCTTTGATAAATTTTTCAAATAAATCATTTGCTTCATCAAGATTTTGAGTATATGTTTCATTTACATGCAATCCGTCTTTTGTAATATGATACCATACTTCACCATCAACTTCTGTTTTTTTTACTAATTCGTACTTTGCCATAATTTTTTGTTTTTAATTGTTTTTATTAATTTTTATTTGTTCCATTTCTTTTTCATGTTCTTCTCTTAATTCCCATTCTTCATCATCAATAACTTCCCAATCACAATGTTCTTTACAATCTGGACATAATTCATAAGCAGTATAACTTGTATAACTGCAACAAGTGTTAATTAACATAAATTTTAATTTTAAAAATGATATACTTTTGTTGGTTTACGGCATTTAATTTGCCAATCGTGGTTATTTAGTTCTTGAAAGCCAAAAGATAGCTTACTATCGATCTTTTTAATAACTAAGCCTTCGTATAGGTCAATCTTAGATATGTCCTCAAATAGCTTATTAAAGCCATTTAAATAGGTTGGTGCTTTGTATATGTTATTTAGGTTGGTTAAGCATAAATGCTCATACATTTCCAAGCCATTTTCATTTACCCTACTTCTTTGACAAGGGAAAGTTTCTTCCAATAACTTAATTCTTGTCAATAAACTATCCCCTACAAGATATTCATTTGCCCATACCAAAATATCCCATATAATAAACTTATCTTTTTCTTTGTTACCAGACTCCCCTAATTTGCCTTTATTAAGATATTCTCCTGTATAAACATACCATTCATTAGATTGAGCTAATCCCTTAAAATCAATATCTTGACTATACCAGCTTAAGGGGTTTTTATGTCTATTATAAACATAGGTATCTTTGCCATTGGTGAATACAATGCAACAAGTACCATTATATTTAGGTTGCACAACATATTCTCCATTATCAAAGGTATCTAAGTCTTTTGGTGGGATCTTAAATTCAGGTCGTGGTGGGTAGATATAATTAAAATTTAAATAAGGTATCATTAAAAATGTTTTTCAAAAATTTCATTAAAAATATATTGCTTGTTTGAAGCTACACTATTGATTTCTTCTGCAAATTCTTCCCAATCATCATCCATAGTATCACAATCCCATTTTTTTGCTAAGGTTTGCCACATAACAATAAAATCTTCCATATCTAAGTATTTTAAATGATTATCTTTAAACATTACATACATAGTTTCGCAAAGCATTTCTCTTGGGGTTAATTTTTGATCCATTTGATAAAATTTTTAATAGTAAATAAAGTATGTGCAATAATCAAAATAGTAACGCATAATGGTATTGATATAAAAATAAAATATACAAATCCTACTATAATCATCAAAAATTCATATAAAAAATGTTTCATTAATATTATTTTTTAAGTGATACAATAGGGTTAATTAATTCAAATACTGCTTCAGGACTATCATATTGCATTAATCTATCAATACTTCCTTTAGCTACTGAAAATGTCTTTTCTCCACTAATTAAGTTTCCCTTGTCTAAATCATCAATATCCGGACAATTAAGTATCAATTCACTTAAAATTGCACCATATTTTTCAACAAGTTCAGCATTAAACTTATAAACCACATTTTCAGCCAATAAGCCATCAAAATTGCTTAATATACCAGCTTTTGCTTCATCTACAATAGTGTATTTATCCATACATATAAACATACAACTATTGCCTGTTTCATCTTGTATTTTGAAATTATCAGGGGTGCTTTTTTGTTGTCTATATTCTTTCATAAATAGATCCTTACCTACTGCTTTAATATCTCCCTCAATCATCTTTAATTCTCCTGTTGCACTATCAATAGTTTGCTTTAATTCAGCATATCTTTGAATTTTATTGCCTAATAATGGTGCTTGAATAACCTTTTTATCGGTTTTCTTAGTAGTTTCTTTAACCTTTGTTGCCGTTGCAAATAGGTTTGTTGTTGTAGTTTTCATAGTTTGTTTTATTTTTTTGTAAAGTAAAGGTAGCAATAATATTTAATTAAATTAAATTAAATACTTAAAATTTTGTTAAAAAGGATAGCTTTAGAATTGTCGTATAATAATTCATCATCAGTTCTTGAATAGATTTCTAAGGTAGGATTGCCTGAATTATCTTCTACTTCAATTTCATTTTGGGTATCGTAAAGAAAATCACAATCATAAAAATCAATCTCATTTCTATCTTTTGTGGCTAAATAAACTGCTTTTTGTTTTGCTTCGTGCAATGTTTCAGCTTCAACACTAAATTTAAACCTGTTCCAGATAGTTACTTTTTCATCTAAATAAAAATCAAATTCTTGCATAATTAATCGTTTAAATTGTTATAAAATAAAATAGACTCTAATTGACTATTGGTTTCTTCATCAAACAAATCTTCGCATACTCCTGTTATTAATTCTACATCACTATCTTCATCAGTTCGATAATGCAAGGTTAATTTGTTTAAATCAATGCCATAATCTTCTAATTCAATCAAATAATTCAGCAATTCCTTGCCATTCAAAATTTTCTTTTTCATAATTTTTAATTTAATATTTTACAATTACTTTTTCATATTCGTAGTCTGCATAGGCTACTTTAGTTAGTTCAATGTCTATAATTAAGGCATTGTGGGGTATATTGAGTTGATCGCATATTGCATACCAATCTTCAATACATCTAAAATCTTCGGGGTAAATAGTTACATATTTCATAAAATTTAATTTAATGTTATTGTAATAAATCTTAAATAAGTGTCATAGGGTATTTCTTCCTTATTAAATGCCTTTTGAAATCCAGCCAATGATAATACATAACCTTGTCGTTCACTTAAATCAATCCATTGATCATCTGTTAAATTGTCCCAATCTCCTACTTCTACTTCCCTTGTATCATTATTAAGGTCAATAAGATATACCCTTGTTTCTTGTTTGTTCATAAAATTTAATTTAATTGTTTAAAATTCAATGTAATCTACTTGTTCGTTCATTAGTTTATCCAATTCTTTAATATCTGTTAATGATATACCAAAAATTTCTTGGTTATTGTTATTCTGTAATTCTTCGCTTAAAACTTCAAAAACATAATCAAGGGCATAAATGCTGGTTTCTTCATTTCCAAAGCTGGGTGTTATATTATTACTAATATATGTTTGACATTCTTTAGATATTTGTGGCTGGTATTCTGTTGTGTATTTCATATTTTTTAATTTAATTGTTATATACTTTCTAAGTTTCTCCAATATTGGTTTTCTAATTCTATTTTAAGAGCTTTTTTCAAGGCTTCTATCTTTCTTTCTGCTGGTATTATATTTTTAACTTTGCCGTCTTTAATTTGCTTGTTTATGGCAAATATTTGAGATTGTAATTTTTTAATTTTGTTCATATTTATTTGTGTTTTTAACTTTGTGTAAAATACATTTTATTAGTGTAAAATTAATTTAATTAAATATATAAAAGTGTTAAGCAGTTGTTAAAATTAACTCAATCCAAAATAACAAACCAACAAACCAAACATAAGACAAGCTAAAATATAAGCAGTATAAATAAATAAGTTTTTCATAGTGTTAAAAATTATAATATGAGTTATTTTCGTATCGTTCATACATAGCGTTTTCTTGGGCATCACAATAACCTTTTATATTTTCTGCTTCGTGGTAATCTTGTGCCTTTTTTGAAGTCATACAATAACATTTGCGAGTATCGTAGTTATATAACATTAGATCCCCTTTATTTATGGCTTTGCCTGTTTCGTGGCAATTACTTTTAAATTTTGCGTTTATTTTTTTCATGGTATTAAATTTATATATTATTCAAGGTCATTTGTAGGTACATTTTTATATTGGTAATTTTGGCGTAAATATCCGTACTTACATGGGCAAAATCATTTTCTATACCTTTAAATTTGTCTAATGAATAGTATCTTTGGTATTCAATCAATTCATTTATAGCGGTTTCAATTCCTTCCTTTAGCGTTATATTGTCGCTTTGTAGCTTTTTTATGTGGTTCATAGTATTAAATTTAAATAAGGTTAAAATATAAGTCGTTAATTTGGCTTTGTAATTCTTCCCAATCTTCCGATTGACTATTATTTGCAGTTTTGCCACATTCCAACCAATGAGTCAGCAAATCGGGGTGAACGTTGTAATATTCTGCCATTCGTTCAATCGTTAAAAAGTCATTAACATATATTAAATAGATGTCTTCAAAAGTCATTGTTTCAAGTTTCATAATTTTAAATTTAAAGTTTTATAAAAAAATATTAAGCGTTTAAGGTTTCTAAAAATTTTTCTGCTTCCTGGTAATTGTCAAAAAAAGTTTCCACGCCATCTTCAAAAGAAGTTACTAAATATTCTACTTGTCCACCAAATAAAGAACATATTGAAATACCATTTTCTAAGGCTATATAGACATAACCTGAATTGGGGTTAAATCCTATGCCACCTTCCAGTATATCTTCATTTATACTTGAATAGGCTTTAAATACTTGACTTAATCCGATAGCCTCGCAATATGCGATATTTTCGCTAATGTTGTAAATTGTTAAATTTTCCATTTTTGTAGTTTTTTTTGTTTTAGTTAATAACGCTAAATTAATGCGTTTTATTTTGTTTTGTGTAAATTAAATTATAAAGTTTTGTTAAAATGGGGGTATATTTCAACCCTTTTTTCTAAAATTGTTAATTTTTATAATGTATTGTTTTTAGATAGCCTTCATAAACTTTCTGGACTTGTCTATGTATATCCTTTTTTATATGTCCATTGGCTAAAAAAAGATCATTCATACAAAGGCAATTTATTACGCCTTCCTTACCGTTTGTAGTTTTGCCGCCAAACATTAAAGTATTGCGAATTGCTGTTAATACTTCTGTAATTGTTTTTAAGTTGCTCATTTTATTTATATTTTATGTAAATTAAATTAATTTTACTTTATAACCTAGATAAATAAATTTATCAATCTTAAATTTTAGGATTGAATCATTAAATTCATTAACAGGAATTAAAATAGTTACCCAACCATTGGTGGTAACATTTTCTTTGTAAATTTTAAAGGCTTTAATCATTTTATTTATTTTTAATTGTTTATTGGGGTTATTCCCTAATGACAACACAAATATAAATCAACTTTGTGTAAATTAGAACAACATAAAACCACATTAACAAAACTTTAACATAGTGCTAAATAACTTAGCATTACTAAAGCCATTAATACCCCATAACATAACACTAAAACAAACATAAACCCCAACCCAACCAAGCAAAGAAACTGCATGAATAAAAAAAAATTAACTAAGCCAACGACCAAGCCAAAGCCAATGCCCATAAGGATCGCAAGAAACCAAAAACAAAAACACCGGCGGGGGTACTCGGTAGCAGATAGCCAAAAGCCCAAAGGCGGGAGTGGCAAAAAAAATCGGGGGGGTGCCTCAAAAGGGCATTGATGTAGGATTGTTTTAAATTTTCTTTAATAGAATTGGTTGGTATGGTAGAAATATTTTGTATATTTGGTAAATATTTTTTTTATGATGAAGAACCTAATGGATTCAATGAAAAAACCAGCTAAAATGGAAAAAAGTTCAAAGAAACCAATGCCTAAAAGTACATTAGTGGGAAATCAAAAAAAGCTTGACATGAATAAAAATGGCAAGTTAGATGCAGAAGATTTTAAAATGTTAAGAAAATAATTTTATGTTGGAACAAATTACTGGAGAAGTAGTAACAACAGATAAATGGCACCCAAGTAAACCAATACATATGAAACCAAAGTTAGGATCAGGAGAAAGATTTGCAGAAATCAAAAATAAAGCCGCACAGTCATACGAAAAGAAAGGGATGAGCCCTGAACATGCTAAAGAAGTTGGAGCTGCTATTGCGGCTAAAATAGGCCAAAAGAAGTATGGTGTAAAGAAAATGACAAAGTTGTCTGTAATGGCAAAAAAAAAGTAAATACTAAGCAACTGGATGATGGCAGTTATGCTATGGATGGTTGGAGTTATTAATCCCCTTTTAGTTTTTAGTTGAATATAAAACAAGCCTCCCTTAAAAAAGGAGGTTTTTATTTTTAGTATATAATTATATATCATTCATCATTATGATGTATATTGCATCAAATTACATCACATGAAGAAAAGAATTACAATTACACTTTCAGAAGAAAGTTACATTAAACTACAACTTTTGGCCAAAAAGAAAAAATGGTCATTGAGTAAAACAGTAGAAGATATTCTAGAAAGACACATAGCAAAACAAAAGCCAAATGCCAAAGAAGATAATTCTTAACATAACACCACAGACACATGTTAGGGCTACTCAAGGTGATTCAATATTTTTTAGAATACCAAGAGAAAAATTAAGGCCATCTGGATTGAGCAGATTAATGAGATTGGAAAAATATAACCAATACAAAATTGATCTTGCAGCTGAAGCTAAACGAAAACAATTTATCCTTCCCCCAATAGGAGCATCAATTACTTTTTTCCTACCTGTACCACCGTCATGGTCAAAGAAAAAAAAGGCATTACATCATGGCCGATTCCACCAGTCAAAACCAGACATTGACAATCTCCAGAAAGCTTTCTTAGATTCACTGATGGCTGAAGATAAACAAGTAGCTCATCTCGAAGTACAAAAAAGATGGGTTGACTTTGAATTAGGATGGATAGAGATCACAAGCAAAGAATACGAAGAAGTTCTTACATTACCAACCCCAAGATAAGCCTCTCGCCAAAGACTCCGCTTTTATGAGTATTATATACGCAGATTCTATTTAACATAATATTTATTATAAGATTTAGTTATCTTA
>Ga0208868_1000143_pt1 | contig 16013 bp, 10 predicted proteins | sample CryBogCBE23Oct07_FD_184583 | JGI IMG/M metagenome (GOLD analysis project Ga0208868, IMG submission 184583) | Freshwater microbial communities from Crystal Bog, Wisconsin, USA - CBE23Oct07 (SPAdes) (version 2) | ecosystem: Environmental > Aquatic > Freshwater > Lake | place: Crystal Bog... | reverse complement strand
GCCAACAATGGACCATCCCCAATGATATGGTCTAATGATAACGTGATACCCACCATGCTTGATTGCTTATCATCGGCAGAAGTTTCTTCTTTAAAAGTGCCAATAAACATGCCACTACTATGAAAATGACTTGGAATTCCGTAAGATAATACCTTAGTATTGCCACTGTGTATGGTTGAACTAAAATATACATTGCCCACATTGTCTTTCCTTAATAAAGGGTTTGTCATTAGTAGATAATAAGACCAATTGCGTATAAACTGTGGAAGTTTGAAAAAGATTTTCTCGGTAGAGGTAATTTCCTTTTTAAGAGTGGCAAGGCTTTTAAGGGCTTCCTCTAATTCGTAAACAGTTTTTTTATTGATGCCTCTAATAACTTTTTGCCATAGAAAACGCCTATCCTCTTGTTGTAATTCAAAGGGAAAGAAAGCATCAGCTTCTTCAAATCTAAATAGTTTATTTCCGCGGCCACGCATCGAAAATCCATCCTTGTATTTATCTAAGGCTTTGCCATAGCAATAAAACAAACATGCCAATACCGATACACTTACTTTAGATTGTTGTTTTAAGGTTTTGGTTTGCTGCCTAATGTGTGCAATATCAATTTCAAAACAACCGTGCATTAGTTTTACATACTTATTGAGTTTAGCTCCTTCTGCAGCCATTATTTTCTCTATAGAAAACGGTTCAATAGTATATTTTTTATCAGCCATTAGTTAATTTAAAGGTTACTTGTTGCTGGATTCAAGATTCAAGATTCAAGATTCAAGATTCAAGATTCAGGTTACAGGTTAAAAGTTTCAGGGTACTTTATGTAGAAATCATTATTTTACTAAATCCCTTTTGTCACTAATTCCTATTCTCTATCCCCAATTTCCTTACTACTATCCCATCTATCCCTTTATCCTGCTATCAAAACCTCGCCAGTCATTTCTTTGGGTATGGGCAATCCCATCACCGATAAGATAGATGGAGCAATATCACCCAATTTGCCTGCTTTAAGTTTGCCATGCCATTCATTGTCTATTACAAACAAAGGAACTAAGTTTAAAGAGTGTTGCGTATTAGGACTTCCATCTTCATTTACCATATAATCTGCATTTCCATGATCGGCAGTAAGAAAAATAGTGTACCCATGATTTAGTGCAGTAGTAACAACCTTTTCTACACACTTATCTACTGTTTCAACAGCTTTAACAACAGCACTAAAAACACCTGTATGCCCTACCATATCTGCATTAGCAAAGTTTAAGCAAATAAAGTCAGCAGACTCACTTTCAATTTCAGGAACTAATTTTTCTACCAATTCATTCGCACTCATTTCAGGTTGTAAATCGTAAGTAGCTACTTTAGGGCTAGCTGCCATGATTCTAGTTTCACCTTCAAAAACATTTTCACGACCACCGCTAAAGAAAAAGGTAACGTGAGGATATTTTTCAGTTTCCGCAATACGAATTTGTTTCTTACCATTTGCCGCTAATACCTCACCTAAGGTGTTATTTAAGTTATCATTTTGGAACATGACGTGTACATTTTTAAATGTTTTATCATATTCTGTAATGGTGGTATAATGTAGGTTTAATTTGTACATGCCTAAGTCAGCATGGTCTTCTTGTGTAAGCACATGGGTAATTTCACGACAACGATCAGTTCTAAAATTGAAACAAATGGCAACATCGCCCTCTTTTATCTTTCCATTATCTCCAATCTTTCCATTGATAATTGGCTTTATAAATTCATCGGATACACCATTATTGTAAGACGCTTGTATCGCATCAATTAAATCATTCGAGGTTTCACCAATCCCATTCACCAACGCATCATAGGCAAGTTTTACTCTTTCCCATCTCTTATCCCTATCCATTGCATAATAGCGACCTGTAATTGTTGCAATTTGTCCCACCGAATGGGTTAAATATTCTTGCAAATTAGAAATAAACCCTAAACCGCTTTTAGGATCACAATCTCTACCATCTGTAAAAGCATGAATATAAACTTCTGATAGACCATGTGCTTTACAAACATCAACAATAGCTTTTACATGAGAAGTATGCGAATGAACACCACCATCGCTCACTAAACCCAACAGGTGTAAAGGCTTTTTATTATCTAAAGCATAATTAATAGCTGTTAATAAACTTTTATTTTGTGCTAGTTCTCCTGTTTTTATGGCAACGTTTATTCTTTGAAGTTCTTGATAAACAATTCTGCCCGCACCCAAATTTAAATGACCAACTTCACTATTGCCCATTTGTCCTTCGGGCAGGCCTACTTCTTCACCACAAGTAACTAAAGTAGTATTGGGATATTTACTGTATAAAGAGGTTACAAACGGAACATTTGCATTTTGAATTGCATCGGATGTTTTGCTTTTGCCTAAGCCCCAACCATCCATTATAATTAAAATAGCTTTCTTACTCATGGCATAAAACTAAGGGTTTTGGTTATTATTTTAAATAATTTTAGTGAAAATTAGATTTGTTGGCATATTTTTAGCTTTAAACAGGTAATATAAGATTAACAATGAAAAATATATACGCATTTATTGGTTTAAGTATTTTGCTAATGTCCTTTAGCCATTTTGATAATTCAACAGCGATTATAAATGCATTAAAAACTGCTAATGCAACAGAGGTGAGCAGGTACTTTGATAATTACATTGATTTGAAGCTACCTGAACATAATGAATTGAAAAATATAGGAAAAAATCAAGCTGGTATTGCTTTAGAAAACTTTTTTAAAGAGAATGACATTAAAGGATTTGAATTAAGCAGCCAAAGAGATATGAATGGAACCATGTATTTAGCCGGGAGATTGCAAAATTCAAATAAGGGGTATAACATAACAATACTATTAAAAACAAAAGACACTAACCAGCAAATTATAACTTTACGTATCAATTAATATCCAAAAAAGGTCATTAAAAGCTGAAATATACCTTACAACTTTAATGAGTAGATAGTTATTTTGGTGCCCAGCATAAATTTATAAGTATTCAATTAAATCATGGTATAGTAGTGGATTTACCTTGTTGAAATAAAGGTTATCAAGTTTTTCTAGACTATAGATAATTTGATAAATATTTAATTAGGTTTAATGATTAATATTGATTGTTGAAAAAAATAGGTTTATTTGCTTTTTGTCATGATGATTGTGCTACTAATTACTTTTTTACAGTTTACTAGTAATAATTAACAGCTTACTATTTTTATTAAATTCCTAAAACAAAAAAAATGGAGTTTGGAAGAACATCAAAAAGAAAATTAGACACAGTAAATTTCTCTTTGCCACCTCAGCGCGAAGAGAATAAAAAAATTTTAACAGGTTTAGAACACACCAAACCAAAAGTATTTATTGGAGGGTCAAAGTGGGGAAAGCATGAATGGATTGGCAAGATTTTTCCTCCTAAGGTTAGCGATAAATATTTTTTAGAGAATTATGCTAGGCATTTTAACAGCATTGAGTTAAATGCAACTCATTATAAACTAATAAGCTCTAAAACAATTAACAAATGGATTGAAAAGACCGCTGGAATAGATTTTCTGTATTGTCCTAAATTATACCAGGGCATAACCCACAAAGGAACCCTTTATGATAAAGATGAAGTATTGAGGGAATTTTTAGCAGGTGTTTCTTCATTTAAAAAACAATTGGGGCCTATCTTAATTCAAATAAGTGAATCACTTGGTCCTAAAAGGAAAGCAGAGCTTTTTTCATTCTTGGAATCATTACCTAGAACGTTAGGCTTTTTTGTTGAGGTTCGTCATGCAGAATGGTTGACTGATGTTAATGAACAAAATGAATTATTTAGTTTTTGCGCCAAATATAATATTGGGGTAGTTATTACAGATACCGCTTTACGAAGAGACTGTGCACACATGCGCCTTGCAATTCCTAAAGTATTTATTAGGTATGTAGGTGAAGGTCTACATAATACTGATTATAATCGAATAGATGAATGGGTAAAGCAATTAAAAATTTGGATTGAAAATGGTTTGGAAGAAGTCTATTTCTTTATGCATTTAGAAGAAGAACAATATCTGCCAGAATTAACTACTTATATGATAGAAAATTTAAATGACACTTGTGGTCTCAATTTAAAAAAACCTACTTTTATCAAGAAGAATAATATCTTGTTCTAGTTGTTTACCTGTAGAATTGCCATATTTGTTAGATGTAGATGTTGAATTAGACTCTTTAACCTAGGTCTACAATACAAAAAAGACCAATTATTAGGCTTATTTTCAAATTGAAACATATTATTTTAAAATAAACTAGAATAAATGAAGCCTTTAAATGGAATTATGATAGCGTTCAATTGCAAAATTTGGGTTAAAGATTGATTAGTAATCATGGCGAAAGGATTAGCAAATACGACAAAAAAACTTCAAAAGCCTTCAAAAGCAAGTGGTCATACTAAAAAGAGAAACTTTTTGTTGCCAAGTGTAATAGCTTTATTAATCATCGCTGGGTTTAGTTGGTGGATCTTTAATATTTGGAAGCAGCAAAAAAAGGTAGAGCGGTTGGAGGAGAATTATTCTAATGCCTTTAGGGTTTCTATTCCTGCTAGCTATACCATTCATGGCATTGATGTTAGCACTCACCAAAGTAACATTAACTGGCAAAAAGTAGCTGCTATGAAGGTTAATAATGTTAGTGTAAACTTCTCCTTTATTAAATCAACAGAGGGGATTGATAGCAAAGATGATTTTTTTTATAGAAACTATACTCAAGCTAAAAGTAACGGTTTGATTACCGGGGCTTATCACTTTTTTATAGCAACCAAAAGTGGTGCATTACAAGCAAAAAATTATATAAGAAACACTCCTTTATCAACCGGCGACTTGCCTCCTGTAGTTGATATCGAAAATTTATATGGAGCTTCCCCTAATAAAATGCGTGCTAGATTATATGAGTATTTGCAAGCTATTGAAGCAAAATATAAAGTGAAACCGATTATTTATACCTACATTGAATTTTATGAAAATTATTTAGGAGATCAATTTAAAGAATACCCACTATGGGTAGCGCATTATGAAGAACCAGAAAAACCAAGAATAGAGCGAGAGTGGATGTTTTGGCAACACTCAAAAGAAGGTCATGTAAATGGCATTCAAAAAAAGGTAGATATGAATGTGTTCTACGGAGATTCTTCGTTACTTCAAAAAATATTAATCCCTTAATTACTTGTCTCGACAAGCTTGGCATAAAATTGTTAATCACTCCATCAAAGAATAGTTTTCTTGCTAATAAAATTATTTTGACACTATCACCTACTGCAAGCCTAGGTGTAGGCTTTTGGGCTTCTACGGCTTTAGTAAAGGGGCACGCAATAACTATTGGGTTCAATAGATTCAACATTAAACACTAATCGCGATTGTTACGGCTGGTATCACCATTGTTACGGCTGGTATCGCCATTGTTACGGCTGGTATCACCATTGTTACGGCTGGTATTGCCATTGTTACGGCTGGTACCACCATTGTTACGGCTGGTATTGCCTTTGTTACGGCTGGTATCGACGTTGTTACGGCTGGTTAAAAGGATGGTACAAATTATTTTTTACCGCAACGAACGCAAAAGAAGTGCACATTATAAACGCAAAAGGAGGCAAGTTGACTAAAAGCTATTATTTGCTTTCTTTAAATACTTTAGTTACCTACGGCATGACTGCCTGTTCATTAGCATTTGTTTTAAATCTTTAATTTTATCTATTCGCCTTGCCGCAGCATAAACTTTGTTATTACTTGATAGTTATTGGTTTGCTATTTATATTTCTTCACATGATGAGGTTACAGTTATTAAAATTACATTGTTTATCATTTGTGCTTCAATTGACAGTAGATTGAATTGGTATTTTATTGTAAAAGAATTTCTTCTATCACAGCAGGAAAATGCTTGTGTTCTAAAATGTGTATTTTATCAGCCAAAGTTATTGGGGTATCCTCACTTGAAATATTGCATTTTGCTTGAAATATAGTAGCACCCTCATCAAAATTTTCATTTACATAGTGTATGGTAATACCACTCTCTTGTTCTTTTGCTGCTATTACAGCGTTGTGTACATGCATTCCATACATTCCCTTACCCCCATATTTAGGTAACAAAGCAGGATGAATATTTATAATCTTGTTAGGAAATACATCTATCAAAGGCTGAGGTATTTTCCATAAAAAGCCAGCCAACACAACTAAATCAATCGATCGTGCTTTTAAAGCTTCACTGTACCCGTCGCCTATAAAAAATTGTTCTTTCTCAATCATGAATACGGGTATTTTTTCCGTTTTTGCAATGGAAATTACACCAGCCTCGGGCTTATTACAGGCAATTACCACTACCCTTGCCGTATTACTATGCTTAAAATGTGTAATTATCTTTTGGGCATTACTTCCTGCACCTGATGCAAAAACTGCAATTCTTTTCATACATATATTTAAAATAATCTATGCCAACTTCATTTAATAGTACTTAATAAACATAGTTTAGCATTTTTTAATGCGGTAAAGTTATTGGTTTCAGCACTTAATACTTTTCTAAAGGGTACAATCAATAGCATTGCTATTAACTTTGAGGCTTCATTTATTTAAGAATATGTTGGTATCTAAAGGGTTTATTAAAATGTTATGGGTAGTAATCGTTACTACTTTTTTAGTGATTGTTGCGGGTAGTGTGGTACGAACAACCCAAAGCGGTATGGGGTGTCCTGATTGGCCAACTTGCTTTGGTAGTACTATTCCACCTACAGATTCTACACAAGTCTATTATCAACCCAATCATCTGTACAAAAAGGGGCAATTTATAATTTACAATGACAGTCTAAAATATGCATTACAGAAATTTACAAGTAAAGAAAAATTCAATCCATCAGAATGGAAACAATATGAAAAACATAATAACGCCCATTTTAGTGTGTTGCATACTTGGATAGAATTCATAAATAGGTTGTTAGGTGTATTGTTAGGGCTATTTGTATTGGCAGTTTTTATTTGGAGTTTCTGGTATATAAAAAAGCAACCCTCTTTAGTTTTCTTAAGTTTTGGCTTGATACTGCTTACAGGTTTTCAAGCTTGGTTAGGCAAAACGGTAGTTGATAGTAACCTTGCATTAATTAAAATTACCACACACATGTTTGGTGCGCTTGCAATGGTTTTCCTAGGGTTGTATTTACTTTATATTGCAAAAGGAAAACCCGCTATCACTACCACAAAAAGAATTATAAACCTAAATTCTTTACTAGGTTTGATGCTAGTGTTACAGTTAATAATGGGTACAGAAGTACGCGGACAAATTGATTATATAACAGAACATCTTGCAACTATTGATCGTAGTGGATGTGCAGTATTATTAAAAGGATGGTTTTACGTGCATAGAAGTTTTTCATTAGTCATTGCTGCTATAAGCATTTACCTATTTGTGCTTTCATTCAAGCAAACTGCATCATTGGTAAGCAATTGTTTTAAACCTATTCTTGGCATCATAATAATAGAAATTGGGGTTGGGGTAACCTTAGTTTATTTCAATTTTCCACAGGCGGCACAGCCCTTACATCTGTTATTATCCTCAGCATTAGTTGCTTTAATCTTTAATAATTTACTAAAGTTGAAGTGTGTAAAATGATCGTTTAACATCCTTAATGCGAATAAAGGGTTTAAAGTGCCTTTAGGTACGGAATATTAGTAGGAGTCAATTAATGAAATTATCAAAGTACCGTAGGTATGTTATATGCCAAAATGTACATCAATAAATGCATTGTTGTTAATCATTTTTAAATTGTAGGTCGTGCCATACGGAACTTGCACCCCAACTTTATTATCAACTATCCTACCAATATTTAGTGCCTACGGCACTTTCCCCTGCTTATTTTCAACCCTTGTTTCGCATTCATAAACTCAATAACTAATACTACCTTCTCTGCCTAAAAAACGCTTTCATTAGGTTGGCACATTCTGCGGCTAAAACACCTGTAATGATTTCTGTTTTAGGATGAAAGGGTGTTTTTGATAGATAGGTTCTATATCCATTTTTATCGTCGGAAGTGCCGTAAACAATCCTGCCTATTTTTCCCCAATATAAGGCGCCACAACACATTAAGCAAGGCTCAACGGTTACATAAAGGGTTGCATCAGGTAAATATTTACTTCCATAAGCTTGGTACGCAGTGGTTAATGCTAAAATTTCGGCATGCGCCGTACTATCATTTAGTAACTCAACTTGGTTGTGTCCACGGGCTATTATCTTGTTATTCATTACTACTACTGCCCCTACAGGAACTTCTTCTTTTTGGTAAGCCGCTGTTGCCTCCTTCAGGGCTTGTTGCATAAAGTATTCGTGGTTATTAACCTGCTCCTCGTTAAATAATTGCATCAGCCAAAAGTATAGGATATAACTATCCAACAAATAACCATCGTTAATATATTAATGGGTAGTAAAATATTCCTGCACTTTCTTATTTTTGCCTCAACAATTTTTCCTGCCCTGCAAGCGGGTTTAAAAAATTAAATTTATGACAGTATTATACAATCGTGTAAGTAGCGAAGAGCTAAAGCAACGCATGTTGCTAGAAACAGAACCAAGAACCACCATTAGTTTTTACAATTATTTCTATATAGAAGAGCCTAAAGTATTTAGAGACTACTTGTATCTTCATCTTGATAAGCTAAGTGTATTTGGAAGAATATACATTGCAACTGAAGGAATTAATGCACAAATTAGTGTTCCCTCAAACAACTTTGAAGCTTTTAAAACTTTCCTTTATGGCATTGAACAGTTAAATGGATTACGTTTAAATGTGGCAGTAGATGATGATGGTAAAAGTTTTTGGGTATTAAAGATTAAAGTGCGAGATAAAATTGTGGCAGATGGTATTAACGACCCCAACTTTAATATGGCAAATAGAGGTAAGTATGTAAATGCTGCCCAAATGAACCAATTATTACAAGATAAAGAAACCATTGTAATTGATATGCGCAACCACTATGAGTACGAAGTGGGGCATTTTGTAAATGCTTTAGAAGTTCCTTCCGACACTTTTAGGGAGCAATTACCAATGGCTGTACAGATGATGGAGGATAAAAAAGACAAGAACATCATTATGTATTGTACGGGTGGAATACGTTGCGAAAAAGCAAGCGCCTATATGCTTCACCATGGGTTTAACAATGTATTTCATTTAGAAGGAGGTATTATCAACTATGCTCAACAAGTAAAACAAGCGGGTTTAGAAAGTAAGTTTATTGGTAAGAACTTTGTATTTGATAATAGATTGGGTGAGCGTATTACAACTGATGTAATTGCTAATTGTCACCAATGTGGTAAACCCGCCGACAGTCATACCAATTGTAAGAATGATGGTTGTCATTTGCTATTTATTCAATGTACAGAATGTGCTACAGAATTTGATGGTTGTTGTAGTAGTGAATGTCAAACAGTTTATAAACTTCCTCTCGAAGAACAAAAGCAACTTAGAGCAGGGATTGACAAAGGTAATATGGTATTTAATAAATCAAAATCAAGGCTTCGTCCTCGTTTGAATGAAATAAATGGATTGTAAGCTTTAAAAAAATGGAGAATTGGAATCATTTTGCCATCCTATTCATTATTTGTACATTTTAGGTGATGTGGTTCCTTTAAATCATGTACCATTATTATATTGAAGCGGTGGAACAGTAGTTTGCAACATCAAGATATTTCATCACCACAAAATGTTACTTTCTTTGCGTTCATTTTTCACTTTCAATGAACACAACTCATCAATCTTGTTTAATGAATACGATTAAGGGTAATTTTAAAATTAAATTATCCTTTAATGGAATACAGAAGCAACTGTTGTTTTGCATATTTCTCTTGACCCTACTTTCATCTACTGCTCAAATCAATTCTATTGACTCTATTGTTAAAGCTTCCTCTTATGGTGATAAATATGTATGGTCATATTCTAAAGATTCATCTGGAACTAATTTATTGCCTTGGGCTATTTTTAAACCCAATGAATTTGGATCAGCAAAAATAGTTTTTGATAGTGTGGGTGTAAAAGACCTTGGTAATGTACCGGGTGCAGGCATTCACCCACGAATGTTCTTTTCAAATGCGGAACTTCCTGCTTTAAGGAATCGATTAAAAAATACAAGAGCCGGTCAGGAAGCATGGAAAAATGTGTTAGAATATGCCAATGCACTAAAGTTAACCTACAATGAAAGTGCAGATTATGCTAAGCCAGATTGGATGGGTGGGTCTTTTCAAGTACATGGCCGTTGCCCACTGTTTAGAATTGGGGGGTACAAAAACAGAGAGGATTATTACACCGAGTTAGCGAATGGAAAAGTACCCACAAAACAATACCCGTGGATGCAAGCGATGTCTGTAGAGGCCTTGAGATGTGTAATTGATAATGATTCAACTGGTGCAAACAAACTTATAAAGGCAACTATTACTGCAATAGGCATTGAGCAATACAGGAGGGATACTACTGATAAAGCTGTTGCTGTTGGCCAACCACCAAATCCTTCTACCAACCGATTGTTTGCTATTGCTTTAGGTTTTATCTATGACTTTACCTATAATTTCATGGATACTTCTCAGCAAAGAATTATTAGGGATGAACTCATTACTGAATCTGCTTGGCAGGACAACTATGGTACTTTTAATCATCCAGAAAATAGTCGCAGTAATTGGGCAGGGTTCTCTTATTGGGTGTTCGATTTAATGGCATTGGAAGGGGATAAAGGCTTTAACGACCTTAAATTCAGGGGATTATACAGAGGCTTACGCAACTTTTATAATACTTCTTTCTTTGAAGCAGGTACAGACTACGAGGGTGAAGGTAAACTTCTTTTCGCCATGGATGCAGTTACTACTTATGATAGGGTTGCAGAAAAATATGGGTTAGAAAAGTTATCACATCATCCATTAGTCCGTAAGAACCTAAGTAATTTTACAATATCATCTGTCTTGCCTACGCTTAGAAATTTTGTCATTTTTGATATTTTAGGTGGTATGGGCAAAGGGGTTACGGTGCCATTGGATGTTTTAGTTGCACATTATCTTTACCCCAACGACAAGAAAATAGATTTTATTTATAGAGTTACTGTAGCTGATGATTATAGTTCTTTACCTAATAGGGTAGATAACTTAGTGAATGGAGTAATTATAAGTGCTTTGTATGCCACCGATTATGATTCAACCATTAATCCAGATAATTTAAACTTACCAAAAACCTTCTTTTGTGGTCAACGTTCTTTAATGATGACTCGTTCTTCATGGGATACAATGGCTTCCTTTTTAACCATGCACACGCGTGGTGCTAGTGGCGGTCATCCTTATATAGACCGCAACGGTATTATGTTAGCAGGCAAGGGTAGGCCGTGGGTTACCATACCCGTACATGGTGGTGAAACTGCAGGTTGGAAGTGTGATATAGTTGAAATAGATGGTAGGGATCAAGATAATTCTACTCCAGCAAGAATGGTAGATTTTGTGGACAGTAGCCTTGCCACTTTTGCGGTAGGCGATGCAAAATACAGCTGGGATTGGAGTTGGCGAAGGATAGACAATAATATTTACGGCAAGCAAGCAACTTTTGCTGATGCAACCAATGGAACTATTGGGATTGGTTATGGATATAAGTTGGTTGACCAATCATTTAACGACTTTGCTTACACTAAATCTAAAGATCTTAAATATCAAACAGCTCTAAAAACCTTTCCTCATTGGTTAAATGTAGAAGGTACTATTTCGGCAGATGCCAAACAACCGAGTACACCTGTATTAAAAGCTTTTAGAACATCTGGCATTGTGCGGGGAAAGAATCCTTATGTTTTAGTGATAGATGATATTCAGCACAATAAACTTACGTCTACTTACGACTGGAATCTAAACCTGATGCCAGATTTAAAAATGGTGAAGACGCTTCCTAAAAACGCACAAAGTGGGGACTTTGTATTTACTGATAGCAATAGCATCAATAAAGATGGTAGTATTAAAACAGGGGCTTCCTCTTTATTAATTAGAGTACTACAAGCAAATGGAAAAATTAGCCCTGCTACATTAATCGTACGGGAAAGTCAAAACATATTTACTTATCGTTCTATTGCTACTTCCCCCGATTTTAAAATAATGCTTTTCCCTTTTATCATGGGCGATTCATTACCTAAAACAACTTGGGATACTTTACAAAAAAAACTAAGCATTGCTTTTAGCAACCAGTTAGATAGTGTTTATTTTACTCCTGATAGTTCTGGTAAAACAAATTTGCAGATTGTAAGGGGCGGTAATACCATAGTAAAAGTTAATAACCCAGTTTCAAAATTGATTGACCCTGATACCGACCAATTAGATAGTCTTTTAGTACAAGAAGCTAGCTTAGTACCTGTTGTAAAAAATTATGATGTGGCCAACGAAAAAGGGTTGTCTGCCTCTTGGTCTTTTGAAAACTATAATCCATTAGATAGTTCCTACAAGGCCAATCAAGCAAAACTAAACTTGAAAATTAGTGCAAAAAAAAGTACTTCAGTAAGTGGCATTAAGGGTTTAGGAGTACGGTTCGATACGTTGGGGGTTAGTGTACCTTACAGTAGCACCGCAAAGACACTTGATAGTTTAAGTTTTTCTTTTTGGGTTAAAGCTGATACCAATACCACGGGAACCATTGCTAATTTTGGTGTATTAAGTGGGTTTCAAATGGATTACAATCAAGGTATAGGACGCTTTAGCGCACAAGGTAAATGGGGGATTGGTAATTTTAATGTAGACGTTATGGGCGGTTGGACAAACTTTGTAGTAACCTATGATACCAATTGGATAAAGCTTTACAGGGATGCAATTTTATTGATGAAGATACCCGTTAAGACTAAGTTTATAAATGCAAAGTCGTTCATATTAGGTACTAAGTTTAATGGGTTATATGATGAGTTAAATGTATTTAACCGTTGTTTAGATTCAGCAACTATTATGAAGATGTATTTGTCTACTTATTATCAATTTACCTCTAGCTTGCCTTTAAAGTTATTATCGTTTTCAGGAGTTAAAAAGAACAATTATAACTTACTTAATTGGCAAACAGTCTATGAACAAAACGTTGAAAATTATAAAATTCAGAAGTCTCTTACCCCTACTTTACTAGGCTTTAAAACCATTGGAGAAGTTTCTGCAAAAAACAATGCAGCCGATAACTATAATTATATAGACACTTTAAATGCAGTCGATGATTTACAAGGTTATTATTACAGAATAGTATCAAAGGATAAAGATGGTGGTGAAAGCTATTCTCCGCTAGTGTTTATAGATGCTTTGAATAGAGATGCACTCAAAATATATCCTAACCCTGCACAAAACCAGTTGAATATAGTAGGTACTAAGATTACCGCTGTTAATATTTATGGTATTAATGGGCAATTACTCCGCCAATATCTTACTGGTAGTACAAACAATGCAAACCTTAATTTATACAACTTACCAAAGGGCAATTACTTAGTAGAAGCTTATTATGGTGCAGAGAAAAAAACAGTAAGTAAAGTGGTGGTTGAATAGGATGCAGGTGGTTTTTGTGAATAAGTGCTGCATAGTTAGGGAGTGAATATAGCAGATAGATTTGATAACTTATCTGCTCAGTTTTAATCACAACGATTCAAGAAATTGTTGTGCATTAGTTAGGTGTGCTTGTTGTTTTGATTGTGGCATTTTATTAAAACTGTTCACCAACATACCCAATCTAGGATTTTGTAAGAAGAAGCCTCTGTGGGTATGCATAAATCTCCAAAATAGTCCGTCCCATACTTGTTGCCATTCCCCTTTTTTATAATCGCTCATTTTCATCAGGTAATTACTACCACTTATGTATGGCTTTGTTGCCATCAATCCACCATCGGCAAATTGGCTCATGCCATACACGTTCGGCACCATCACCCAATCATACGCATCTATAAATAGCTCCATAAACCATCGATACACTTCATTGGGATCAAATTCGCACAGCAACATAAAATTTCCTAGAACCATTAGCCGTTCAATGTGGTGACAATAACCTGTTTCTAAAACTTTTTTAATGGTACTATCTATTGGTGCAATCCCGGTAGTGCCATTCCAAAATGAAGTAGGTATTTTCCGGGTAAATTTCCAATAGTTTTTCGTTCTTTCTTCAGTTCCTTTCAATTGGTAAACTGCTCGTATAAACTCTCTCCATCCAATAATTTGTCTAATAAAACCTTCCAACGAATTCAAAGGGATGTCGTTTTCATGGGCAAAGTGTATTGTTTCATCAAGAATAAATTGCGGTGTTAATAGGCCAATATTTAACATTGGTGTAAGTACGCTATGGTGTAGGATATTTTCATTGGTAACGATAGCATCTTCATAAGCACCAAACGAGGTGAATCTAGTAGTAAGAAAATTATTCAGCCAAGTTTTACTTTCTTCAAAAGTAGTTGGATAAATAAGCGTAGAATTTAATTCACCATAGTTATCTCCAAAATGCTTTTGAGTATAGGTAAGGGCTTCGGTATAATGTATATTTAGAGGTAAAGAATGTACTTCCGGAGGAAATTTATCTTTGGGATATTTCAAACGATTCTCATCATCATAAGTCCATTTTCCACCCAAAGGTTGCTGGTATTCATCCATCAATATTTTTCTATTTACCCGCTGATTCTTGTAAAAATCAGTTTGAAATAGTCGCTTCTTATCCTTGAAGTAAGCATCAATTTCTGCAGGGGTATTTATAAAAAGACCCGTTGAATGTTTTTTAAATTGAATACTACAAAGGGCGGATGCATTTGCAATCCTTTTCTCCAGCCAATAATCAGTAGAATCAATGTATTCAAATGAATCAATCCCCGTGCCTTTCAAATAGGGGATAAGCTTTCTAATGTCGGCCAAGTCATGTAATGCATCTATGTAAATCACCTTAACCTTGGTTGATTGAAGGTAATTTTCATAAAACTTCATACTCGCTCTGTGAAAGGCAATTTTCTGTTTATGAAAGTTGTATTGTCTAAAATACAACCATTCTTCCACCATATAGATGGTATCACAGTGAGCAGATAAACCGTTTTGTTCAAATAATTGATGCGGAAAAAGGATGCCCGTTACACTCATAGCGACGTAAATTGTTTATATTGTTTCTTTAGATTTAGTTTATTCCAGTATGCAAAAAATGATAAGTAATAGCCAGATACATTTGTTGAGATCCAATCTCTTTCTTCCTCTTTACCAGTATAACCTATATTAAGTGGATGTTCCTTGTAGTATACGTTTTGTAATTTGTATGTATCTGTCAATGATGAAAATGAGCCAACATAAATCTGTATATTGGGGATGTTTTTACTTAATGCCAACATAAAATCAATGCATTTTTCACTAACAGGATAGACAGAGAAAAAGGAGGGCTCTATTAATAATATTCTATTGCCTAATTCATTTTTATGCCATAGAGGGTCTAAATTATAATAGTTATAAATAAAGGTAGGCAGCTCCTTATTTACCTGTAAAAAATCACTTTGGGGAAGATGGGTAATTGCATCAAGCTGCTGCGTAGCCAATAATTCTATGGGCGTATTCATTGTTTCCAATACTTCATAAGTGGTATCTAAAAAAGTATTCGATTGATTTGTGTTGGTAAACTTATTTATGTTCTCTTGGTTAGCATAGTATTTTTTATTGCTGTTTGCACCACAAACCCATTGCCAACTACAAGCATTGCTAGCCCAGTCGCCATCAAGTAGGTGGTAATACATCCATTTGGCAGGCTGTAGCCAATTTGATTGTGCAATATTATAGACCAAAGAAGCGGTATACATTCTGCAATGATTATGCATGTATCCATTTTGATATAATAGTTTAATGGCAGTGTCAATGCCTTCAATTCCTGTATTTGCATTTAAAATTAAAGTAGGAATTTCATAATTTGAAACTGGTGTCTGCTCCTGTTTTATGGCAGTATTAAGGTCTTTTACTTGGGCTACTCGTTGAAAATAATCCCGCCAGCATAACTCTTTTACAAACGGCTCAATCTGCCATAGCTT
>Ga0208868_1000139_pt1 | contig 16198 bp, 16 predicted proteins | sample CryBogCBE23Oct07_FD_184583 | JGI IMG/M metagenome (GOLD analysis project Ga0208868, IMG submission 184583) | Freshwater microbial communities from Crystal Bog, Wisconsin, USA - CBE23Oct07 (SPAdes) (version 2) | ecosystem: Environmental > Aquatic > Freshwater > Lake | place: Crystal Bog... | reverse complement strand
CATCCAGGTCGCACTAACAACGCCCAACGAGCGCTTCAGGGTGCTGGCGTGTGCGTTGACGTCTGCTTCGAGGCGAGCAACTTGTTCCTTGTCTAATTGGTTGAAAGATCGAACTAGATCGCTCCCTGACTTCTCGCATCGCCAAGCACTCAGTGCTTCGCTAAACGGGTCGGTCACTTCAACACCAACGCTGAGTAAGCGCAGAACTTGCGTAACCAAAATTCCTCGAAACAAACTTAAAGAAGCTTGCTGGATGTCAATGGTGTGGTGGTTTTGGCGAAGAGATGATGAACGCACTACTAGCGGGGTCAGTTGACTTGCCTTACCCATAATTGAGTAGATGCCGTCTTCTAACTGAGCTCTGAGGCCACTGGCGCTAGACAAATCACACAGTGGACGCTTGGTTTTGTCGCCGCGCAACGCTTCTATTGCTGAGAGTGGGGAGCTGGGGGCCAGGATTGTCATGGCCATACTCTTGCGCAAGGGTGTAACACGACCTAGCGTGGACTTGTGTTTATAGTCCTGTTTTCAATTTTCATTGTCGCACTTGTAGTTCTATGCGTGCTGACCATTCGCTTCACGTTTCGCCGTGATCGCGAACGTCGAAACCGCTAAGAACTACTTAAGTCGGTCTTCAATTTCCTTAACGGATCTAGCAAGGTCTGCGACCGCGCGCTCAAGAACGGCGAGTCGGTCTTTTAGAATTTCTTCAACTTTTTGATCAACTCGACCGTCAACTTGTGAGCGAAGTTTTGAATCAACCGAATCAACCAACGGCTGGGTGTATGTCTTTAGTCGCTGCAATAGATCCTGCGGTTTTTCAGAAGAAGTTTCGTTATCGCTCATGGTTTTACACTACGCCTACGCCGGTGGGCAGTACACGCCGGCGTTGAACTGCAACGTATTGAACTGCGCAACCCACGGCGGCGTAGAGAACGTTGCGATCTCCGAATGCAGGACCGTGGCCGGTGCACATACTGCGCTGAAGGCAATATAGCCACGCACATTGCTACCGCTTGAGCCGTTGACCTTTACTGGTGGATTTGTGCCTCCCATGGAAAAGGCCACTGCTTCGAAGACTGGCAGGTTGAGTGTGCTGAGGTTGTAGTTGCGGTATTCACTCATCGACGCGTAGACACCGGGATTGAGCGTTGGATCGATTGATGCCAATCCATCAGCCCATCCCTTGTTCATTGCTGTCCAAAATGTTGCGTACTTGGCTAACAGCGAAGGTGAAGCTCCGGCTGGTGCGTCAAGACCTGAGTGATTATCTGGGTAGCCTTCAGGATCAAAAATCACCCAGTCGGATTTGAGACCAAGGCCCAGGCCGCGATACGCAGCGACTTGTGTGGCGACCCATGCGCCGGCTGCGTAACCATGGGTGTAATACGTGGATGCAATCACTGGCTCTGAACCGGTGGGCCCGCTTACCGTCCAGAACGTCAACCACGTGACTCGCTTGTGTGAACCATAAATTGACTGACCGAGAATGTAGTCAGGTGATGTAGCCACACTTTTTGCGCTGGTGAAGCCCACCCACGGTGATGCCATAGTTCCAAGTCCACCCGTGACGCTCAAGATTGGCCAACCGCTACTGATGGCTGATGCATAGTTTTTTGATGGTATTGCGTACAGTCCCACACCCTGGGGAGGCGGTGAATCAATCCCGGCTGCAAAAAGGTTGAGGACTGAACCGACGGTGATGCCAGCAATGACTGGACCAACGGTGCGCGCTGAACTTCCTGCTGTTACCGAGACGTCGGTTGAAGTCCAAGTTGAGCTGCCGACGGTGTTATTGAAGACAAATAAGTCGCCCCAGTTCTGCGCTTCGCCAGCAATGGTTAGCTGCGTCCCGATAATCCCCATGTAAAGAGCACCGGTCAGTGGTGGAGAGTTAGTTGCCGCGGTCGTTACGTCTAAAAGATTCCACGTCGATGGGGCGTTAGATGAAGTCTGCGTGCGCTGGCTGAAGAGCTGCATATCACCTGAGGTTGAAAGTGCGCCGACATACGTCGTAGTCGTCGAAGAAATGGTGCTGAGTGTTCCACTTAAAGCAGGTGCCGTCGTGAGGATGCTTATGTTCTGAACCGACCACGTAGTAGCGCTAGCGCTAAAGAGCAGAAGCTGTCCTAAGGAGTTGAGCGTTACGAACGATGGTGTGGAAGTTGCTAGGGCAATCGGATCAACAATGGTTGATGAGGTAGCACTTAAGAGCGTCACGTCAGCCAGTGGCCCACTAAGTGTGGGGGTTGAATTGCCCTGGAACCAAGACAGGTTGAGTGCGTCCATGTGATTAGTTGAAGACATAAAAACTATGAAGCCGTTTAGTCCGTTCATTTGAATACTCGGTAGTCCGTTCGCGGCGGATTGTCCAGTCAATGAGGTTAAGTCAATAACTTTGTACGCCCCAGTTGCGAGTGCAACGTTCGCACCACGTGGTCCCTTGGTATAGGCGTGCGCCAGGAGAATAAGGTGACTGTTTGCCCCGACGTAAAGAATGTCCACTTCACCACTCGGATCGAAGAATGGGATTGGGTCACTTTGGGCGAGTTGCGTTGAAACTTGAGTAGAGACATTGGCCCATGTATTTGTGGCATTCGCATTTTGTACGTAGAGGCCAATTTGATTCGACGTTGTCCTAAATGAAATTGCTGAAGCACCATTCGCACTCACCGAGTGAGGGCCTCCAAGCATTGGAGTGTTGTTAATGGCCGGCGCGAAGGGTATGGCGTTCCAGGGGAGAGGTCCAGATCCAGTGTTAACGAACTCGTAGAGCTGTTGACCAGGAGTCTTTGAAGAGATTGTTGCGAGAGAGAGCGGTGCCGCCAATACGGTTCCAGCAACCACGGCATTGGCCATCTTTCGTAACTGTTGAAACTTCACTCGCACCCTTCAATGGGGTGTTTACCCGGTAGCTCTCGGACTTGCACCACGAATAAGTCTAGGTTGGTCGGTCCAAAAAAACAGTCTCGCAGCGTGTTCACGACCTACGCGCTTTGTCGGCGCTACTTAAGTGTGACGACAGATTTAGGTGCTGAAGCCTTACCCGTTCCGCCAACACCAACGGCTCGAACAATCACGCTGTAGAGATTGGACTTTGCGAGCTTAGAAACGCTGACGGTTCCCTTTGAGGTGAAACTCACCCATGTGGTGCCACCATTAATTGAGTACTGATAACTAGTTATAGATCCTGACGAAGGTGGGCTCACAGTAAGTGAGAACCCACCAGAAAGTGCTTTAAGTTTGCTGATGGTGGGCACTCCAGGTGCAGCTGCAGTCATAGCAATTGTTGTTGAGCCGAGTGTCACGCCAGCTGATGTTGCGCTCACGCTAATAGTTCCAGGGGTAGTACTTGAAACGTCAAAAGAAATAGTGCCATCGATGCCTGTTGTCACCGTGTCAGTGGCGTTGCCGCTCGAGGTTGCTGTAGTTGGATCTCCATTAAGAATTACAGCTCCAGTAGATGCCTCTGCACTCACTGCAACTGGATAATTAATGACTGGATTACCATTGACGTCCTTGAGCGTCAATGTCACGGTGGCTGCAGTTCCAGCTGCCACTGACGTTGCTCCAGCCACTAATGAACTTTTCGCTGCACTGACTTTTGGTGGGCAGAGACCGTTTATGAAGGCTGCGCCATTAGGGCTTCCGAGTCCCGACGCTAAGTCGTAGCCAGTTCCCGCACTGTAACTTCCCGTGCTGTAGAGGTCATTACTTCCGGTAGTCACGTCAGCGAATCCAATACCCGCTGCACTCATTTGATACAGCGTTGGATTAATGAATCCGAGTCTCGAAACGCCACAAGCCTGTGCCGAAAAGGCGACGAGTGCGCTCATAAGAGGCGCTCCAATTGACGTCCCACCAATGCTGCTCCAACCACTCGAACAGTTACGGTGACAGACAACTACGCCACTGTTAGATCCCGTGAAGTATTGAATGAATCCAGTATTCGGGTCAGCCATTACCGACAGATCAGGAACCATGCGCATTGTCTGTGACGCAGTAGCGCCAGTCGTCTTTTGCCATGTTGGTCGTGACCAAACTTGTGAAACACCACCACCACCAGCACCACCATTGGAGTTCCATACAGTTTGATTGAGTGGGCTGATGTTGTTAACGCTAAGCCCACCAACGCTAGTCACGTAGGGTTGCGAAGAGGGGTCATCAACAGCTGGAGTGTTGGTGGTAATGCCGTGACAGTCTGACGAACCGTTGTCACCAGCGGCACTCAGCACTGTTTGGCCCTGGGCGGCCATCTTCTCGAAAATAACTTGCTCGGTGCTTGGATTATTGGCCGGGTCAACTTCGCAGTCACCCCATGACGTCGTCACGACTGTTGCGGTGTTGTCGTCAGCGATCGCTTGATACACGTCAAGTGGTCCAGATCCACTTGAACTGTTTGGACCGGTGTACACCTGAATTTTTGCACCGGGTGCGAGTGCAGCAGCTTCTTCAATGTCGAGAGTTGCCTCGTCGGAGTAGCCACCAGTTGCTCCTCCGTCAATGTTGGTGTTGGTAATTGATGGTGAAAGCCCATAACAGCTAGAGAACATGCTGAGGTCAGCAGAGTTGTACGCCCCAAGTTCGTACACACCAATGGTTTGACCGGTGCCGAAGTTTCCGCTGGCGTAAGCACCACTAAATCCGTACAGTGAGGCTTGTTGTTGCAGTGTGTAGCCACCAAGTGAATTAGGTGTGGTGCTCGAAGATGATGCCCCGGCCTGCGCGCTGGAGCACGTACTTGGTGCTGAGGTTGCGCTGGCGTGAAGAAGGTGGCTTGTTTTTGGCACAACTGTCGAAAGTCCGTAGATCCCTTGAATCTGCTGAGCGATGTTTGCGGGGAGCGTGGCATGGTTGGTGAACTGTGCACCAAGATCTCCTGAAGATGAGCGAACGGTTACAACGTTTGCTTCAAACGCATGAGCGATGTTGTCGGTACTTCCACTCACGTGAAGTAACACGTGCCCAGCAGAAAGTGATGTAACGCTGAGTCCGAAACTCTTCATGTATGAACTAACTGCTTGGACCGTGGTGTCATTTGCACCAAATCGTTGGGCAAATTGTTGCGTAGTCAGGTAGTGACGGTAATTTGGCGAAGCAGGGTCCGAAAGACTGGCTATGAAATCGTTCAGCGCCTGCTTGTTGGGCTGAGCGAGTGCGATGTCGAAAGTTGTGTTGATGGTAACTGGAACAATTGAAAATGTCTTAGGAATTGGCGCGCCACTCGCAACCTGAACACGAGGCTGAGCTGCGGTTGCGCTTACGACGGGCAACATAAGTGCCACCAGTGCCAGGCACAGTGCGACAGCAGGAAGTAGGAGACGAACTCTTAAATGTTGCATGATGACAGCCTAGGAAACCTTGAGGCCAATGTTTTCAGAACTAGGTAAATTTTCAAATAAGTGTTAGAAAATTCTTAATTCTGGGGGTATCCAGCGGCGGCATAGCGCTTAGAAAGGTCCGCACACTCAACACAAATGGACTCCGGGATTACCCCGGCTTTCATGAGCCAGCCAAAGATTGTGCATCCAAGGCAGTAGCCGAGGAATCCTTCCAGGGATGCGGCGATAATGAGTGGCAACAAGATCCATTTTGCTGCTGACCATCCTGCGCTCAAACAAACCACTGAAGCGCTGACGCTAAATGCCGCTCCTATGCCTTGGGCGAAGCGCTTAGGTGGCCCTGGAACAAATTTTTGCCATGCCTTGATGCGAGGACCGCTGACACGAACTGCAAATTGTCCGAGTGGCGAGATTGTCGGTCCGGCAATCACTCGTGCCAGGAATCCGTACGTAAGTGGGATGAGGATCCAGGAAGTGTTGGTAAAAAATGCAACCACGGACATTGCTACAACGCCAAGGGCAACGGTTCGCGCCGCAGCGTCATTTACGGGATTAGGGAAAGAGAAGAATTGCTTCATCTCTATATCCTACCAATTAAGTAGGAAATGTCTACTTGGCTTTTAGAATCAGATGAATTGTTGTTACGCCACCAATAACCACAATGATTGCGCGCACAACGTTTGGAGAAACTTTTTTAATAAAGAAAGTCCCAATGACCCCACCAATAAGAGTGCCAATTAGTAGCATTTACGGCTGTCCAGTTCAAGTGACCTCGAATCAGAAAAACTGTCGCGGCCATAGCGTTGATGATGATTGACAAGAGATTGCGAAGTCCTTGCAGTTCTTGCATTTCAAATGGGAGTGAAACAGCCATTACTGCGAGCAACAAAATTCCGAGGCCAGCACCGAAGTAACCGCCGTAAACAGAAATCAGAAATATCCCAATAAAGAATGTCCACTTGCGCCCAACGTGGTCATGCTCAATGTGGCTTAGCCGCTTAGTGATTAGCGGTGCACAAGCGAAGATGATTGTTCCAAAGCCAATGAGATAAGGAACAACTTGGGAAAACGTTGCTGATGATCCGGTTAGTAGCAATGTGCAACCAGCACCTGTACCTAAAAAACAGTAGGGAAGTGTGGAGCGAACGAGCTTTCCGTGGTTTTTGAGCTGATCCTTGAATCCTCTGATGCCGCCGATGTAACTAGGCACGACCCCGACGGTTGAAGAAACATTCGCAACGAGCGATGGTATGCCCATGCCGAGCAATGTGGGGAAAGTGAGGAAAGTTCCTCCACCCGCGATGCCATTAGAAATTCCTGCCGCGATGCCAATGCCGAGGAAGACGGCGAGGCGAACGAGTAGCGGTGCGGTGGTGGCAAACATCTTTACTACTCTACGTAGGTGGCGTTCATCATAAATTCATCTTCTAATGCCATTGGTTCAAAGAGTTTTCATCTACCTTTGTCTGTGTGCAGATCTTGAGCGGTGAACTAGTAATCCCAAAGGATGCACCTGATGACCTCATTCGGGCTGCGGGTGGCATCATTACCCGCACTGTCCTCGGCGGTCGAGTGGAAGTCGCATGTATTTACCGTGAATCTCGCGGTGACTGGACTTTTCCGAAGGGCAAACTCGACGAGGGTGAAACATTCGAGCAAGCAGCGATTCGCGAAGTCTTAGAAGAGACTGGAATGAAGTGCGAAGTAATTCGATTCATTGGTTCAACGAACTACATTCACCGCAAAGGCAAGTCAAAAATTGTCGCTTACTACCTCATGGCCGCGGAAGAAGTTGAATTTATTCCCAACGATGAAGTTGATGAACTTGTGTGGTTAGAACTTGACGACGTACGCGAACACCTCACCTGGGACCGCGACAAAGAATTCTTTGACCTTCTTGTGGAACTACCAGAAGTAAAAGCGCAAGCTTCTTAAGCGCGCTCTAAAAACTTTCTCGTCGCTTCGTTCTGCGGGTTAGAGAAAATCTGTTGAGGAGTTCCTTGTTCTACGAGGACACCTTTATCGAGATACACAACTTGATGTGCAACATCCTTAGCAAAACCCATTTCGTGGGTGGCTATCAACATTGTGGTGCCACTGCTAGCGAGGTCGCGCAGTAGGTCGAGAACTTCACCAATAAGCGTGGGGTCAAGGGCGCTCGTAACTTCATCAAGTAGCAGGAGGGCTGGCTGCATGGCGAGTGATCGAACAATGGCAACTCGCTGCTGTTGTCCGCCCGAAAGACGATCTGGAAATTCGTTTGCTCTTTCACTGAGTCCAATGCGTGAAAGTAATGACATTGCTTCATCAATAACGTCGGTGCGCTTTCGCTTAAGTGCAAAAACTGGTCCAAGCAAAATGTTCTCAAGCACGCTGAGGTGGGGGAAAAGATTGTAGGACTGAAAAACCATTCCTATATTTCGTCGTACCAAGTCGGGATCAATTCTTGGATCTTTAAGCGATTGATTGAATAACAAAATGTCGCCGTCGTCAATTGTTTCGAGCATGTTGGCGCATCGGAGCAAGGTTGATTTTCCAGAACCCGAAGCTCCAATCAGACAGACAACTTCATGGCGGTGTAGCTGTAGCGAAACACCGCGCAGCACTTCGTTTTCGTCAAAGCGCTTGGTGACTGACTTCAGTTCAAGAACGACATCACTCATCGCGACGCCGCCAAACGTTTCATACGGTCTTTGACAATGAGACGATCAGTAAAGCGAGTCATTGGAATTGTTAAGAGCAGGAATAGTAGTGAAGCAACAACGTAACCACTGAAGTTGAATTCTGTCGACGCATAAATCTGGGCGGCACGCGTTGCTTCAATCGCACCAAGCGTTGAAACCAGTGCAGTGTCTTTTTGCATAGAGATGAAGTCGTTTAGCAACGGTGGAATAACCGTTCGCACGGCCTGGGGAAGAATTACTCGTCGCATGGTTGCAGATCTCGTAAGGCCTAGTGACCGTGCAGCGAGCAACTGCCCATTGGGCACCGAGTTGATACCCGCGCGGTAGACCTCGGCCACGTAGGCGCTGTAGGTAATGGTGAGAGAGATGCATCCATAGACCGCCGGTGATTGCGATGACAAAAACCCAAGTCCCAGTGCCGGAAGTCCAAAGCCGACCATGAAGATCACTAGCAAGATGGGAATTCCTCGAAATAAGTCTGTATAAATCGTGGAAAGCACTCGAAACGGGAACAAGACTGCCGACGTACTCATTCGCACCCAGGCAATAAGAAGTCCAAATATCAACACCATGACTTCACAGACACAGAACATCCATATGTTGGTGAAGATGCCCGTTCCCACCGAGCTAAGCCCTTTGGATGGATCTCCGGTGAATGACTTCCACATCTCGTGAGGATTAAAAAAGAAATAGCGGACTGAAGCCCCACCGGGGGCAAGGTAGAACACCGCAATAATGGCGCCAAGAATTAAGAGACTAGAAACAACACTGGCAACAATTGCACGACGACCAGTAAAAAGTTGTTTGCGGCGTGGCACAAACAACGTAGGTGTTTCCAGCGCAACTGCGCTGGCGTCATGCGACATGATTCTTATGGCTTAAGAGCAGGAACGCTGGTGTAGATGTCCAGCCACTTCTTGGTGAGCGCACTTAGTGTTCCATTTGTTCGAAGCGTGCTGATTGCAACATTGATGCATGCCGCAAGCTGGTTGTCCTTCTGGAACAAGAGACCGTAGTGTTCGCCAACGCTTGGGAACTGTCCAACTTGGGTTGCGATTGGCTTGTTCTTCTTGTCAACAATTTGAGCTGATGCCATGTACTGACCAGTTGGTGTATCGACTGCGATTGCATCAATTTGTCCACTCTGCAGAGCTGCGACCGCTTGGTCGAGTGTTGAATACACGCGAGCAGGCTTGTTTGGCTTGAGGTACGTGTTGATGTACGCAAGACCTGTTGTTCCAATCTGGTCACCGTATTGGTATGTCTTCAGATCAGCGGGTGAGTGGTTGGTAACAATCTTGCTGGTCTTAAGTGCAACGAGTGATTGGTTCACGTCGTAGTAGCTCTGTGAAAAAGTAACTACTTTTGCGCGGTCTGGTGTGTCAGAAATTTCGTTGATGTCAAAGTCGAATGACTTCTTGCCAGGGGTGTAGCTCGAGTCGAATGGAACAGAGACCCACTTCACGCTGCTCTTAGAAACTCCAAGAACATTCGCAATTGCGTACACCATTGCTGATTCGTAACCCTTGCCGCTGCTCGGCTTGTTGTCAACGAACCACGGTGTGTAGACCGGGTTGTCAGTGGCAACGGTGAGCGTGCCTTTTTTGAATTCTTGTGAGGTGATGGTTGATTTGCATGAGTCGAGTGTTGGTGCGCTGGTGGCGCTGGCGGCACCAAGTGACACAGCACTGAGTAGTGATGCACCGAGAACTGCGGCTAGAGCAATACGAATTGAACGCATGGGGTTCCCCTTCTGAATGTTGAAATGAGTGTAACGCTGGTTCGTAGGGCACGTTTTGGACGATTTCTCGCCGTGGCCCAAATTCACTAAGATGGCCTTGCTGGGAGAGGTGGGTGAGTACGGTTTAAACCACATTCCTGCTAAGAATGCGGCCTGGGAAACCGGGCCCGAGGGTTCAAATCCCTCCCTCTCCGCCATTAACACCGAGCGCCCAGCGCTCGGTGTTGTTATGTCAATAGGAGACACGCTTGAGGTACTGGATAGAAACACTCGGCTGTCCCAAGAACCACGTGGACTCGGACAAGCTCGCGGGACTTCTTGTGTCTCAGGGCTACACCCTCGCTGACAGTGCAGAAGAAGCCGAACTCGTTGTCGCCAACACCTGCGCATTTATTGAAGCCGCTCGTGAAGAATCAATTGAAACCGTCCTTGATCTTGCTGAGCGCAAACTTGGAAATGCCCGCCTCGTCGTAACTGGTTGCATGGCTGAGCGCTACGGCGATGAACTAGCTGAAGCACTTCCTGAAGTTGACCTTGTTGCGGGATTCGGCGAAAGCCTCACCGAACAAATTGTTCCTTCAACTCCGGTTGCACTGCGCAAGCGTCCAACCCCAGCCTTTGACTTACTCAATCTTCCTCGCCCCGCATCAAAAGCTCCATGGGCTTACGTAAAGATTGCTGAAGGCTGTGACCGTCGTTGTGGGTTCTGTGCGATTCCAACTTTCCGTGGTGATCAACGTTCTCGCTCGACTGATGAAATTCTCACTGAAGCGCGAGCGCTCGTTGATGGTGGAGCAAAAGAAATAGTTCTCATCGCCCAAGACCTTGCGAGCTGGGGACACGACCGTCGTCGCGCCGCACTTGGCGAAGCAGTCGAAGTCCTTGATGAAGGCGGAACGCAACCCCTCATTGATCTCACCAAAGCACTCAGCAAAGAAGTTGAAAGAGTCCGCCTGTTGTATCTCTACCCGTCTGGTCTGACTAGTGGACTCATTGAAACAATTCTTGAAACTGGCGTTCCGTACTTCGACCTTTCATTGCAGCATGCATCGCGTCACATGCTTCGCGCCATGAAGCGTTGGGGCGATGGGGACCGCTTCTTAGAGAGAATCGCTGCAATCCGTTCCGCCGAGCCAGATGCCACATTTCGTTCGTCGTTCATTCTCGGGTACCCGGGTGAAACAGAAGACGACCAGCGCGAGCTGCTCGAATTTATTGAAGCGGCACAACTTGACTGGGCCGGCTTTTTTACGTTCTCCAAAGAAGAAGGCACCCATGCGAATGGACTCGGAGACCAAGTTCCTCATGAACTGGCCCTAGAGCGCCTGCGTGAAGTCAGCGAACTCCAAGACGCAATTACCGCACGACGCCGAGATGCACTCGTGGGTACTCGCCAACGTCTGCTCATTGACGCACCCGGCATTGGACGTAGTGTCAGAGAATGCCCTGAAATTGATGGCATTGTGATGGTTGATTCATCACTTAACGTTGGCTCCATGGTTGAAGTTGAAATTGTGGCGAGCCATGGAACGGACCTGGAGGCAGTGCAGCTATGAGCAGCGAGAAGAAAAGCTACGGACCAACTGCGCTACTAACACCGGCGAACTTGATGACAAGTTTTCGTATCGTTGTTGCCCCACTCTTCATCTACCTACTTATTGCCCACCGAATTAATTGGTGGACCTCGCTCGTTGGCACTCTCGCCGCGGCGTCTGACTACTTCGATGGCATTGTCGCCAGACGACACGGCACAACAACGTCTGGAGCTTTCCTCGATCCTCTCGCGGACAAGATCATTGTTCTCGGCAGCCTCTACGCGCTGATTGTTTCAAGGGGCCATCACCTCAATTTCTTCATCATTCCCGCTGTGATTATTACGCTCCGCGAAATGTGGATGAGTGTCTACAGATCCAAAGCGTCGAAGAAGGGAATTTCCATCCCAGCCAGTCAAATTGCAAAATGGAAAACATTCGTGCAGGACCTAGCAATCGCTTTGTGCGTACTTCCATTTACTGCGCACCACACATGGCTTGCATTCATCACCATTTGGATTGCAGTGTTGATGACGGTGTACACCGGATGGAAATATTACGTGGACGGCAAAAAGGTGATCTAAATGCGTGTTGAGATTGTTGCAGTTGGAACCGAACTACTCCTAGGACAAATCCCTGACACCAACTCGCAGTGGCTGGGCGAGCAGCTAGCAGCGAACGGTATTGCCTCTCATTTCCACCAGCACGTTGGTGACAATCACGACCGTATTGTTCTGGCGTTTCGCACAGCGCTCGCACGCTCCGACGCAGTAATTGTCTGCGGGGGACTCGGTCCCACACAAGATGACATCACTCGAGCTGCAATTGCAGAAGTAATGAATGTGCCACTTATTCGTGACGAAGCAATCGTTGAAGCGATCAGAAAAATGTTTGGTTCACGTGGCCGTGAAATGCCCGAGAATAACTTGTTGCAGGCTGATGTTCCAAAGGGTGCATCAATCATTCCTCAAACTCGTGGCACAGCTCCTGGCCTCATCTGTCCCGTTGGGCAAAAAGTTGTTTTCGCGGTACCTGGCGTTCCGTATGAAATGACTGACATGTTCGAGCGAGCAATTTTGCCTGAGCTTCTTCGCCGCGAGCGACTTGCGGGAAATGAGTCAGTAATTCTCAGTCGAGTACTTCGCACATGGGGAGCGAGTGAATCTGGACTCGCTGAAGCAATTGGCGATGAGCTTTCGTCACTTGATGACAATTCACGGCTCACCATTGCTTTCCTCGCGTCAGGAATCGAAGGCATCAAAGTTCGCATCACCGCCAGAGGCGATAGCGCAGAGCATGCCAAAGAACTCATAGCTGAAGAAGAAGAAAAGATTCGAAGCATCATTAACACCAAGCTCGGCGAGATCATCTTTGGTGTGGATGATGAAACCATGGAACACGCAATTGCAACTCGGCTCGTTGACAAGGGCCTAACGCTCGGAGTCGCCGAATCAGTTACTGGTGGGCTCATTGCGAGTCGACTCGTGAATGTCATTGGTGCCTCAAAGTGGTTCCGTGGTGGTGTTGTGAGCTACGCATCTGAAGTTAAGTTCGACGTCTTGGGCGTCCCAGTTGGTCCAGTAGTGAGCCCAGAAGCAGCAGAAGCAATGGCTGTTGGCGCTGCCAAGTTGCTCGGGTCTGATGTCGGACTCAGCGTGACTGGCGTGGCTGGCCCCGAAGAACAAGATGGTCACCCCGCGGGGACGGTTTTTGTCGGTATTGCTATTGGTGACAAGGTCTCTCACGTTGCGCTTCGCCTACCTGGAGACCGACCACGAATTCGCGCGTACAGTGCTATCAGCGCACTTGACGCTCTACGCAAAGCACTAGATGGATTGAATAAATAATGTCAAAACTCGAAGTTCAAATTGACCCCGCATCACTTGGATTTGATGAAGTTCGACTTGAGCGAATCAAAACACACTTCAATAAATACGTAACTGATCAACGACTTAGCGGCTGGCTCGCAACTGTGTCGCGCGGTGGAGAGCTTGTCTGGACCGGCAGCGGTGGCCACCGCAATCGTGAAGAAGGACTTGAGGTAACCGACGACACAATTTGGCGAATCTATTCAATGACCAAAGCTGTTACGACGGTTGCCGTGATGATGTTGCACGAAGAAGGACTCTTTGACCTCAATGATCCTGCCGGCAAATGGATTGATTCACTAAAAGAAAGTCGCGTTCTCATTGGCGGTACCGCCCAGGACCCCAAGACCGAACCAGCAAAGAGTCAGGTCACAATCCAGCACCTCTTAACGCACACGAGTGGCCTCAGCTACGACTTCCAAGCAGATGCAGTTGCTGAGATCTACAAACTCAACGGATCTGGTGGCACTGGGTACCGCAAAGATGCGAGCCTCGCTGAACTAGTTGATGACTGGTGCAATGCTCCATTGCTATTTCATCCTGGCGAAAAGTGGAACTACTCATTCGCAACAGATGTCCTCGGACGTCTCGTTGAGATCTGGAGTGGCATGTCGCTTCGCGAATTCTTCATGGAAAGAATTTTCACACCACTCGGGATGAACGATTCAGATTTCTACTGTCCTGAAGAAAAATTAGATCGATTAGCAATGCTGTACGTTCCAGGTAGAGACGGCGCTGTTCCTTATGTCGACCTCGCTGTTAAGGCAGAAAAATTGCCATCTGGTTTTTCAGGTGGAGGTGGACTTCTTTCAACTGCGTATGACTACAACAGACTCACCGCGATGCTCCTAAACGGAGGTGAACTCGATGGAGTTCGTCTTTTGTCGAGTCGAACAGTAAGTCTCATGGCGCAGAATCATCTTCCGAACAACACCGATCTCGCAACACTTGCCATTGACTCTTGGGCTGAAACAGCATTTGATGGCATTGGATTTGGTTTAGGTTTCGCAGTTTTGATTGACCGAGCCAAGAACAAAAATCTCGGTAGTGAAGGGTTGTACAACTGGGGTGGTGCCGCATCAACTGCCTTCTGGATTGACCCAGAAGAGGACATTACGGTGAGCTTTTTCACCCAGCTAATGCCGAGCTCAACGTACCCAATCCGCCGCGAACTTCAGACCTTGGTGTACCAAGCACTTACTGATTAGCCTTTAATTACTGACTTTTCAAAGATTTTCACAAATAATCCTTGATACGAACACTTGTTCGTAGTACCGTGAAATCAGGCAGGAAATACCCAATGTCACAGCAGCTTCCTAACTTGGCTGCATGACAAAAAACAAGGAGAAACCAATGGCAACCGATGACCGTGCAAAGGCCCTAGAAGCCGCACTTGGCCAGATCGAGAAGCAGTTCGGTAAGGGATCAATCATGCGTATGGGCGAAAACCTACACATGAACATCGAATCAATTCCAACCGGTGCACTCGCACTCGACATGGCACTCGGTATTGGTGGTCTTCCACGTGGGCGAATTATTGAACTCTACGGACCTGAATCTTCAGGTAAGTCAACCCTCGCAATGCACGTTGTCGCTGAAGCTCAGCGCAACGGTGGAGTGTGTGCCTACATCGATGCGGAACACGCAATGGATCCGGTCTACGCACGAGCCATTGGCGTTAACGTAGATGACCTTCTCATCTCACAGCCAGACACTGGTGAACAAGCACTTGAAATTGCCGACATGCTTATTCGCTCCGGTGCACTTGATGTACTCATCATTGACTCAGTTGCAGCCCTTACTCCTCGTGCAGAAATTGAAGGAGACATGGGGGACAGCCACGTTGGTCTCCAAGCTCGTCTTATGAGCCAAGCACTTCGCAAGCTCACTGGAGGACTTTCTAAGTCAAACACTGTTGCCGTGTTCATTAACCAACTCCGCGAAAAGATCGGTGTTATCTACGGTTCGCCTGAAGTTACGCCTGGTGGACGTGCGCTTAAGTTCTACTCATCTGTTCGTCTCGACATTCGTCGCATCGAATCAATTAAGGATGGAACTGACGTCGTAGGTAACCGTACCCGCGTGAAGGTTGTTAAGAACAAGTGTGCCGCACCGTTCAAGCAAGCTGAATTCGACATCATGTACGGACAAGGCATTAGTCGTGAAGGATCAGTTCTCGATGTTGCTGTAGAACTTGGCTTTGTAAAGAAGGCCGGTGCTTGGTTTACCTACGAAGGTGAACAAATGGGTCAAGGTCGTGAGAATGTTAAAAACTTCTTGCGTGACAACCCAGCGATCATGGCTGAAATTGATGGCCGTGTTCGTGAACGTATGGCAGATGCGCTTTTGCCAGACGTTGTTGGAGCAGTCGAAGTCGACATCGACGCGCCAATCACTTTGGACTAGTTCAAAGTTTCATAAAAGAGTGCCCGCCGCTGGGAAGCGACGGGACTTTTTTATTTATACGGTGATGTCGTGATCCTGCTTTTTAAAGCCACGAGTCAACGTACGGAATTTGAACGTCTGATCTGGCCACACTGTTGTGTTCTCACCGCTGGCGTTTAGATACCAACTCTTGCAGCCTGTTCCCCAAACCGTGCTTGGAGTCTTGGCTCGAATTGCATTTGTCCATTCAATTGCTTTGGATTCCTTAGGGCTAACAACAACCTTCTTCTTCAGTGAGTACTTGATCGCTGGGACAATGTAATTGAGCTGGCTTTCATGCATGAAGACAATCGAGTTATGTCCAAGTGACGTATTAGGTCCACCAAGCATGAAGAGATTTGGGAATTTAGAAAATGAACTTCCAAGATAATTAGCCATGTCACCTAGATATGAGTCAGCAAGAATTGCGTCATCAAGTCCATGGACAAGTTTGCCTACAGGGCTATCTGTGACATAAAAGCCAGTTGCGCAAATGAGAACATCCGCTTCGTGCAGAACGCCGTCTTTGGTCCTGACGCCATTTGCCTCGATACGGTCAATCCCTTCAGTAATGAGGTCAACGTTTGGTTGAGTCATTGCGGGGTAG
>Ga0208868_1000137_pt1 | contig 16604 bp, 18 predicted proteins | sample CryBogCBE23Oct07_FD_184583 | JGI IMG/M metagenome (GOLD analysis project Ga0208868, IMG submission 184583) | Freshwater microbial communities from Crystal Bog, Wisconsin, USA - CBE23Oct07 (SPAdes) (version 2) | ecosystem: Environmental > Aquatic > Freshwater > Lake | place: Crystal Bog... | reverse complement strand
GATTTTTTCTTTATATCATAAATTTTAAATATTTCTAAATTACTTTGTTCTTTGTAACCTCTTGAAAATTTGCCTTTTTGGGTTGCTACTCGTACAGTATCACCTATTTGAAATACTTGTTTTTTTGGTTTTATTTTACTGTAATATTTAGACATTCGTAATCTGATATCTATATGCTTGCTTTTATCTGTTTCAGCCTGTAGTGGTGTCATACCGATCATTCTATGCCTTCTGTTATTATAAGTTTCTAAAATTTTTGAAAATGTTTTTTCATCATTTCCTCCCGAATTTTTACTAATAAATCTGTAGGTTTCATTTTCTGTCATAAATTTATATATTAAACTCTGCAAAGTTCTATTAAAACGTTCAATGTAAGCAGCATGAACAGACGAATCTGGTGTATATATTTTAATATTGTTATCACCACAAAATTTTATAAATTCTTTATTGTTAAATTCAGTACCCCTGTCTACAACAAGTATTTTTGGTGGGTTTACTGCTTCTTTTAAAACAGACTGAAAAGCAGATAAAACAGTAGAAGCTTTTTTGTCATATAGTAATCTTGCAAATCCATATCTTGTAAAAGTATCGATTACAGTCATAATATATCTAACACCATCATTGTAATTAGATAATTCTTGAATGTCAACAAGGTCCATTTGAAACTGATATCTTTTAAAATGAGAATAAGAAGGATTTCTTTGCCCACGTTTATATTCTCTATGCAACGAATAATTTTCTATTGTTGATAGAATATTTTTTATTTTTTCAATACTTAATTTTCCTTTATAGTATTTATAAATATTTGTTATCCCACTAAAGGCAATTGGATGCCCAGGAATTGTGTAGTTGTTTTTTAAATCATTTTCAAGATCACCACAAACATTTAAATCAGAACCATAATTTTGTGTACTTGAGTAAAGCTCTGGATTATTGTAAGTGCTCATTTTAGTAAATTATATTTTATTTTTTTACATTTCACACTTAGTGTAGAATTCCTTTTCTTTTTCCGTCGTTTTCCGGAACAACCACCCCCTCCCTTTAAAGTGTTTGCTATTTTCTTCTTTGCCTCTTCTATTTGTTCTTGCGCACTCTCTGAAACATTTTTCCCCTCCAAAAGATCAACAGCTATATTTTTCACAGCTTCTTTCCCAGCGTCCAAAGCACTTCTACCGAGACTCTTAGCGAAATCACTTGTCAGTAAACGTTTCCCAGCTCTAAAACCCATTTGAGCGAGTGGTTTTAATCCGCGCATCAACCCACTGAAAATAGCTCCTATACCCCTACCTCTCTGTTCCCTAAGTCCTGTATGGAATATCATATTTTATTTATTTATTTTAATATATCTTTGAATTGAAACACAACTTATTTTAACAATAGTGGCAATCTTTTTCATTGAAATTTTAATATTATTTTTTTTACAATATTTATAGATTGTAGCAGCAACAATAGTTAGAGGATTATGACCTGATATATTTTCAATAGGTAATTCTTTCTTAATTAGTGAATAAGTTTTGTAGTTAAATCCCAAATACCCACAGTATTTTTCTAGTAAATCTGATGGTTGTATAATAACAGTTTTATTTTTTTCCTGCATATCATAAATAGTAGAGTCTGAAACACCTGAAATGCTTGAAATATCTTTTATAGATATAGGGACGTTATTTTCATTTAATGTTTTATAAACAACATAATATAGATAATTTTTTTTCCTCTTTTTTTCACTATTACTATTTTCAAAATTTTCAATAATCATTTTTGAAAAAACATCTGGCAATTCCAACTTTGATAATATCTCCTTAACGTCTTCTTTCAAAGACAAATCTTTTTCTTTAAAAGAAAAATTGTGTCCATAAAATTTAAACAATTTTTCTTCCAAAACAAGTCCACATTCAGTGCAAATGACACTTCCTTCTCTCTCGTCTATAACACTGTTAAAATGTTCACACATATTTTCTTGATGAGGCATTTTATATTTTCTTCACTTTTACATCCAACAATAACTAGCTTTCCTGAATGAAAAAGTATTATAGTACCAGTATTAAATTTTATGAATAAACCGGGGAATTTTTCGTTATTATATTTAATATTTTCAAGTCTACAATTATTTGAAATGCTTGCAAGATTAAGTTCAGTTCTTAAATTCGTTGTTGCTATGATATTATCTATCTTGTATGATATAATTTTACAATTTATTAATGACTTGATAAGATCGATTGCCTCCCGTATTGCAGTAACTTTAGGTATTTTTGTTATGTTAATATGGCTTTCAGAATGTTGTTCTTTTGATTTAAAAATAATATAAGTAAATAAAGTTTTTATAACAACAAAATTTTTATAGTTTTTACAGTACAGATTTTCCCTTTTTGCTATAACATAAACATTATCTAAGAGTATTTTTGAAGTTTTAACACTAACCTTAACGTTAGCTACGTTATATTCCAGCATTTCCATACAACTAAAAAGATAAACAAAAAATCTTGTTTTAATATGTCCGCATCAGCCGGTGTTGGTTCGTATATTGAAAGTGCGCAGAAACTTGCTACAACTGGAATTGACTTATTTACTCTACCAGAAATTGAAGCATCTCTTGTTGCAGGAACTTCAATTACTATCTACCCTCAAAACGCACTCAATGACACGGGGCCATTTGATTTTTTGATTCCTTCTGACGATAACGATTATACTTTTTTACCACTAACAAGACTTTATGGAGAACTTGAAGTAGTTAAAGCGGACGGAACAGCTGTAACAGCAAATGAAAAAAATGCAATTGTAAATCTCTTTCCTCATTCTATTTTCAAACAAATTGAGTGTTCTATTAATGGAACACAAATAGTTGATCTATCAACACCAACATATCCTTATAAAGCATTTATTGAAACACATTTGTCTTTTAATAAACATGCCAAGGAAGGTCACCTGTATTGTGAGTGCTACTCAAAAGAAACTGTTGGAAAGGAAAATAATTTTGAAATTGGAACAACTACTGATCCAAATCCAACTTTTGATCTAAGAAAGAAAAGGTGTGAATCAAAAATATACTTTTCAATGATTCTCCACATTGATTTTTTTCAAAATGAAAGATATCTTCTTCCCGGATGTGAGTTAAAGCTGAAGTTTATTAGAAATGAAGACAAATTTTCATTGTTGGGAAATACCCTGTTGACAAAAATTAAAGTAAATGAACTGTTTCTAACTATTCGCCGCGTTACTCTAGACCCTCTTGAAGATGCAAAAATTAATTCTGATTTGGAAAGGGGGCCTGCTGCTTACCCTATTGATCAATCTAGAATAAAGACTTTTACAATTCCATCCGGTTTAAAGAACCACAACATCAGTCAGATATTTAGAGGGCAACTTCCAAGATCTTTGATCATTGGTTTTGTTGATACGGCCGCATATGATGGTGCAGTTAACAAAAATCCATTTGTTTTTGAACATTTTAAATTAAACTACTTTAATCTTTTTATAAATGGTGCACCAGTTCTACCTACAGTTCTACAACCTGACTTTGCAAATAAAAAAGCAATCAGGGAATACAGGTGGTTTATCGACAATATTGATATTCTACATTAAAATGAGTCTAATGGTATTTCATTCGAGGACTATTGCTCAAATTCATGTTTTTTTGCCTTTGACTTTACTCCTGATTTATGTAACTCATTTCATGACCATGGTGTTAAAGCTGGAGTAATCGATCTTCATGTGGGTTTTCATGAAGCCTTAGTAAAAAATATTACATGTATTGTATATGCCTCATTTAAAGAAGTCATCACTATTAATAAAAATAAACAGGTTACACTCTCAATGAATGGACTTGTGTAAAAAAAAATGTCCGGACTCACTAATAAATATGTTGAAGAAATAGGAAAAAAAGTTTTAGGACGAATATTTCTAGGTACTTTTCCCTGTGATATCCAGCCCGAAGTTAAGGACAAAAAAATTTTTTGTCTTGTTTTCAACTTATCAAAACATGACACCAAAGGATCACATTTCGTTGCTATATTTGCTTCAGAGAAAAAAATTATATATTTTGACCCTTATGGAAATACTCTAACAAACCCATTTATTAAAACTTTTATTAATAATAACAAGAAAAATAGAAAATTGGTAATTAATAATAAATGTATTCAAAGCTGTGCAAGTATATTTTGTGGGTTTTTCTGTCTAGGTTTTCTAATTTCTCAAAAAAATGATGTTTCTCTTAAATCGTTTATATCTGTTTTTGATAAAACTAAATTAAATGTTAATGATGACAAAATAATTGAATTCATACAAAGTTATATTTGAATTTTTATTTATTAACAAATTATAATGAAACATAATACATTTTAAAATATATGTTTATCAAAGTTAAATTAATTAAATAAAATATTGCAAATATAAAAAAACTACCACCATTTTTTTTTATTTTCTCATTTTTTTTTCATTACATTTTTATATACATATTTTCAGCTGTCTTTCTTTTTTAGTCCTATATACCAGTAATGCGTATCCTTTTTTATGGCGTCTTTTGTTTCTGTAAAAGTAAAAGTAATTTATGTTTTTCTTTTAAGAATGCTGAAAATATATTATATACCATTTTTGAGCTTTCAGGGCAAAAAGTAGATAAATTTCTACAATACAAATCAAATGCAAAATTTTCAAGTTTTTTGTGGACATCAATTTTCTGGATTGTGCAGCAGGTTGTGTGTTTCAAGGCTGCAAAAAAATTAATCAGAGCTAAGTTGTATAATAGCCATTTTTGCAATTACAAGATTTGAGTATTCACTATCAATGAGATAATCTATAAGTTTTCTCTCTTTATTCAGTTCATCTATTTTGTTTTTAATGGAAGCATGAAGATTTTTTGCAGCAATCAGCTCTGAAAAAATATATTTATATTTAAAAGTTCATGAAATAATATATTTTTTTGGACAATATTTCAAATTCAACCATATGAATCAACATGTCTATCTTTCTTATATCTTCATAGATATTTTTTGTGGTAATGTCACTCCTTCTATAAAATTCCGATATTTTTTCTCCTTTTTTTTCATAGAGTTCTGATAATTCCCTTGATAAAGAATTAATCTTTGCTGAAAATATGTTTACATTTTTAATTTAATAATATATATATTGCGCAGGGTAAACATGTTAAAATTTGGCATTTACAATCAAAATCTTTATTTTTTTTCATATGCTTCAAAATTTTCTTGAGATAAAGTATTTTTTCCGTGTTTGAAATTTGATCGAGAACTGGAAAGATATTTTAATCTTTGTACTTTTTGAAAAACTTTGGGTTATCATTGATTATGAGCTTTAAAGCTTCAATAATATTAGTTGCTAATCCTAATGGGAGATTAAATTCAAATGCCTTTTCATCCTTTGTCTTACGGAGGAATGATAAAGCTGCGTAGTCTTGAAAAGCGGCATTTTTCCCCTTTTCAATTCCATCAATCATTCTGCATTGAACAATTACATTACTTGAAATCTTAATTTTTTTTGAAACCACATTATCCGGGTCGCTACTGAAAAGATTGTAATCCAAATTTTTATCATTAAAAACTGGTGTGTCTCTTGTTTTCTTTTTTTCAATAAAAGATGAATTAAATGCCTTTTCCTCACCTTGGCTTTGTCCTCCTGAAAATTCAGGTTGAGCATCCATTTGCATTTGATTTTGCGCAGTTGAGGATGAGGGTCTGCTTGGACTCAAGTCCATTGGTTGTTGAATGCTTCCAACATCAGCAGCAATCTTTTTAGAATTATTTTTCCGTGGGGTTGACTTGGGCTTCTCTTTCTCAATTTTTTGCTTTTTTGCTGCAGTCATAGCTAATTCTTTAATCTTTAAAGGAATTACCTTCCTCTTCTCAGCTTTTTTGGGTTCTTTTTTCTCCTTTGCAGCATTCTTTTTTTCTTTTAATAGAGCAACCGACCCCTCGGCATTGGCAACGAGACCCTCTTCATCCTCCTCCCCACTTTCGTTTGAATCGGTCCCATCATCATCTGTCTCAGAGTCCGGCTTGTAATCGTGGTCGACAGCTTTTTTGGGTGCCTCATACGCCTCTTCCTCCTCGTCCTCCGTTTCCGAATAGATTTCACCTTCATCTTCGGATGAGATGACGACTTCCTCTTTGGGCGTCCTCTTTTTCTTCTTGCCATCAATTTGAACTAAAAATAATTTAAGAAATATTAAAATATTTTTTAATACACTAAATAAATTTTAAGCTATCTTTAAATAGTGGAAATACTTACGTTTCGGCATGTTCTTGGTTGGTTGGCGCGGCATTTTGGGAAATTTGAGAATATCTTTTCCGTTCGATAAAAGAATGAAAAGTGGTGAAGAAATAACCCCCACATCTTCCTTTTATATCATCTCTCAAAGTTTTAATCGACAGATGGGAGGAGTTACAAACTGAATTGGATATAAACCTGGGAATTTTGTATTTTAAATTTAGTTGTGCATCAAATTCAAATATCTAAATATGAAAATGGGTGATCAAATAAATTTAAAGTGTCCTGATTCAAATTGCCCATTGATCTTTCAAAAAAGATATAATTTAAACAGACATTATGAAAAATTTCACCTTCATTCAAGCATTGTTGAAAAATGTTATTTGTGTGGGCAAATATTTGAAGATTGCCATAAACTTCAAGAACATTATATTTCTCGACATACATTTAACAAAAAATTCAAAGTAATTGAATCTGCATTTAAAAAATCTATAATCACATATAGATACACATTTCGTGGAAATGAGTTTAATTTTCCAAATTCACAACATAATATTCGGAAAAATGTTTATAAAACAATAATGTGTGAAGCCGCAAAAAAAACTGTCTGCAAAGTAAGTCTTGTTTACATTGGTCTAATGCAAATGACTGATAATGAAGGTGAAAAAGTGAGTTCCGCAGCAATTCCATTCAGAGCACCATCATTTATCGCAAACGCGCTAGTGAAAAAAAATATTTCAAGAAATATTACAAAAAGCTTTCAGCATCAGGGGAGAAGTCTTGAGGATTTTATGAATAGTGGTTCAAATTGGCAATTTGACAGAGGCCTTGTATTTCATATTGAAATTGCCGAATTAAAACCAATTGTTGGGGGAAATAACATTATTGTTGATGAGGAGAAAAAAGTTAATATCTCAGCAATCAATAATCGAAAGTTTTTGTATAATCCATCAAACAAAGATCAAAAATGTTTTCTTTATTGTGTTGCAAAATTTCTTTACAAAACTGACCCTAAGTTGAAAAAAAATGAAGAAAAACAGCTCCGAAAACACATGAAAAAGTTTAATACAAGAAACATTTCTTTCCCGATTTCGATACAAGGAATTAGTAAATTCTTAAAGCAAAATGCACATTTAGATTTGAAGATTAATATATTAACACGCACTTCATCATTTGGAAAGGAAAAAATCTACCCATATGAATATGGGCTTGGAAATGGAAAAAAAATAATGAATATTTTACTTGTGCAGAAACAAATAAAACTTACAAGTGTTAATCATTATTTACTAATCACAAATGTTGACAAATACTTACGCGCTGTATACACCAATGCGAAAAACGTAAAGTCGTATCAAAAAACAAACTTTTGCTTAAATTGCCTAAACAGCTTTTCTAGTTTGTTCCATCTTAATGAACATGCTAGAATTTGCTGTTTAAACAAACCGAGAGTCGAAGTTATACCTGAAGAACAGAAAAGGAAAATAAAATTCAGGAATTATGAGAAACAACATAAACTCGAATATATAGCTTTTTTGGACTTTGAATGCTCTCTCCCCAAAGAAGACAACTATTGTTTTGTCTGCTCATCTTTAAAGTGCAAATGTGATGCATCTTTCACCAATACATTGAGTAATCAAGAACCGATTGGTTATAGCTTTGTTGTTATAGGACCTGAAGGAAATGCAATACATGAAAATTCTTACATAGGAGAGAATGCTGGTGAGGTTTTTGTTGAACATTTGCTACAACAAGAAAAAAATTGGATCAAACCGCTTTTTGCCATATCACATGAACTTGTGATGACAAAGGAAGATAACAAGTTATTTTACAGCTCAAAATCTTGTTATTTGTGTGACAAAGAATTTTCTGGAACTACTGTAAAATGTAGAGACCATTCTCATATAACCTCAAAGTTTATAGGTGCTGCATGCCAGCAATGTAATTTGAGACGTCAAAAACCAAGAAAATTGAAGATTTTTATTCATAATGGTTCGCGGTATGACTTCCACTTTATTGTTAAAGCATTAAATAAATATGGGGATGCAATAGAATCCCTCAATGTTCTTCCATATAATGGTGAAAATTTTAGGGCATTATCATTCAATTCATTTGAATTTAATGATTCCCTCGCCTTTTTGCAGGCCCCACTTGCACAACTGTGTTCGGATTTAAAAGAAACCGACCATAAATATAAAATTCTACATTCAACATATATTGTTAAAACAGACGGGAAATTTGATGAAGAAAAATTTGACATGGTACTAAAAAAATCATTTTTTCCATATGAATTCTGTACTAGCTTAGAAGTTATGCGGAAAACAATTGAATTACCAAAAAGAAAAGAATTTTACAGTTCTCTCTCAGAAGAAACAATTTCAAAAGAAGACTACAAATTTGCCAAAAAAGTATGGAAAAAATTTAAATGTCAAAATCTTCTTGACTATGCAAAAATATATTGTAAAATTGATACAATATTACTTGCAGAAGTATTTCAAAAATTTCGTGAAGACATGCACAGATTTTCCGGATTGGATCCTGCACACTACATTTCATTACCATCATACAGCTATGACAGCATGTTAAAAATGACTAAGTGTGAAATTCAACTACCTGATGATATTAACATGGTGCAATTCATTGAGTCTGGAAAAAGAGGAGGAGTCGCTTTTATCGGGAGTCGTAAATTAATTCCCTCATCAAGACCGCAAAACAAATCTGAAATAGTATACATTGACGCGAATGTAAGTTCTTAATTAAAAAATAAAAGCCTAATTTTTTAATCTAATTTCACCGAACGTATATTCTCGTGGTTGCTTAGTATACGGCTCATGACCAAGAGGTCCCGAGTTCGAATCCTCGAGAATATATTTGTCGGTTTTGTATTTTTTTAAAAATTATTCTTTTAAAAATAAAAGCCTGATTTTTTAATCTATTTCCACCGAACACATATTCTCGTGGTTGCTTAATATCCGGCTCATGATCAAGAGGTCCCGAGTTCGAATCCTCGAGAATATGTTTGTCGGTTTTGTATTTTTTAAATTATTTTTATTTTTTCCAGAACTTGTATGGAAATGCGATGATGCAAAAACTACCACAATCAGATTTTAAATGGATGCCTCTAAATGAAATAGAAGAATTTGATCTAGAAAAAATCGATCTCGATGGAAATGATGGGTATATTGTAGAGTGCAATTTAAAATACCCCAAAAAATTACACAACTCACATAGCAACCTTCCACTAGCACCCGAAATAATAGAAGTCAGCGAGAAAAATCTTTCACCATATGCTAAAAAAGCACTTTTTTTAACTGACAGCAAAAAGAAATATAAAGATGTGAAATTGATTTCATCATTTCATGACCGCAAAAACTATGTTGTTCATGCAAAAAATTTAAAATTATACAAAGATCTTGGACTTGAAATTGAGAGTATTTCACGAATTCTGAAATTTAAGCAATCCAATTTTATTGCACCTTTCATTGAGAAATGCACTCTATCTAGACAAATTGCCTCCACGAAATTTGAGATGGATCAGTTCAAAAAACTAGTAAGTAAATTTCTTTTAAAACATATTTTACAATTTTTTTATATATAATTTCAAATTAATTCTTATTTTTTTATTTTACAGGCAAACAGTGTTTTTGGGAAGACCATGCAAAATGTCAGAGATTATTTAACAGTAAAACTTCATACATCTTCAAAGTCAGCACTAAAATCTATTAGTAGCCCTACATTCAAAAACTATACAATTCTTGGAGAGGATCTTGTTCAAACAAACCATTTCACTCCAACAGTTGTTCATGACAAACCAATTGCAATAGGATTTTCAATCCTTGAACTGGTAATTATAAAAACTTCAAAAAGTTTAATACCATGTGGATTTATTTTCAAAACACTGACGCTAAGTTGTCACTAATTCATCATGATCAAAATAATTTCAAAAACATCATAATTGATTCATTGAGAGAAGTTAGAAGTTACTTGATCATGATAACATATGGTTGATTTCATCATTATTTTTTCTTTATTTCAGAGCAAATTTGTTATGTTCGATTTCTGGTACAACAAGATGACGAAAAATTCTCCATGCACATTTAACCTTGGCATGAGCGATACAGATTCTTTTCTATTTGAAGTTACCAAACCAAAAGTATTTTGGAAAACAATTGGACCTTACATGGACTTTTCTAATTACCCAAAAGATCACCCCAAATTCAATGACACTAACAAAGCACAACTAGGCTACTTTAAAGATGAACTTTGTGGTACAAAAAAATGTGTAGAATTTATTGGATTAAGACCGAAATGTTATGCTTTAAATTTAGTTGATCGAAAATCACGCATTGAAAGTGAAAAAAAAATTTGCAAAGGACTTGGTAGAGCAGCAATCAAAAACAGGCTGCGTTTCTCTCAATATAAAAATTGTCTTGAAAATGGAATCATAAAAAGACATGAATTTGCATCAATACGCTCAAAAAAACATGACATTAAAACTATACTTCAAAAGAAAAAAGCTCTATCATATTTTGACAGTAAAAGATGGCTTTTTGATTGTGGTATTCATAGTGTACCATATGGATCGAGAAATATTAAAAAATTTTATAGTACTTGTGTAATTTGTAGCTAAAAAATGAACATGGTTTGATAGCTCAGTGGTAGCGTTGCTTGCAACACCACCCGTCCGACCACTAAACTATCAAACGTTTTGATATTTTAATTAAAAATTTTGTTTTATAATTTTTAGTGAAAAAATGAACATGGTTTGATAGCTCAGTGGTAGCGTTGCTTGCAACAATGCCCGTCCGATGCCCATCGCTGCCACACACAGTGGTTCGAATCCCGGGTGGTGTGATGGGCATCGGGGGGGCATGCAATCAATTCTACCACTAAACTATCAAACTCATGTTTTGTTATTTTAAAGAAATACACATTTTGAAACATGTTTCTTTTATTAAATCATTATAAAAAAAAATGAAAATAAAGTTATACAAAAATATTCGAAATTGATTTTGATTTAAAAAATGGGGGAATATTTTGATTTTTGAAATATTAAAAAAATTTTATAGTAGTTGTCTAATTTGTAGCTAAAAAATGAACATGGTTTGATAGCTCAGTTTTAGCGTTGTTTGCAACACCACACACCCAATGCCTCTAATCGTTTTGATACTTTAATTAAAAATTTTGTTTTATAATTTTTAGTCAGAAAATGAACATGGTTTGATAGCTCAGTGGTAGCGTTGCTTGCAACAATGCACCCCCGATGCCCATCGCTGCACACACAGTGGTTCGAATCCCGGGTGGTGTTATGGGCACCGGGGGTGCATGCAATCAATTCTACCACTAAACTATCAAACTCATGTTTTGTTATTTTAAAGAAATACACATTTTGAAACATGTTTCTTTTATTAAATCATTATAGAAAAAAATGAAAATAAAGTTATATAAAAATTTTCGAAATTGATTTTGATTTAAAAAATGTTGGAAATTTTGATTTTTGAGATCACATTAGTGTTAGTGCATTTTTGATATTTTATCCTTAAATTCTAGTGTTACTACATTTTAAAAATTTTCTTATACTTTTGTAATTTGCAGCAAGAAATTGAACATGGTTTGATAGCTCAGTGGTAGCGTTGCTTGCAACATTGCACATCCGATGGGGCTGTCCGTCCCCCGGTTCGAACACGGTGGAGGACAGCCCCATCGGGATGTGCGTGCAATCAATTCTATCACTGAGGTATCAAGCTCATGTTTTGTTAAAATTTAAATGAAATATTTGATTTTTGAGATCAGTTTAGTTTAAATAAGCTCTTTTGTTAGTATTTGTTAGTAACAAAAATAAAGTAAAAAATCGGCCGATTAAAATATTTTAAAAGATTTGAGAAATTTCTTTCTCAAATTTTTTAAAATAACCTTAAATTCTAGTGTTAGTGTTATTTTTTATTTCATCTCTTCATATATATGTTCACGGGGTTCACGAGGGTCTTCTCGAGGTGGTAAGGAGAACCCCGCCCTTCTGGCCAAGTATCGCGCGTTTGAAGCTTCGAGGTGTTCGCGCAAGCGCCTCCCACCTTCCGAAGTGCCGATGTCGAACACCGATGCGCCGTAAGAACGCCGCAAAACGAGTGGCTGGCGAAGCTTCATCTGCCGTGCTTGTTCGGGAGGGGGTAGAACAAGTGAAAGATGAAGTTTGTTCCTTCTTTCGTTGAAGGAACCCTTCCTCTTTTCCAAATCTGAAATTAAAATATACATTAAATAAAATTTTAAAAACTCAACAAAAATTATTAGTAGGTGGCGCCATCAAGCGTATAACCATATTAACGATTTAAAAAATAAGACCGCAAATAGCCCAGTTTAGATCATGAGAAGAGAAATAAAAAGTAAAGAATTTTAAAAATATCAATAAAATTTATCACCCTAGTTATTATGACAACCTTATTTTTCAATGCTATTGTTGCGAAAATTTCCTGAATAAAAATTACAAAACATACATTTAGAACAATCAAAACTGATACAAAAAATCTTACCAATAGCTTCTTCTGTTTCGGTATCCTCTTTTTTCTCCCCCTCTACCTCTTTTTCGGGTCCAGATAGTTGATCCTTTTTCTTCTCTTTGTTTTCGTTTTCTTGTTCGGGCACTAGCTCTTTTTCTTGTTGTTGTTGTTGTTGTTGATGTCCATTGGGATTTTCAGGTACCACCGCCATTTCAATATTTTCTTGATCCTGCTTCTTGCAACACCTTCTGCAGCAAGCGCATTTTATATAAAATACGGTTATTACTGCAGAAGATGTTATAAGAACAACAACCACAATGATCACAAGAACGACGATGAGATGATTTTTGATTGTGTTGTGGATTCCCCCAAAGAGGTTCACCTGAAAAATACCAATTTAAAAATTTTTTTCTAAATTTTCTAAATTTCAAACTAGAAATAAAAAAAATCAAACCAATTTAAAAATTTTTTTTCTAAATTTTAAAATTCAAAAACAAAAGTAAATTTTAAAATTCCAATTTACCGGTCCATATGGATTTGGGTGGTCCCGCTCATTCCGGATAGTTGTTTCCGATCCACCAATGTTTTTATCGAAAAAACTATCCTCGAAATCCTCATCTTGAATTGCAAATTCGCGTTCTTGGTGAGTGGTTGTTGCAGTGGGTGTTGTTGTTGGTTGTGGTGTTGCTGTTGTTGGTGGTAGCGTTATTGTTTTCTTTGGTTTTGTTGTTTTTTTCCTCGAAATCGAGGAGACCAGTTTCCGCATAATCACTAGGAGTTTGCGGATAAGTTCAGACTCACTCAAACAAGGACCACGATTTCGTGATACCTTGTTATGTTTCACGGCAAACTCAGTGTCAAATTCCCTTGAAGATGGCTGGGAAGGGGTATTTGGCGTTGAGGTGTTGTTGGTAGGAACAATTGAGTCTTCATACTCGTACAATAAGTCGTCATAGTCAAACGCAAATGTTTGTTTTTGCACGAGAAAGAAAAAAACAACACAAAACACTTTCATTGCAATCATTTTAGAAAGTTTTAAAGGTCCCTGTATGCGTATCTTCTTAAAGCTTCTTTCTCAGCCTGCTCCCTCTCTCTGCTAATTCTTTCGAGTTCCTCCTTCTCTCTTTCGTGTTGACGTCTTCTTTCTTCAGACTCTCTTCTTTTTTCCTCTTCACGTTCTCTTTCCCTTCTTTCTTGCTCATACTCTTCTTCCCTCAACCTACTACGTCCCGACATTTTTGACTTAACTTATCTTAACTTATTAAATCAAAAATAAATGCGTAAATTTCAAAAAAAATTACAAGTAAGTCAGTATTCAAAATTCTAATTTCTTCTTCTATTTTTCTAGCTTCAACTTTCAAACTATTTAATTCCTCAAGTAAGTCTAATATATCCATATAGTATTTTAAGACCATAAAAAGCTAGAATAGACTGACCAAAAAGACAAAAAATCACTTCAAACATTAACTTTTTACAAACCCTCGCGAAATCACCCCCACACACGCTTTCACACATATGCGCACTCCCAATTCTAATAACTTTGCTTATTGGGTTGTCTAATGGAAGATCTACTATCTGAGCAGTCAAAAAACCTAATGACTGAAAAAATAAGTACACCAAATGAAACGGACACGATTTGCTCCCGCTTCTTAAGAAAAAAGTATAAATGTGTAATGCTTTGGTTTCTTTCAATAATTGCATTTTCACAATTACTTATAATAATTTTTGATAAGTTTATCGATGAGGAAATATTTAAAAAAATACTTGATAAAATTTCAAGTTCAAACTCAAGTAGGATAGTTTAAATTAGATATTTTGAACAGCCCAAAATGCGCGCATAATGCAACATGTGTCAAATAGTTGGAATAACATATAACTTCGAAAAATAGAGTACATCATTGTAATTTTTATATTTTTATTTTCATTTTTTTTTAAAATAAAGTCAAATTAAATTCATAATTCTTTGTTTTTCTTTTTTTAAGTCAAATATAAGTTGATCAATTTCGGCAACTTCCTGAAAAAAATCTAGAAATCTATCACCAGTACTTTCATGCATTTTTATACTTATTTCATTTCTCTCATTTACTGTTTGAAGTATGCATAATTCTAAGAGTCTGATTTTTGAGTTTAATCTTCCTCTGCGTTGAATGTCTCCCATTCTTTTTCATGTCTTCTTTCTTACTTTTTCTTCTTTATGTCCTATCTCCAACACGCAAATATCATAATAATACATACAAGACCAAAAATCATACACAATATTTCAGACATTTTTAATATAATTTTTAGAAAACTTAATCTTATCTTAGGTAATGATAAAATAGAAAAATAAATTAAAATGCTTTAAAAAAACAAAACATGAGCTTGATAGTTCAGTGGTTCAACTCTCTCCATGACGGTAGTCTCTGATCATCGTCCCAGTCAGGTTTCGAACCCGGGACGGTGATCAGAGGCCACTGTCATGAAGAGGGCTGAACCACTGAGCTATCAAACCATGTTCATTTTTTGGTAGCAAATTAAAAGTACTGATTTTTAATTAAAATTTTTGGTTTTGTATGTGTAGAAAAAAACGTAATGAAAATGGAAATTTTAAATTCTAAAATACATTTTTGAAAACAACAAACAATGAAAAATATGTTTTATTTCTCTCTATATTTTTTGTTAAAAACAACAAAACACAATCTGACATTCCAATGATAGAATTACGATACAGTGATCAATATCGTCGACCGTGATGGAAATACTGCAGAGTCGGGATTCGAACCCACAGTAGGACCATCACTTGTCGATGACATCAATCACCGGAAGGCAACGCTACCGTTGATCTATCAAACCATGTTATATCTATGCTTGAAAATTTTGTCATATTATTAAAACAATTTCATCATTTTTGCGAACAAAACATGATTTAACCTCTCAATGATGGAATTACCATGCAGTGGTCGATGTCGTCGATGGTGAAGATCCTAGTCCGAGTTCGGGATTCGAACCAAGACTAGTGCCTTCACTATCAACAACATCGATCACTGGATGCTAACGCTACCATTGAGCTGTCAAACCATGTTCATTTTTTTGTACTAAATTTAGTAATATCATTAAAACAAAGCAATTGTTTTCTTCAAATTTTTTACAAAACAAAGGCAGTCCGGGATTCGAACCCGGGGACGTATGTCAAGTCTGAGTTGTACAGATGACGCTACCAATGAGCTACGCTGCCTTTGTCTGTTTGTTGAATACATTTTGGAAAACTTATTCTGAAGTGGGAGTTTTCAACTGGAAAATATAATATCAAATTAAATTCTTTTAATAATTTGACAAAATATTCACCAATCTAAAATTTTTTTCTTCATTCCGTCTTTTTTCCACCTTTTTCCTCAAATTTTCAAACAAAACTGAATGAAAATGATGCTATTTACTAGAAAAAGAGAGATTTTGTTTAGATTCCCAAAAAAATTAGCTGAAAATGTTAGTTTCGTCTTAAAATCTTCTAAAATCTTCCAGAAATTAAATTTTAACGGTCGTTTGCTCCTTGAATTGGGTTGAAAAAAAGGTGGTTTTCGCGCAACAACAGCAAATGAGAGCCAGTTTACTACATAGCGCTCCCCCTAGATTGGGTAGCGCATTTTTCGTCCCACTTTTTCATTTTTTTTTTTCAAACCGCGCGCAAATTCGTGAAAAACACGCCGAAAAAGGAAAAAAAACCTCGGAAATTCATGAAAATCAGAAGAAAAACCTCGTTTCAGAGCAAATTTTACACATTTTCGGGAGCTTTGCTCCCGGAAATGGGTAAAATTATACAACATTCCATGTATTCGTGAAGACTATCAAAAACGTCAGGTGCGTCTTGTGGCAAATTAGGTTGATTAGAAGGTGGAGGAGTTGGAGGTAATCCAGATCCTA
>Ga0208868_1000136_pt1 | contig 16634 bp, 4 predicted proteins | sample CryBogCBE23Oct07_FD_184583 | JGI IMG/M metagenome (GOLD analysis project Ga0208868, IMG submission 184583) | Freshwater microbial communities from Crystal Bog, Wisconsin, USA - CBE23Oct07 (SPAdes) (version 2) | ecosystem: Environmental > Aquatic > Freshwater > Lake | place: Crystal Bog... | reverse complement strand
AATAATAGACCACGATAAAATGAATTATAATAACCATAACCCCAAAAACAAATTCAATCTTTTCTTCACAAAAGAATTTTTTTTTCATAGAGTGCGCTAAACGAAAAAGGAGAAAATAGAACAGAGAATATTCTTCTACTCACACAAAAGAAAGAGATAAGGAAATTCAGAGCAAGTAAGGTAAAGAAATTAAAATATTTCAATCATCTTAAAACAATTATGATCGTCAACATCAACCAAAAATGGGATAACAATTAGCATAGTAGTAAACGTCATACTGTAGACACTTAATACTTAATACACTGAATAAACATTCAAAGCAATAATTCTGGAAGACAATTCATGAATGAAATGTCCTAAAAACACCATGCTAGTAAAAGAATTAAGAGCACAAAAGATAGACGAGAAACTATCCTATAACAAAAATCTATTCTATGGCGACAAAATAATTCAAACCTAAATATTTACTTCTCACATCCCACCTACTTAAAATGTTTATCACACTACAAATAACATGAAAAAAAAGTGAATATCTTTTACAAATTTCGTTTCTTAAACGAGTTTCAAACTCTCGAATTTTTTTTCACATAGGTGACGCTTTTACGAATTTTTTTGATTCACTTGTAATCAAATCAATAGAAGACAAAAACAGTAAGATTACAATTAAAATGAAAACCTGAAGACAAAAGTTAAAAATAGATCGATACTGAACTCAAAACAGTAATGGAGACACAATACACAAACAGTTAGTAATGTGCAATCTATTTTATGCTTAGAGCAAAAAGGGATCCAAACACTTTTACTTAAAGGAAAAACCTAAAAAAGCACTTCAAAGATTCAATTTCAAAAGATCTGAAAATAGCACCTTCAGAAGTGAAGCCACCAAAATTAGAATATAAAAATAAGTCATGAGAACCACTCCAAATAAGAGTTTCTGACCAAAAATACACTCGAGATAACAAATAAAACTCAAAACCTTTAATCGAAATTTGACACCTACGATCATTAATTTTCTCCAATAACTCTATTAAAATCTCAATTTTCATCTCAGATAATGAAATCAATGACAATGTCAACAAACATTAGCAAATAAAAGAGAAACCACTGAACAAGGTGGCCCTCCCAAATAGAAAAAGAGAGGAAACGAAAAAGAGAGAGAGAGAGAGAGAGAATAAAAGATTCCCACACCCCAATGAGACACGAGTTCTTCAGCTACTGAAAACTCAACCAAACATTATAATTCATCAGGAACAAACGCAAGGAAACACAAACTAAAATTACATTTTAATTTTGGAATTTGATCCACTCGAAACTTAAATGTAAGCGGAACGCGAAAAGTCCCAATTTAAAGAGTGAGACTCAAATCCAATTCTTTTATTACCAAGTAATCACAGCTAAGTAGAGAAATCATTCTTCTGCAGTTGACGCATCTCGACACAAGTAAACAAAAAGAGACCAAAAATAGTAAAACTTTTAACCTTTAAAGTACAAATAAGGCAGTTATGTACTATTTGGCCCTCTCGAATACCTTATAAACGCATGACAAAATATGAGACATGTCGAAAGTCCTCTGTCTAAATTTAGGCTCTATTGACAGTTAAGGTAGAGATACTTTGGAAACAGCTTTTTAGCTCTGTCATTTAGTTGGAGATACACCATCGGAGCTGAACTATTCTAAGGATGGGAAATATAGTTCATCATGCGATTATAAAAAGACATAAAAATGCAATTCTCATGAAAGGGATCGAAAACATTCGAATGTCTGTTCGGGTTTTCTCTCCTTTTTGCATCAACAATTGTATTTGCAATTGTTGATAGTTGCACTCCTATCAGAAATTACAGAAGGCACGTTGTTTAACCCACCTAGCTAATCGTTCAAAAGAGGGATAGCATAATAGGTGACTCTCACCCTTAGCGGGGGGAGAGCTCACACCATCCTCAGGAGGAGACAAACGCGTTCAAACACAATCACATTATACTCAATTTCGATTATGTAGATATCAAAATGGTTTTGGCCTTTTGTATCAAAACATAACTAATGATCTCACACCATTTTGGCTTCAAATGATGCAATATTAAAAATAGGAAAGCTAGCTGAGACTTATATAAGCAGCACAAATTCGAGTAAGCATCACCATTCAGAGAACCACTCAGCAAGGGTGAACATCTAAATAGTGAACAGAAGCTTCAAGAAAAACCACTTTCGAACATTCAAATCAACTATGGCTGCTGGTAAGATCATCTTCGCTGCTCTCCTACTTTTCATATTGATTTATTCAAAATTGCCTTTAACGCAAGGCGCCATAATAAGCCCTTCAGTACTGAAAGGAGGTCTGGTGTATTCAGAAGAGTCGAGCCTAGGTCCAGTCTACTTGAATCGAGATCACATCAATTTTGTAAGAACAATTGATACCTCTGCTCTTACACAGTCAGCTCAAGCCATAAGGGATTTTACAACTTTGTATCACACCTTTTGTCAGAAAGTTGGCAAACACATAACACCATTTGACGTCAAATTGTCAAACAAACAAGACGAAGACGAAGACCCAGAGAAAACACATGAAATTGTCTTTTCTCCTGTAAAATATCTAGTCAAAGAAGGCCAGCAAGTCTGTAAGAATATGGGAGCAAGATTGCCAGAAATCAGAGACAGAGATTCCTACAATACAATCCGTTTTGCTGCAATTGCAAAAGGAGTCATAAAGATTAGAGCAGGAGTCTACTTTGATGAAAAATCAACAACTTTCAGATATTACAGTGACGATAGGCCAGCCAATTACAAGATAGGAAAGTCACCATTTGAATTCATGTCATATGGAGGAGAATGGAGAGGAGGTTTATACATGGCAGCATGGGAAGAAGACAGCACGCTTACAGCTTACAATATGGCACCAAAGCACTTTGTAATTTACTCAATGCCACAATCTCACTTCACCATCAGACTTTCTGATTTAAACGAACAATACCACCACGAGTACATCATGTGTGAAAGACCCATAGATAGGACAGTTCACACACTTACCAAAGAAAACAACTTACTTTTACAATTAGCACACCACGCTTGTAAAAGAGATGAGAAATCTTTGATCTCATCAACCCAATATATTTTATCTGAAATTGAGGCCATAACTAACCTCAACATCACAATCAGAGATTATCATCCAAAAATGTCAGATTACTTCCCCACTATCGAAGATTTCGATGAAGAAGAAGAAGAAGAAGAAAATCAGAAGAATCCAAGAAAGAAAAGAGAAACAAAGAAAAAGACGAAAGAAGAGGTAGACAAAGACATACAAAACCTCAACAAGTCATTCAAAACTCTCATCAAGCTTCTTTCTACACCAAAATTCACAACTACAACACCTGCACCGGTAAAAAGCGAGGTTGACATGAAAACCTTGCCAACCCCACCGCCAATCACTTCAACTTTACCACTCTATTTGATAGAACTTTACCACCTTTGGAACATACAGAAGATAGCAAGAGTACACGCCTACCCCTTCGACATGTGGCTGTACATGAAGACAACTTCAAGAAACCTAGCCAGAAATCTACCAAATAGATTTAGAAGAAAAATTCAACGACCAATACTACCTGAAGAAAAAGCACCAGAAAAATACATTTCATCCATTCTACACAAATCAGCTGATGCCCAAGCAGAAACTACATACAGAGCAGAAATCTTGGCAGCAGACAGAATGTACAAACAGGTCATCAACAAGAGGATCGACGATGCCCTAGATGAATATCTGGACAATATGCAACTAGAAGAAAAAGAATACAAGAACGACACCCTAGTTCACATCTACACCAAGGTTCAAGAAAGCATCAACAAGATGACTTCGACAACACCACACCACCTCCTTAGGACAAGAAGGACACCACAACCTGATCTAGGTCTCACAGCAATGGGCTCAACCAACGTAGCCAATTCCATGATCACAGGAGAAGCACCACTTTCATGGATGGGAGAAGCCTTAGGATACTTACTTGGATTTCCAACCAAAAACAGCAAGGAGTTCAAACAAATTTCCAAAAATGCAAGAGCAGTAGAAGCACTCAGCATCAATCAACAAGCATTGACGCAAACAGTAAATCTGCTATCCAAAAGACTCACTTCATTTGGCACCTACATTCTCCAGAGCTTTAAAGCAGCAGCAACTGTAACCATGGAGCAAGACCTCAAGATCATCATCAGACACATGCAGGTTATACAACAATTAACCCTCACCAAATATGCCAACGTACTAATGGCAGCTCAACTAGGAAAAACATCACCATATGCTATATCACAGAAAGAACTCGTCTTTTATAGCAAACAACTTCAAATAGAAAAAGGAATTTCAATCGTAACGAGAGTAGAAGATACCAAATCTACAGTAGCTCTCATCGACAACCAGATCCAGATCTTAATCCAGACACCAATCATCGACGACCAGAAATTATTCAACTTTTACCACATCAAGCCTCTGCCAATCTTCATAGAAAACAAAACTTTCTACCCAGAACTTGATGCCGAATACATCGCGATGTCCAGGTCAGGATCCAGATACGCAGAAATTTCTACAACAGAATTCACCAGATGTGTCATAAAACCAGATTTATGCACAGTCTCAAACCCAACATTTCCGGTCAACGAATACTCACTATGCGTGGTAAGGACATATCAATCACAAAAACTGATGTGCCCACTACAACAGGTCAACAAAAACCCCAAACCACACATCTTCATTTCCGGAAACAAAGCAATTTTCTCCACACCAGAAGAAACTCATCTCTACATCAAATGTTCACATCACGCGGAATCACACACATACACTGATGAAACCGTCACGATCAACGGAACAGGAGAAGTTACTTTTCAACCATCTTGTACCATCACGTTGCCCGGAGGATCAACCTTCGATACACCAGCATCAATACAGGAACAAGAAATCACAGGATCCGGACTCTTCGAAATCTTGCGACGAGACCCCGTATCCACAGGAGTAATCATCAACAGGTTGCCGGAAGACTTTCCCACCATACCCCCGATAATCCTACAGGAAGTCGAAAAGTATGACAACATTTGGGAACAGGCCGTCGCACCTGATGAGCTCAAACCCTTCTTTATCAGAATCTCTGCAGTTCTAACGGGTATTCTCTTCTTGACCGTCTTTTGCTATTGTTGTTGTCCAACACAAACAAAAGATTGTTGGAAACTCATATGCCGAGTTACAAGAAGGAACACGTTAAAAAGGACCAGAAAGAGTTCATTTTATGATATAGAAGAAGCTAGGCAGAATGACATCTTGCTACACAAACTAGCGAGACAAATGGACGAATTGTCGCATAAAACGGCCAGTCTAGAACCAAAGAAATGGACTTCAGCCGGACAATTGTTCACGTCATTCGGCAAGACAGGAAAAAGTCAAAACTCATACAAACATAACGATGACATCGATGTTCTCGATCACTCACTTCTTCGAACTGTCAACTCACCCAATGTCAGTTTCCGATTCAAAGACCAACAACCACCACTAGGCTCGACAATTCTTACACCAAAGAAGGTTCAATTTTGACAAGAGGAATCAAACCTGTAACATTCAATCAATTTTAATTTTTTCAACAGAGATCCCCAATGACCTATTCAAAGCAGCACAGAAGATCCTAGATGATAAAACCCTAGCAGAAAATCTGTATCTGCTTGAACCATCTGACAACGAACAAGATCAGCCCACGGAAACAACAAAAGCGACAGCCCAGAAAAGAAGAAAGCGAACACCACGCCCATCGTCATCATCATCATCATCGTCATCATCATCAGATTCATCCGATTCGGACTCGTCGTCATCATCATCATCAGAATCCGAATCGGAAGACGAATCCAAACCTCAACACACCAAGACAACGAAGACGACGCCACCAGAACAAGATGAAGTAATCTTCGTCAAGGAAGTATCACCCAAACCAAGACCAACATCAACGGGAATAAACGAACCTGAAGCAGTCACTTTCCATATAAGCTGCTACATATCAATGGACACGAAGACGCCCAGGGACTACTTCACCTACCAACACATTACTTCCTGCACTCTGAATGGCAACACCGTCTCACATCTAGATTATACACATTACGACAATGTCATCCGGCAGGCCAAGCGAACAATTCTACTCACCACACCGCTCAGGCCCATGCAGCAGAGAGGAGTCAGGGCACAACTACACAGCCCTGCCATCTTCTATGCCACGCCCAATGGAGACAAAACCAGGGTACCCTTACCCTTCAACCCGGTCGACAAAGCAAAACTCCCGGAGCCAAAATACTACATTACGTATGGAGACAAACACAACATGGTCTCCATATACCTAAAACTCACCTTAAACTTCGACGAAATGCTAAGATCTAGCTTGGAAGTCTACACGCCAACCACAACACAAAAATCCAACCTACCATCTTACACACCTACACCGATTCAAAACCTCGGAAAGCGTCGAACAACAACAACAACAGCGACAACTGACGATGTCCGGACGGAACCCGAACGGAAACGTCAACGCCCTGAACCACAAGGGGACAGCCTTACGCGGACCACACAAGGCAGTTCCAAACAAACGAATTCGGCAGTAACCCGATGGAAGGTTACAAAACACCGAAAAAACTCAGTCTTCGACAGACTCGGACCCAAGGCCCCAATAAAAGACTTGACGCGCAAGGCCCAAAGGAACGAGAAATCGAAGAAAAGAAGACAACACAAAAGAAAATTAGCTGCTTTAACTACCAACAAAACGGTAGTTACAATCGCTGCAAGCAGCCTCAACCTTCGACAGAAAGACTATATAAAAGGACCCGGTTACATAAACCGGACAGAAGATGAACGACAACGCCAGTGAATAAGCCTATTCTTTATACAATTCCAAATTACACACTATTTAGATATCAAAATTATTCCAAATCAAAATTCATTTTTCGACACATCAAAATTCTTTTCGACTATATTGTATAAAAGAAAAATGCTATATCCTGAGATATTATGTTCATTTTCAATAAAACGTGTATTATAAACAATTATAACCATTGTACAGATTCAAGCTGTGTTAGACATTAAGTAACACACCAAGAGTTTGGAACCCGCTGGACTCTCGTCCTTATAGCCGGTTCCACGCGCGGATGGAGTCACCCTGTACTTGCAACATCGCACTTCGCGAAAGCAGTATAAGGGTGGAAAGGGTCAAAGTGCATTGACTTATGACACGTGCTAGATGAGAGCCGCTTCACCCCCTCTAGGTCTTTGACCCGAGAGATGGTCAAGCAGCACAACCACCTGCAGTCAGTCAACACAGATTCACCTGTGGTGCATTCACCCCTTTCACAGGTCACTTACGTCAACCACTGCTTGATCTATTTATAGTATGCACTATCACACACGTGAGGTGTGTTCCCCCCTCTCCTCTTGAGTACAAAAGGAGATAGGACAACACACATGAGGTCAGTCTAGAGAACAAGCTCTTTAGGTCTAGATGGGATATAGGACCTTCGGCATACCTATATTTTTACATCGCTAAAGATCCTCTTTAGGCTGCAACTAAGCGTTGTGATACTGTATACAAGACCCACACAGGCATACTTGTATATTGCACGTAACTGGGACCAATAAAGACATTAAACTGCATACACTGTTTACTTTATTCCTGGTTACTTATCGCACGCTTAGACCTGGGATTTGGCAGCGACTCAAACCCTCCATGGCGACCACCGGCAGTTGAACACGAATTTGTACCAAATTTAGTTCAAAAGGGCCACTTACAAATCGCTGTTGCCGACTTTTAAAGCGGACCACTATTTGTAAGCCAAAAGGTTTAGCTATACCGAGAGAAAGTCGTGTAGACTAGCTAAACCCAGAGTTTTATTCACTAAATACATTGATTTTTTAGCCCAAACTTTAAGAAGCGCCGATTGTTAATCAACTTCTTAAAGCCAAGAGCCAAAATCGATAGAATAAAACAGATCGAAAAAGAAAAAGCGAATAGAACGCAAATAGCTATAAGAAATAGCACAGAGAAAGCGATCAACAGAAAAACGATCGCGCGGAAGATAGGATAGAATAACATAACTATCTTTTGTAAAAGGTTAAACTAACTGCGTTTTTGACTGGCTAGACCACACAAAAGACTGAGGCAGAGTTGGAACTAAAACAGTCAAATTGCAAAGAGAAAGCTCAAAGAGAGGAGACCACACAAAAGACTGAGGCAGAGTTCGAACTAAAACAGTCAAACTGTAGAGAAAGTTCAAAGAAGGAGACCACACAAAAAGGGCGAGACTCAAATCTCAAACCAGACCGTGTTGAATTCTGAGAACACCTGACGGAGCCTTGAGCTTACGAGTGACGGTAAAAACTCTACAGGGCGAACAACCTGTGACAACGAACCTCAGAGAGACCGAGTTGAATCTCTAGAGCGCCTGACGGGGCCTGGTACCTACGAGTGACGGTAAAGCTCTTTGCAAGGCGAACAACCTGGGAAAACAAACCTCAGAGAGACCGAGTTGAATCAGTCACAAACGGTTTAAATTTTAAGTCCACAAGTTGCTTCAAAAAAGAGACCACACAAAAAGGGAGAAGTTACCACTTCGAACCAGACCGAGTTGAATTGGAGAAGCTGACTTAACTTTGTAACCAACAGTTAACTTAACCAGTAAGAAAAAGAGGAGAAATACTCCCACAGATAGATTTAACGAGAGAGAGAAAATCTAACCATTTCTTCACCCAAACATGTTTGAGTCACAACTTGGTGAGAGTCAGACTCAAACACCACAACCTCTAGGTAAGATAGCCTACAAAGGTTACCCCACGATGGGAAGATTTAAGGCGTCAAGTACACCAAAACCACGTCACACAAGAGATAGGCAAGATCCAGGCGATCAACAGAGATGGAGAGAAACTTCACAGTTTCACATCACAACTACCGACGAGTCAGATTCAGATACAGAGAGAAACTCAGTCGCAGAGATACAAATGATGCAAGATCACCTAGCTCAAAGAACGTTGGAATTAGAAGAAATGAAGAGAGAGAAACAAAAAGCTCTTGAAGAAAAACAGAAAGCAGAGCAAGAATTGGAAAAAGCACTCAAAGAATTGAGGACGGCAAAGATTTCCCCAAGCAAAAATGAACGCGCGGAGGAAGAAGAAGAAGAGAGACCTACACCTCTTCTCAAGCCACCAACTTTGAGGAGTGCTCAACAAGACCACGTGGAATACACGCGAGGATTTCTAGCAACAAAAGAGAAATCAGCAACCTCCACACCTGGCACTGACACGATGCTCGCAAACCAACTGGAAAGAGACCTACACCTCACAGATCTAGCCACAAGCATAAGAGGACCCACATACTATGCACCAGCTTCAGAAACAAAAATGCAATTTCTGACACCAGCAAAGAAAGTCGTCAAAGATCACAGAGAAACGGTCCACAACCAAAAAGAGAAGATGACAGACATCATCACCAAAATTAAACTTCTGGAGACAAACAACAATTTTGGCCAATTCAACAAAGACATCCACCAAGAAGAAGAAAAGTACAGGCGGATTAAACAAACTTATATCGAACAAAAGCAAGAACTCATGAGAGTAGAACAAATTGCTGAAAGATATCAACCGACATTGGAGAGTCCAAAATACCAAATGCCTCCTGAAGACTACCGCAGACACCACAGCACGATGAGCATGAAGAACATTACAAATAATGTTCCAAAATTCGACCCAGACGATGAGAAAAACAATAAATTCAATCACACCTGGCAAGCCATCCTGCAATATGGAAGACTCGAATACTTCAATGAAGAAGAATATAAACATGCACTATCATCAGTACTCATGGGATCAGCATTAGACACCTATCAAGAAATGGCAAGACAAGGACATACACTACGACACATGTTGGACACATTTGCAGACCTGTATGCTCCAAGAAACACAATCGAGGAAGACCAACGAGAAGTGGACAACTTCACTCGAAAGGCCAACGAACCTATCAGGACCACCATGACAAGATTCTCATGCCTGGTAGACAAGATCAGATGTCTATCGAACCCAATCTCATGGCCTGACATCAAATACAAGATGTGTAAGTCAGTCCTGAAACAAGTCATCTCCATCAAAACGAGGCAATTTCTTGACTATGAAGAGACCAAGATCAAAAAGGTTGGAGGTCAATTCGAAATGAAGGAACTCATCGAACTGGTCAACGATTACGAGACAAGCCACGACGAGATCCCAACAGAAGACACTGCCATAGTCTACTGTGAAGCATCAGGAGAACCAGCCAAATGGGCCAACGACTTACAATTCAGGCAGAAGGCCATAAAACACAACAAACACATGCACGAGCACACAAAACAGCTTGCAAACATCATAGGACAAGCCACAACACAAGTAGCAGCATCTTTCATAAAAGGTCCTCAACAAAAGAATAAACTGAAAACGGAAGCTGCACTACACAAAACACAAAAGCCACAAAGAAGTCTCTCAGCATCATCTTACATGTCAAACAGAAGCGACAGAGAAGATACAGACGTCGAAATGACAGACACTGAAAAAAGAGACAGACCAAAAAGAGTGAACAAAGACTATCGCGCGGACGACAGAGACCGAGGGAGGTCAGGCTATAATCAGAAGGCCAGAGACCAAACCTCGCAACGAAATCGAGAGAGATCATACTCAAATCAGAGCAGATCCTACTCGAACCAGGGTCGACCCAGGGAAGGCCAAAGGAGGCCTTATTCGAAAGAAAGACAGGGAACGTCTTATTCGAAAGGGTCCCCTCAGAGAGCGACTTCAAGGGACAGACCAAGGTCGAACTCAGGCGTACGCACGGTAACAGCAAAAACCAACATAGAAGAGAAGGAAGGTAAGATTGTATTTAACAATCAAGCATATTATAATTGCACATGTTCCTCTCTACATATGCTGGGACAGCAATATCCTAAATCTGGCATGCCTGTCTATGTAAAAAACTAATTAGTGCTCAGCCCCTGACAGAGAGCACTAAGCCAAAATTGGACCTAAATCTGTCAAACAAAATAGCACTAGATTTAGAACCCAAAACTCGGATAGACAGCATGAAAAACAAAATAGTTTTAAGTGGATTAGTACGAGGTATACCACTTGAAAAACAAGCAAAAATAGAAAAAGAAAAAACAAATGACATAAGCACAAACAGCTCAGTCATACAAAGAATAGAAACAGAATCTAATTCAGGGAACAGATTACAAAAAGGCGAAATAATTTGCCTTTCCAATTACAATGCAAGAGCTGGTACTGTACACATAAAATTAGAAATAGGACCAGAAGATAGCACAACAGGCACAAACACGATACCCGTTGTAGCCTTGCATGATAGTGGATGCTCAAAAACTATTATAAGCTATGACCTCTACAAAAGAATAGCAGAATATGGAGCAACACCAATTTACGATGATCCTAAATACCAAGCTGTAAAAACAGCTTCAGGAGAAATACAAAAAGTCATGGGTGTTACAGACGTAACGCTACACTTTAGAGGAGAGAACAGTTGTTCTAAATCATTCCACCTGAATGTAATAGTACACAAAGGACTAGCACTAGATTTCTTCCTAGGCAGAGACTTCACAGGCTCTGACGCTAAAGCATTCGAAACAAATGACCACATTTACCTAACACATGATCACGAATGTTATTTAGACTCAGTAGAAGTTAACCTGAAAAATAAGAAACTATGCAAAGTACCACTTTTCTCACTAAAAGAAACACCTACTACGATTAGCAATAACCGAGCTTTTGTAGTACCACCACAAAGCCCTCTAGTAGTCAGATGTCATGTCACAAGAAAAGAAGGTAATGGAATAGCACCAATGACCAAAGGGTCAACTAGATTTGAAGTAACAAATATACTTCAACCTAGGTTAAGAAGCCCAGAGGCAGTATATGAATTCGATTCACCTAGCGACATAGACATTATGGTATACAATGATACCACAGAAGAATACTACGTAAAAGAGAGATCAGAACTAGCCCATATAGTAATATGGAATTCTCAAGTAGAATGCCATAGAATGGCAATTTCAGAAACAACTGAAGAACAGGAACATCATATCACAGAATATGAGTCCGAACAATGTGAAATGAATAACATTTCAACAAAAACAAATTCAAAGTCAAAAAATAGACCCATCTTCATAGAAGAAGACGAGGCAATGACAGAAGAAGAAAAAGAAATGGCATTTCTAGAATACATGAAACTAGGTTATCACCATCCTTCAATGACCAAAATAATCGAAGATAAGGCAGCTCTAACAACACTAGAATTATCTTCAACAAAGAAAGTATCAGAAGAAGAATGGCCAAATCAATTTGACCTAAAACATCTAACTCCAATAGAGAGAGAAATAGCCATAGAAACATTTAGAAACAACAAAGCAGCATTTAGTGAACACGACAAAGATCTTGGATGTACAGATTTAGTAGAAATGCAAATCGAATTAACATCTAACAAATTGCAAATACAAGCCTATCAGCCAGTACCTCACCCAGTCAGAGAGAAAGTAAAAGCAATTCTAGACCAACTCTTGGAGTATGGCATCATAAGAGAATGCAACGAGCCCTCTCCAGTAGTGAGTAACCTACTAATTTGCAAAAAGAAAGATGGCAGCATACGAATTTTGCTAGATGGCAGACTACTGAACATCATTTCAAAAAGATTGCCACAAAATCTTATTACACATCCAGAACTAGACGTATTCTTGCACAACAAAACAATAGTAACTACAATTGACTTATCAGATGCATTCTTTCAATTACCATTGCATATGGAATCTCAACCTTATACAGCATTTTTTTCACCATTACACGGCAAACGATTTTGTTTCACACGTTGCCCACAAGGCTTGAAAAACTCACCCTTGTACTTGAAACTTTTGATGGATAAGTTATTTGGAGATATGGCAGATGAAGTCATTCACTATGCAGATGACATTTTAATTGCCACCAATGGTACCTTCAAAGAACATGTAGCCGTAGTCAATAAAGTACTACAGAGAATAATTCTTGGCAAAATAAAAATCAGACCACAGAAAATTAATCTCGCAAAGAAAGAAATAGATTTCTTAGGCATGGTATGGACACAGGGAAAACTTTCAATTCCCCAAGCTAAAACACTAGCATTCCAAAACCTACCATCGCCAAACACACCAAAGAAAGCTAAATCAGTAATATGTGCATTCTCATACTACAGAAAATTTGTACCCAACTTTGCACAATTATCTCAACCAATAATGGATCTTTCAACATTACACCCCAAAGAATTTAAATGGACAGAACAACACGAAAATCTATTTAGAAGACTTATAAATAGCATTTGCAGACACGCAACACGCTACTTACCTGACCCAAACAAACCTTATTTTGTACAAACAGATGCATCAGCATTCTGCGGAGCAGGAAAATTGTTTCAAAAAGATGAAGAAGGCAATGAACTACTTATAGCTTGTGTATCAAGAACTTTCACAAAAACTGAGAGAGCTTACAGCACAATCAAAAAAGAAGTACTAGCACTACTTTATACATTGAGAACAATGGATTTTTACATCAGATTTTCAGACAAACTTACCATTTTGACAGATGCACAAGGCATCCTTTTTCTATCTATGTGTAAAGAATCACAAGGCATCTTACTCAGATTCTCACTAGAGCTATCAAAATATCAAGCTGAAATAGTTCATGTACCAGGAGAAAACAATGAGACAGCAGATGTACTCAGTAGACATCACACAGAGATAGACAAAATACAACAAGAAGAAGGCCTACATACACCTCTCACAGAAGCACAAGCTTGTCAAATTTTGAAGAAGCTAAAATTAAGCTCAGGCACAAGATTTACAAAAGAGGAAGTAGCCATACTACTAGATGTACCTAGCCTTCCAAACCCAATAGACAAGAAAAGTAGAAAATCTACAGCCAAACAAGGCACAAGAATTATCAAAAATACACCAAAAATGTTAGCATCTAGAAACGTAAAAGCACCCAAGAAAAGTCTAAATAGGCCAGGAGTCATTTTGCCACCTAGAATAAACATGGTGTATCCAACAAATTGGACACATAACACAAAATCAAATAGAAAACAAAGACAGGCCATTAAAGCAACACTGAGGACGTCATGTCTACAGTTAAACAACACAGAGACCATGTCTTATCATGATTTTAAAACAGTATCCAAAGCAATACTTACAGGAATTCTCACACCCGCAGAATTCAAACAAGCACAGGCTCAAGACAAATTTTGCGCAAAAATAATAGCAAAAAACAAATTACCTAGACCATTCATAATTGCAGACGGACTTCTTTTTTTCAAAACAAGAAATGCACTAAAACTGGTACTACCAGAGATACTACTAGACACAATAATCACAGCTAAACATTTTTCTGTTTTTGGTCTACATTTCTCTAAAACGAGAATACAGAGAGATATAAACGCCAGATATTATATCCCACACACAGTACTAACAGAAAAATTACGACTATTAGCGAACAATTGTCTAGTGTGCCAATTCAATAGGACAAATAAAGAAGACCACCAGCTTAGAGCTACTGACTATGTGCACGCACCAAGAGCAACCTGGGGCGTTGACATTATACCGAATTTGCCACTTTCCGAAAACGGTTACAAATCAGCATTAATAGCAGTAGATCTTTTCACAGGCTACATACAGCTCTGCCCTCTTAAGGACAAGACTACAAAAAGCCTCATAAACGCAATTGAAACAACGATCATTAGACCATTCACAATACCAAAATTTTTGAGAACAGACGAAGAACCTGGTCTGTTTCGATCTCAAGAATTTTACGATTATCTGAAACCCCTAGGGACCAAATTTTTACCCACCAGTGTAGGAGATCCATGGGCCAATTCTAATGCAGAGAGAAGTATTAGAACTATAAAAGACGCCATGCGAAATTTCCTATTACAAGAAAAAGTGCAAGAAAAATGGGACCAATTCGCTCATTTTTTCACAGCCGCACATAACAAATCTACTGGCATTTATGGATTTGCCCCAGAGCAGCTAATGTTTGCTTTTGAGACACCCAATGCTCATGATTTGTTACAATTTTGGCCAGGTGCGCGATCTCATTCAGAATACATAGAGAAAATGGTACCTCTAGCTGAAGAGCAGAGACGCACGGCGCTAGCGCGAGGTGAAAGAAAAAGAGAGAAGGACAGGTCTTACAAGAACGCGCACAGGGTAGCTAAAGAGTTCAAATTAGGACAGATAGTTGCGCACAGACAGCTACAACTAGCAACAGGCTCAGCAATGGGAATGAAACCCAAATATACAGGGCCATACACAATAATTGAACTTAATCCGGATGGATGCTCAGCTACAATAGAGCACCTCTATACTGGTCATATAATGCAGGCTCATTTTACGAATCTGCAAGTCATAAGTTTTCATACAAAAGTAGGAAATAGAGTAGATGGAAATTTCGATGACACACTCATTGATATGATCTCAAAGAAATCCACTCTTCTAACAAAAACTAAACGAAAATTAGATATTTCCACTGATTTTGAAACACCCCCAAACACTCAATATGACACAGAAATAGATGAAGATGAAATCGAAAATAGAACTTCTATAGACATAGAAAGTAATTTCGATTCACAACATCCTGATTTTGGAGAAATTAGAGACACAGACGAGTCTGCAGAATGGAATCAAAATACACAATCAGATGAAGGTTTTGAACTACCTTCATTTCACATTGACATAGAACCATGTGAAGACTGCGAAATGTATTGCCCACTCTGTATACAAAACGAGTCATTAAATTCTGACAGTTTAGACTGGTTAGAACAACCTTTCTTACTAAAATATAAGAGAGACCTGAAAAAACAGTTAGAAAAACATTTTCGAGAAGCAAATGCAGACAATTCCAGTTTTGATGAGAATATCCAGAAAAATCCGGATCTCAGTCAAATTGAGATGGATTCAGTTGTTAGCAATTGGCAAATAGGTCAGCAATTTTCACGCTCTGATCTCACAACCAATGAAAATCACTCTCGAGCAGACACCTGCTCAATTGAGTCAATTGGAAATAGAGAAAAGAGGGAAAGCAGTCCCCCACATATAGACTACACACGTGAGTCAAATATCGAAAACAAGGGGGAGCCAAACAAAAGAAAAACCACTTGCCACTCAAAAGCAAAAACAACATCTGAAGTCAAACCCCAAAGTAAGCAGAGGGGGGCAGCAATTGCACCTGATACCAACCCACAAGGAGGGGGAGAACATGTGAGGCAATGCACACCATATCCATGGGAACTCGATTTAACACGTGGCACAAATAGGTCACAAACAAGCCTTTTGTCATCAGACCAAAGTTTAAAAATAAATCGACCCACACCCCCACCATACAGAGGCAGGTCAGAGCAAACCGAAAATGAATACTCACTAATGGACAACACACTAGATGAATCCAGTTTTATCCAGTTTACACCTGAAATAACTAGGACATCAACACCATATCCAAAAAGACAGGTCAATGACTCAGATTCAGACTCAAGTATAATTTCACACCGACAAAAACTAATTTTGAAAAGAAATAGAATACGGCGATTGTCTATTT